>Ga0194113_10001024_pt1 | contig 38024 bp, 36 predicted proteins | sample TA2MahC200mmetaG_FD_146193 | JGI IMG/M metagenome (GOLD analysis project Ga0194113, IMG submission 146193) | Freshwater microbial communities from Lake Tanganyika, Tanzania - TA2015017 Mahale Deep Cast 200m | ecosystem: Environmental > Aquatic > Freshwater > Lake | place: Tanzania: Lake... | reverse complement strand
TTTGATTTAATTTTACCAACATATTTTCCAATCAATACAGAACAAACTTCATTCTCTGAACCAACGTTTTTATATTTAGCTTGATACATGAATTTGAATAAAAATTTAAGATTACAATTAAATCCTAGTTCTTCTGATAGCCTTCGTTCTCCTGATTTTTTATAAGTTTCATCTGGATGAGGATGTGTAGAGCAAGAATTATCCCAATACAATGGCCACAAATTTTTAGATTTGCTTCTTTTTGTAATTAAAATTTCATTTTTGTTATTGAAGATTAGAATTGAAATTCCTCTATGGAGAATTCCATTGTTTTCATGACATTTTTTCACTGTTTCAGTTCCAATAATATTATCTTTTTTATCTACAAGAAGTATTTTTTTCATACAATCATTTAAATTACAACTTTTATTCTTTTCTTAGTAATTGTTGCACTTAACAATTTTTTACCGATATCAGAATCTTTTGTAACTTTTATATTTCCTTTCTTTCCAATAGTTGCAGAAAAGAGAAATTCATCTTCTAAATATATAGAAGCAAGTTTTTCTGTAAATTTATTATCAAAATTAATTTCTAAACTATTTCCAGTCTCATTTATTCCAAAATTGATTTCTTTTCCCAAAGCAGGAATTCTTGGTTCAACATCTATATGTATACCAAGTTTCTTCTCTATATCAGAAATTGTTGTACCATTTTTTCCTATCAGTCTTGCTATAACATTATTATCAACCTTAACTGTTGCGCTACCCTCCGACGGTATTTCAACAATTGCATTAGGATCAAACTTCCTTATTTCTTGCATTATTCTCTCACCTGCTAATTTTCTCATTCCAGAAACAGTTTCATTTGTTTCTTTTACAGGAAGTATTACATTCTCTTCGCCAAATGTGTAAATCTCGTATTCAAGTTTGTCAGTTTCAAAATCTCTTACCTCAACAACTGGCCTAGCCAGATCAGCTTCTACCATTCCACTTGGTACCTTCACTGTTATTTTAACAGAAAAAACTTCTTTAACTTCACCATCTTTAACATAGATTATTGTATCAATGATAGATGGTATCATTCCAAGTTCTACTCTTGTGATGAATCTCTGTAGTGCATCAACAGGATTTGTGGCATGAACAATTCCAATCATACCTACACCAGATAAACGTAAATCAGAAAATACCTGAAACTCCTTTGTCTTTCTTACTTCATCGAATATGACATAATCTGGCCTGACTAAAAGTAATATGTCACCTGTCTTTTCAAAATCTCCTTCCAACGGTCCATACTGTGTAATTTCATTGCTAACCTGCAAATCTCTTGGCGATTCAATTGTCTTTACAATCTTGTTTTGATTCTTATAGTATTCTCCCATCGAAGCAGCTAGAGTTGACTTTCCTGAACCAGGTGGCCCTGCTATAATTATTCCTTCTGCTTTTTCTTTGAGTCTTTCTAATAATTTTTCTGACATTTTATAGTCTTGTAGTGTTAATTTTACTATTGGCCTTACAATGGTAACTTCTAAACCGTCTGAAAAAGGTGGCCTGGCTATTGCAATTCTATAATTTCCTAGTTGTAAAACCATTGCCCCACTTCTGGATATTTCCACATATCCTTCATCGGATATCCTAGTGGCTTCAGATATTTCTCTAATCATGTCATTTATTTCAACATCTGTAATAGGTTCTTTACTCAATTTAACTAGTTCAAATTGTCCAGGCTTTCCACGTTTTGCCATAGGAACAACATCTTCCTTTAAATGTATGGACAATGTATCAGGAGTAAAATATTTTTCAAATTTTAGACCAGTGAGTTTTATCTCTGCTGGTATGTGTTTTACCTTTACTCCTTCTACCTCTCCTACAAGTGCTTGAACATAATCAGCTGTCAATAAGGTTCCGTTTTCTGCTTTTGCAACATCACGAATTATTGCATCCATCCTTCCAGATTTTGCTAGTTTTATATCATCTATACTAGGTCTGTCTCCAGTATACCTCAGTTTGATTTTTTTCTTCTCACAAATCTCACGCAGTCTTTTCAGTTCATCCAAACCAATAAAACCAGGTTCTCTTCCCTTAGATGCCTGTGCCTGAAGCTCATACAACACAGCAAGAGGAATAATTATCTCTATATCTTTTAACTCACCTTTTTCAACCATTTGAGTTATTTTACCATCAATGATTATACTTGAATCACAGATTATTCTTTCAGTTACCATACTATCCCTAATTGTTTTTATTTAAGAATAAAGTTTTACTTCAATTCCTTAATTATTTCTTCTAACCTCAAATCTTTCTCAGTTTTATTCTTCATATCTTTAAGTTTAAATAGTTTACTCTCGACTTCCTTTTTACCAACTATCAACACATAAGGAATACCCAAACTATTAGCATATTCCAACTGTTTTGTTAAATTTCTACCCATGATATCCATATCAACGCGTATAGAATTTCTTCTAAGCTTCTGAACAATTTCAATTGATTTGCTTTTAACATCTTCACTCACTACAGCAACATAAACATCAACAGGACAATAATTCTTTTTATCTTCCACTGCTTCTATTAGTCTATCTAATCCAATCCCAAACCCAGTAGCTGGCAAATTCTGTCCGCCATATAATCCAACCAAAGTATCATATCTACCTCCAGCTGCTATAGAACCTAAATCTTCTCTCCCTTCTATGAAAGTTTCAAAAACAAATCCTGTGTAATAGTCTATTCCACGAACAATACTAAAATCTATCTTTATATTTTCAACTCCCATCTTTTCTGCTAATGTTTTTATTTCCTTCAATTCTCCAATTTCAGCTTTGCCAGACTTTATCAACTGCAATAATTTGTCTACTAATTTTTTCTGGATTTTATATGTTTCTAACTCTTTTTTCACCCCACTTTCTCCTATTTTTTCTAATTTGTCTATTGCTCTGAAAACATCTGACTTCTTGTTTTCAGGAATTCCAGTTTCTTTAATCATTTTTTCAACAATTTTACGAGAATTGATTCTAAAATAAAAATTCTTTATACCAGCAGCCTTAAACGAATCAGATACTATAGCAAGAATTTCTGCATCTGCTTCTGGTTTACTAGAACCAATTAACTCTATTCCAGCCTGCCAGAATTCTCTCCATCTTCCTTTTCCTGGTTGATCATATCTCCAATTGTTTGTTATATAGTAAAATTTTATTGGCTTTTGTAAAGAACTGTCAGAAGCAATAATTCTACATATTGGGACAGTCAAATCAAACCTTAACCCTATTTTTCTACCTCCCTTATCTTCGAATACATAGATCTCTTTTTCTATATCTTTACCAGATTTTTTTGATAATAATTCAAAATCTTCAAATGAAGGTGTACAAACCTCCCCATATCCATAGCTCTCAAAGACTTTCCTCACTTTTTCAAATATTTCTCTTCTTTTAGCCATTTCCTTTGGTAGAAAATCCCTTGTACCTTTAGGTGGTTGAAATTTCATATTAATCACTTACTATTTCTACTTTAATTCAATTTCTCTATAAAAACAACTTGAATTTCCTGTGTGACAAGTTACACCAACCGGTTTTACCATATAAAGAAGCGTTTTATCTTCTTTGTCATAAAGTATTTGCTTTGTATTAAGGACATTACCAGATTCCTCACCTTTCTTCCACAATCTATTTTTACTACGGCTCCAGAATGTTGCATACCTATTTTTCAATGTCATTTCCAAGGCATCTTTATCCACATATGCCATCATTAGAACATCTTTTGTAAATTCATTCTGCACTATAGTAGGTATCAATTTAACACGGTATTTTTCAAATAAATATTCTTGCCAATCAACATCGTTTACCTGTGTTATTATAGATTTAAATTTGCTTTTGTATGTGCAACCGCCTTTATATGGTGATAGTTTACATAAAATTGCGTCACCATCACAGTCATAAAATAGTTCTTTGACCTCCACAGCAAATGATTCTGAACCATATACCCCAAGATAGTCGAATGCTATACTTCTCCTATTTGATATTTCCTCTAAACTAATCTGATTTACATATTTCATCATCAATGCATCATTTGTGTCATAATCCTGCAATATCACTGGAATATTCCCTTTCATTTTTTTCCAATCTAAATTCCAAGGACCATTAAGCATTTCTTCAAACTTTTTTATTGTAAAGTCTTCTGAATTTTTCGATATTACAACAGCTTCTGTGGGCATTATTTTTTCTGCAATTTTTAATCCATTTTTTTCAATTGTAGTCTGATTAAAATCACCTGTATTTTTTCTGAAATATGTTGTAAAATCAAAACCAAGATCAGCTGTCCCATCTGCCACAAATCCTTCTGTTGAACCACTTACTTCAAAGAGATCGGTATCAATATCAAAACCTGGAAATTCTTCGTTCATATATTTTCCAACAGAACCTCTTTTAACAAATGAGGAATAATAAGACGGGACCGCAAGCTTTGGATTTCCCCTTTTCTTAATCTGATACATAGGCTTTTTAGAAAAAATTACCAAATCACCTTTCCCAAAATCTAATCTATCAAGAATTTTTATATCATTATTTTTTTCCAAAGTATATGCCGTTACAAGATCTTCTCCTACAACTCCATAATCTGCTTTACTTACTACATACCAAGGAACATCTTTGGATTGCATTGGTCTGAATATTCTATTATCTATGCTCTGAACAAATTGTAACGGCCTTCCATCCAATTTAATATTTAATCCATAATTTTTTAGATAAACTTCTATCTCTTTTCCCAATTCCCCCTTAGATAGTGCTATGAAGTGAATCACTCATTTTCATCACCATTTTCCACAGGAATTAAGATTAACCTGTTCTTTTTTAATTGAAAATCCACTTTAGAACCTTCAACCAAATTCAACTTAATTCTCAAACCAATTGGAATTGAAATTCTTCCTTTAGAATCAACTCTAGAAACAGTACTAACCGAAGTGAACTAAACCACTGCTTGTTAGCTTTTCACCTTTCATTTTTTTCACTATCAATAATGGTGTTAAGCAGTATTTAAATACTTTGAAGTGGGAACATTTCTTTAAAAGATGCGATTTGATGAAAGTAGAAAAAGCTAGAATTGAAGATGTGCAGACTATATATGAATTGATAAAAAAGTTTGCTGATAAAGGAGAGATGTTACCAAGAGCATTAAGTGAATTATATGAGAATTTGCGTGATTATTTTGTTATCAGAAATGATCAAAATCAAGTAATTGCTTGTGTTGCTTTACATGTAAACTGGGAAGATTTAGCTGAAATTAAATCCCTAGCAGTTGATGAAGATCACCAAGCAAAAGGCCTAGGATCATCACTTATTAAAGCATGTCTAGAGGAAGCTGATATACTAGGTATTAAGAGTGTCTTTTGTTTGACATACAAACCTGAATTTTTTGAAAAACATAACTTCCGTAAAGTAGAGAAGTTAGAACTGCCAAAAAAAGCATGGGCAGAATGCTATAGATGTCATAAGTTTCCTGATTGTGGGGAAGTTGCTTTGGTACATGAAAAAATTAACGAAGCTGTTTAGTTCCTCTATATAGCAATATTGCTGCCACGACTAAACAAAAAACAAGACTTACAGCTAATGGTGAATAAGCTACCAAGAAAGAACCTGTTGGAAACTTGGATGTTGTATTTAGAGCTACCTCAAATTTCTGTGTGGTTGAATTTAATGTAAAAAGATAATAACTGTTTACCAAGCTTAGAAAAAGGCTTACTAATACCAAAAGCCTCCAAGAATCTATCTTCTCCTTTCTTTTTGGCATATATTTCTATTGATTATATTAATTTATCTATTTTATTCTTCAGGAAAAGAAAATAAAATTAATGGCTGGTTTGCTCGTTCATGCTGCAGTTGGGGTAATATTTGGTTTGATTGTCTATTTCATATTTAAGAGAAAAGACTATTCTATAGCTGTCTTTACAGGAAATCTTCTACCAGATTTTATTGGAGTAGGATATGCGTGCTTAATAACAATGTCACTCAATCCATATGTAGTCCTAACTTCAGCTGCATGGATTTCAATTGACAAAGATTATGTAGTTCAATCCTTTTGGATATTCTTAGAAGCAACTTTTATCATGCTCTACCTATTCTTTCATGTCTATGTAAAAAAGAGAAAACCTCATCATGAACTTGAAGGTAATTTAGCTCTTTTGTTATTCGGCTTCATTACTCATATGATGATGGATATGATAATTTTAGAACATGGTATATGGTACTAGGCTTTTTATAAAAACTTTAAATACATTTTCATCAAATTAGTTCTAAGATAACATGAGTGGTCACCGGATTGCAGCTTAATTCTAAATCTTATTTACTAAAAACTCTAAAAGTGATTTTATGACGATAAAAGAGGTTAAAGGTCAATATAATCCAAAAGAACTGGAGACTAGAATCAGACATAATTGGGAATTTAATAAGATTATACAAAGATTGACAGAACTTGATTCTAAAAAGAAGAAATTCTATTTGTTAGACGGTCCTCCTTATGTAAATGCCAATTCTCATGTTGGTCATATAAAGACAACAACAGCAAAAGACATCTGGTCTAAGTTCAAGCAGATGCAAGGATTCTCATCCTGGTGGCAACCTGGATTTGACACTCATGGTCTAGCAATAGAAAATATGTTGGAAAGAAATCTTGGATTGAAATCTAAGAAAGACATACAAAAAATGGGCGTTGATAAATTTATTGAGGAAGCAAGAAAACTCGTTGAAGGTAATGAAAAGAAGTGGCTTGAATTATATAAAAAACTTGGTGCATGGAGAGGCTATGTAGAACCTTACATAACTTTTAAAAATTATTATATAGAATCTGGATGGTGGACTGTAAAAACTTTGTGGGAAAAAGGAATGTTAGTGAAAGGTGACAAACCAATTCACTGGTGTCCGCACTGTGAAACTGCCGTATCTGGTTATGAAGTTACTGACAGCTATGCTGACGTCAAAGATCCTTCTATTTTTGTAAAGTTTCCTGTTGTCGGAAAAGAGAATGAATATTTTATTATCTGGACAACAACACCATGGACTCTTGTCAGCAATACAGCAATAGCAGTTCACCCAAATGAATATTATGTTAAAGTGAAAGTTGATGGTGAAACTTTAATTGTTGCTGAAAAAAGAGTAGAGCCATTATTCAAGGAATTATTGAAGGTAAAATATGAAATTCAAGAAAAGTTTTTAGGTAAGAAACTTGAAGGAATGAAATATAAACCAGCTTTAGATGTTCCTGTTCAGAGAAAATTAGAAAAAGAAATGAATGCACATAAAATAATTCTTTCCCAACATGTAATGAAATCCAAATCATACAAACATGGTAAAGGAACAAAAAAAGGTGAATTTAAAGAATTTGTTACAATGGAAGAAGGAAGCGGGTTGGTTCATACTGCTCCTGGTCATGGTGCGGAAGATCATTTTATGGGTTTACATTATAACTTACCAATAGTTTCTCCAGTAGACGATGAAGGAAAATTCACTGAAGATGCTGGTGAATTTAAAGGTATTTTTGTAAAAGATGCTGACAAAATTATAGCAGAAAAGTTAGAAGATAAAGGATTATTAGTTAATTTTGGATGGGCTCAACACACATATCCACTGTGTTGGAGATGTAAAACTCCTTTGATATTTAGAACTAGTAAGCAGTGGTTCTTCAAAGTAGATTTGATAAAAGACAAAATGATTAGAGAAAATAAAAAAGTAAAATGGTATCCAGACTTTGGAAAGGAGAGGTTTCAGAATTGGCTAGAGAATGCAACTGATTGGAATATTTCTCAACAAAGATATTGGGGAATTCCACTTCCCATATGGATATGTGAAAAATGTAAAGCAGAAACTGTCATAGGAAGCGAATCTGAATTAAGGGAGAAATCTAAATCTACTCTTCCAAAGGAAATAGACCTGCATAAGCACGTGGTTGATAAAATAGAAATTCAATGTGAAAAATGTGGTGGTATAGCAAAAAGAGTAGAAGATACAATAAATCCTTGGTTTGATTCTGGAATATCAACCTGGGCATCTTTAGGATATCCTTATAGAAACAAGGAATTAGTAGAAAAACTTTTTCCTGCAGATATGATTTGTGAAGCTCAAGATCAGATTCGTGGTTGGTTTTACTCATTGATGTTCTGTGGTGTTGCAGCATTTGAAAAAAGTCCATATAAGGCTGTATCTATGATGGGATGGGTCCTTGATGAAAAAGGAGAAAAGATGTCTAAATCACTGGGAAATGTTGTTTGGGGTGAAGAAGCATTAGAGAAGCTTGGTGCAGATATTTTGAGATTATACTATTGTTGGGAAGTTGCTCCTTGGGAGATTCAGAACTTCAGTTTTAAAACAGCTGAAGAAATTAAAAAAGCTCTGAACATCTTATGGAACTCATATTCATTTTTCACGACCTATGTTACTGAAGATTTCAAACCTAGCCTGAAAAATCTAAAAGTAGAAGACAAATGGATGATATCTTCACTCAACTCAATGACAGAAGAAGTGACAAACAATCTTGAAAATTTTGAATACCATTATACTGGAAGAAAGTTGATGGAATTTGTAGTAAATGACTTGAGTAGATTTTATATAAAACTAATAAGAGATAGAGTATGGGTGAGTGAAGAAGGAAAAGACAAATTGACAGCATTGTCTGTTCTGAATGAATCTCTATTGACCATTGTAAAGTTGTTGGCTCCTATGACACCATTCATATCAGAAGAAATTTACCAGAATTTGAATTCTACTAAAAAATCTGTGTTTGAATCAAAATGGCCCAAATCAAACAAAAAATTGATTGATAAAGAGCTTGAAGAAGAGATGAAAATATCTAGAAAGATAATTGATTCTTGTTTGTCAGCAAGACAAGGAACAAACATAAAATTAAGATGGCCTGTAAGAGAATTTCTGATTCAATCAGAAAATGAAAAGGTTGCTTCTGTTGTAAAAAATTTGAAAGATGTGATCACATTCATGTGTAATTCAAAAGATATAAAAATAATAAAAGAGAAACTTGGTGAAGAGTACTCTGAATCAGAGTTTGATTTTGGAAAAGTATATGTTAAAAAAGTTATGGATAAGGAACTTCTTGAAGAAGCCCTACTTAGAGAATTGATAAGAGTGATACAAGACATGAGGAAGAAAAATAAATTCCAGGTAAAAGAAACGATTGCATTAAGTTTAAAATCTGATGAAAAAACGAATCAGATTCTTAAAAAACATTCTAAGATTTTGGAAAAAGAAGTTGGAGCAAAGGAAATTGTTGTTGGTGAATTTAAGGGAGATTATACTAGTAAATTAGAGTTTGAAGATAATAGAATAGAAATTGCATTTGATAAAGTTATAAACCAATGTTAAGATAAAATAAAATAACTGGTAGAATTATTACAGCCATTCCAAGACTTCTTTTAACCCCAACCAATGGAGGAATTAATCCAACAGCAGTTGAAACAAAAAGGACTAACAAACCAATTGGTCCTGTGAAAATTATTGTAAGAATAAAAAGCAATCCAAGAATTGAGAGAGAAATTTTGTTATAAGGAACCTTTTCAACTAATCTAAGAAATTTCTTACTCAGAAATAGAGTCACGATAGCACCTATACCAATAGTAACTAGACTCACAGCAATCACCATCAAGAAATCACTAAATCCAAAATTCTCCAGTATTTTTTCAATTGCAACTGCAGCTCCAGACCTAGGTTTACTAATCGTGTATAAAGCAGTAATGGCAAACAAAGCATTTGCAGTATTTATTCCTCCTAAAGACACAAGAAATTCTTTATTGTCTTCTTTTCTAGTTATTGTCTGTACCAAAGTTCCTGCCTGAGCTGAACCAAGCCCTGGTAAAATACCAACCAATAAACCAGCAAAAAATCCTTTTATGCTACCAAGAACAGCCAAAGATTTTTTAACAACTCCAAACTCTTTTATTTGTTTAGGAAGATTGGTCTTATCCTTCAAGCTAAGTAAAAGTGTGGAAATACCGAACATTCCTGTGAATAGAGGAAAGAAAACAAAATCTGGCTGGATTAATGTACTGTTTAGAATTATTAGACCTAGAAATCCTGCCAATGAAAATACAAGCAATGCCCATAACTTTTTTTTACCTTTTTCTGTAAAGATCATCACACCCACTACAAGCAATAAAAGTAAAGCCATACGAGGTTTAGCAAATGAATAAATCACTGGTAAAGCTTTCAACATCAGTGGAGAGAATAAAATAAAAAGAACTATGACACCTATCCCACCAATTACACTTAGAAAAATTGCTTCCAAACCCCTGCCCTCTAAAAGAAGTCTGTGTCCAGGCAGAATTGAGAGAGCTGTATCTTCACTTGGTGCATTCAAAAATATGCTTGGAATGAAATCCACCAAAGTACTTGTTATAGTCATAGAAACTATCAAAGCGACTACAGCCTGAATTGGGAATCCTGCCAACAGAGGAAGCAAACCAAAGACAATTAAAATCAGTGTATTTGTGTGTATACCAGGAGTTAATCCAGCAATTATTCCACCAAGTATTCCAACAAAGGTAAAAAGTAGTATTTCTAGAAACAGTTAAATCACCTTTATATTTTTAGCAATAATTTCAAGTTTGTTTTCGTATTCGTCCACAGACCCAACAACACAAATCTTACTGTTTTTCTCAAAATTCAAATCTACTTTACCTACTGTACTATTGAAAATTACTACTCCTATATAGCCAGTATCATCTCGAAGTTTTAGGAATATATGATTAGTCTTAGAAATTGATTTCGAGCTAACATTCCCACACACCTTTACATTCTTTCCTGTATCTTCAGGGTTTATTTGGTTAATACTTGTCTGCTTTAGTTCTATTGTTTTAGATAGGAAAAATAAGACAGCTAACCCTATAATAGAGCATATTATAGAAATATTTCTGATAAATTTCTCTTCCATAATTCAAGCTTCAAGAAGGAGATATGATATAAGTTTAGAACCACTGGTGTGGTGATAGCAATATAATCCTTATACGATAATTTGAATTATGGTCTTTAATTCAGAGAAGCTAAAAAATCTTTATTTAGAATTCTTTAAACAGAAAAGACATAAAATAATCCAGAATGTTTCACTTATTCCAGAGCATGATCCTACAGTACTGTTTACAACAGCAGGTATGCATCCATTGGTTCCATTTCTTTTAGGCCAGCCACATCCAAATGGAAAAAAACTAGCAAATGTACAAAGATGTTTACGTACAGATGATATAGATGAAGTGTGTGATGATTCCCATTTGACGTTCTTTGAAATGCTCGGCAACTGGTCTTTGGGAGACTACTGGAAAGAAGATGCTATAAAGTGGAGTTGGGAATTTTTAACAGATAAGAAATGGCTTGGATTGAATAAAGATAAAATTTATATCAGTGTTTTTGCAGGCGATAAGGATGCACCCAAAGACGAGGAAAGTGCAAAAGTTTGGCAGAAGCTAGGCATCCCTAAAGATAGAATTTTTTATTTACCTAAGAAGGATAACTGGTGGGGACCAGCTGGAACTACAGGACCATGTGGGCCAGATACAGAAATGTTTTATGATACTGGTATAAAAAAATGTGGTAAAGATTGTAAACCTGGGTGTGGTTGTGGAAAATATTTTGAAATATGGAATGATGTGTTCATGCAATATAATAAAACAGCTGATGGTAAGTACGAAACTCTGAAACAAAAGAATGTTGACACAGGAATGGGGGTTGAAAGAACTGTAGCTGCATTGAATGAAAAAAAGAGCATATATGAAATAGAAACTTTCAAACCAATTGTAGATGAGATTAAAAAAATTGCTAAAATAAAGACTCCTAATGAAAGTCAAGAAAAATCAATTAGAGTTATCACTGACCATATTAGAGCGGCAACATTTATTTTAGGCGACGAAAAATCTGTTACACCAAGTAATGTTGACCAAGGCTATGTTCTACGTAGACTTATAAGACGATCAATAAGACATGGAAAAATATTAGGAATAGAGTCAAACTTCTTACAAAATCTTTCAGAAATAGTCATAAAAATTTATGAAAAGAGTTATCCAGAACTTAAGAAAAAAGGGAAATTCATATTAAGTGAGCTAGAAAAAGAGGAAATGAAATTCAGAAATACACTTGAACGCGGTTTAAGAAAGTTTGAACAGATAGCAAAACAGAAAAATGAAATAGATGGGAAAAACGCATTTTTGCTATTCCAAAGTTTTGGCTTTCCAATAGAAATGACAAAAGAACTGGGAAAAGAACAAAGAGTATCTGTTGATGAAAAAGGATTTGAAGAAGAATTTAAAAAACATCAAGAGATTTCTAGAGTTGGAGCTGAAAAGAAATTTAAAGGTGGTTTAAGCGATGCTTCAGACGAGACAACAAAACTACATACAGCTACGCATTTGTTAAATGATGCTCTAAGAAAAGTCCTGAAAAAAGAAGATATTCATCAGAAAGGATCTAACATAACTCCTGAGAGACTGAGATTTGATTTTAACTTTGATAAAAAATTAACTGATAGTGAAATAAGAGAAGTAGAAAAAGTTGTTAATGAACAGATTAAGAAGTCACTTCCAATTAAAAGAGACGAAATGACAGTCGAAGAAGCCAAGAAAATGGGTGCTCATGGTGTATTTGAACATAAATATGGGGATAAAGTGTCTGTCTACTCTATAGGCAATGCTTCTATTGAGATATGTGGAGGTCCTCATGTTAAAAATACAAAAGAACTTGGTAAATTTAAGATAGTGAAAGAAGATAGCGTAGCAGCAGGTGTGAGAAGAATAAAAGCTATTTTAAAATAAGATTTCTATTTCTCTTTTTTAGATTTGATTTTTACTAGTTCTTTTAATTTTACTTCGAGTTCAGCCAACTCTCTTATTAGACCAGCATTAATAGCTTTTAAGTCATCTTCTGATATTTCCTGTCTGTAGTATCTGTCTTTTAGATTTTTTATTATCAAATGTAATTCATCATATCGTTGTTTCAATCTTATATTTTCAAGTTGTGTTTGATATGTCATTAGAATGAATCCTACAAGAGTAAACAATGATCCAGAAATTGCTGATATATTGATAAAAATGTTACTAGACGCTTCCATCCCTATTCTAAATAAATGGGAAAGTCCTATCAAATTTATTCCTAGAGCTAGAATGAAAGTACCTGCTGTAACTTCCCGAACACCACTAATCTTTCTTGAAAAATAGAATATAACATAAGTTGAAAAGCCAAGACTAAAAAATGTCAATATATTTATTGCATCTCCAAATCCAAACTGCCAAACCATATATAAATTTAGGTATTTTGAGGAATAAAAAGTATTTACTTCCCTGTCACACAACTAGTAGGAGGCATAGAAAGTAAATCACAAAGAGCATAGAATGTCTCATTCTCTGTAGGATCAGTAAACGTCTTATTACCATACCTACTTGCTATCGCCAACTTAGATGATGTAAAAGTTGAGTTAAGAATTTCTTCTAAGAGCAATTGATTCTTATAATCACTTGCAGCTTTTTCTAAGAAATATTTTTGATCAGCACAATTAACACATTTACCATCATACTCAAATGTCATAATTGTACCTCCTTGCTGAATTATATTGTACCTTGTATAATTATCCAATCTAAAGTGTATGATATTAGAATCAGAGTTTCCACTAGAACGAAATGATTGTAATCCAACATACGCAAATGTTGATAGTAAATACATACCTAATAATATCAAAGCTATTATAGCCGGTTTAACCTTCATTATATCATCTTATTATTTTTTCTTTCACTATTTATTTTAGTATGGTACTTGAAAAACTAGTATCTATAAGAGATGCTATAAGACACCCGACATGGATGTTTTTGATAGGTGGGCTGATTTCAGTTATATGCGTGTTTATAGCTTTTTTAGTGTTTCCTTCGACTGTTGGTCTATTTAGTGTTTTTTTAATAACATTTGCAATGACTCCGTTCATGTGTGGATTGATGAAATATGAAGAGGTTGAAACAGAAGAGGAATTTGGACAAAGAGCCAACATGAACATGTTTCAAAGACATGGGGATGTGCTAAAAATATATGCTGCATTCTTTGCTGGTATGATTCTCTCTTTATCTATTCTGTTCCTAATTCTACCAGAAACTACTGTACAAAAAATATTTGATGATCAAGTAAAGGAAATCAAAGCAATCACAGGCAATGTAACATTCCCCAACACATTTCAAAAAATAATATTTAACAATGTCAGTGTATTGTTTTTATCATTTTTATTTGCATTCTTGTTTGGATCTGGAGCTATATTCATTCTAGCATGGAACGCATCTGTGTTGTCAGCAGCTATAGGTCTAGTGGCAAAGGGTGTTGGTGGACTAAAAGGATTTCCAACCGCTGTGTTGACTTTCCTTCCACATGGTAGCTTTGAAATTCTTGCATATTTCATTGCAGGCGTAGCCGGTGGACTGATATCTGCTGTTCTTACAAGGAAAAAATCTAAATGGTTTTGGATCGTCACAAAAGACAGTTTTAAGATGATAGGAGTTGCAGTCATATTATTAGTAATTGGAGCTGTTATCGAGTCTGCTGTTATTTCATTCTAAATAGATTCCTGGTTTTCCATATTTGGCTTTACTTGACTTGTTTTGAGGGTCATATTTCTTGGGGTCTCTTGTTAAGAAAGGTTTGATTTCTTTGAAAGTGAATTGTTGTTTAGTAAATTCTAGATTGTCTTTGAAATATTCCAGCTCCTTATCTGTGACAAAATATAAATAAACCTTTTCACCTTTAGCCAATTTCAATACATGATTCAAATCTTCTAAAGTCTTCTTAAACATTTCTTCTAGTTCTAAAACTTTTTTATCTATCCTGGTTTCCTCTGTCTCTGGCCATTTCTCCAGACTAATGAAAGACTTGTGACCAAGTTTATACCATATTTCTTCACATATGTGAGGAATGAAAGGAGATATAATTAGAGATATCTTCTCTAGAGTTTCTTTGTAAACACTCTTGCTTATCTGATCTTTGTACTTATGAACATAATTTACAAGTTCAATGACATCTTTTATTGCTATGTTAAACTTGAATCCATCAATGTTTTGAGTGAGAGACTGTATTGTTGCTTCTCTTTTACTGACTATAAAATTGTCTTTTTTGCCATTGCCATTTTTGAATTTGGCCAGTTCATAAAACCTAGTTATGAATTTGAAAGAACTCTCTACACCTTCATCGCTCCATTCCATATCCTTGTCTGGAGATGAGACAAATAATAGGAATAATCTTCCAGTATCAATTCCATATTTTTCTGATATAGTATCCGGAAGAACAACATTACCTCTACTTTTACTCATAACAAACCCACCCATTTGTAAGAGACCTTGATTGAAAAGTCTAGTAAATGGTTCATCAAAACTGACAAATCCCAAGTCTTTCAGTGCCTTTGTAAAGAATCTTGCATAAATTAGGTGCATACAAGCATGTTCAGCACCACCAATATATTGATCTACAGGCATCCAATATTCTGATTTTTTCTTATCAAATGGTTCATTGTTGTTTTTATTATCACAATATCTGATAAAGTACCAACTACTATCAAAAAAAGTATCCATTGTGTCTGTCTCCCTTCTGGCTTTACCTTTACATTTTGGGCAAGTTGTATTTACAAACTCTTTGTTTGTTGCTAATGGATTTCCTTGTCCAAATTTCACTTTTTCTGGCAATACAACAGGTAAATCTTTCTCAGGGACAGGAACAATTCCACATTTATCACAGTAAATGATTGGTATTGGAGTTCCCCAATATCTTTGTCTAGAAACAAGCCAATCTCTCAATTTGAATTGTACAGTTTTTTTACCAAGTTTCTTGCTTTCAAGGTGTTTTGTTATCTCTTCTATAGCTTTTTTGTTGTTCATTCCGTCAAATTCTTTACTGTTAACTAGAATGCCATCATCTGTATAAGCTTTTGACATTGTTTTAGAATCTAAGTCAGAATTTTCTGGCTTTATTACAACTTTTATTGGAATTTTATATTTTTTAGCAAATTCAAAATCTCTCTGATCATGTGCTGGGACTGCCATAACCATCCCGCTTCCATATTCAGCAACAACAAAATTCCCTACATAAACAGGAATTTTTTCATTAGTCAAAGGATTTACAGCATAACTACCTGTAAAAGCGCCTTCCTTTTCTAATTCCTCCATTTCAGCTTCACTGACAGACTTAATTTTTCTCAACAAATCTTCAACATTCTTTTTTTCTTCCTTGGTAACTAATTGCATCAATTTAGGATGTTGAGTAGAAACTACCATGAATGTTACGCCAAAAATTGTATCTGATCTTGTTGTGAAAATTGGCCAATCTTCTCCATTGATTTTAAAATTAATCTCAGTTCCATAACTTTTTCCAATCCAATTCTTTTGCATAGCCTTTATTTTTTCAGGCCACTGTAAATTATCTATCTTATCTAGAAGTTCTTCAGAATATTTTGTAGTTCTAATAAACCACTGGTCCAAATGTCTGATTTCAATATCAGTGTCTTTATGCCTCCAACATTTACCACCATGAACCTGCTCATTCGCGAGTGCTGTATTACATTTAGAACACCAATTAACAGGAGCCATTTTTCTATAAACAAGGCCCTTTTCTAGAAACTTCAAAAAGAAGTATTGGTTCCACTTATAATATTCCGGATTGTGAGAAGCTAGTATCCTACTCCAATCATAGCTGAATCCAAGTTTTTTCTGTTGTTTTATATAAGTCTTTATGGCAGCCTCTGTGAATTTCTTTGGATGAGATCTTGCTGCTATGGCTGCATTTTCTGCTGGCAAACCAAAACTATCATATCCCATAGGATATAGTACATTAAAACCTTGCATTCTTTTGAATCGTGCATAGCAATCTCCTATAGAATAATTTCTAGCATGTCCCATATGAAGTCCAGATGCAGAAGGATAAGGATACATTTCAAGACAGTAAAACTTTTTCTTTTTTAGGTCTTCTTTTACTTCAAATATTTTCTCTTTTTCCCATTTCTTCTGCCATTTTGTCTCTATTTTCTTAAAGTCCATTTGTTCACTCTAATTAATTTAAGATTTTGGATATGTTAAAATAAAGCTAAATCTTTTTTGAGTTTAGATTTTGTCACAAGTCCTACATATTGCGCACTTTGCCGACCTAGATAATGCCTGATAATTTCCAACAATGCCCATTCAAAGAAGCTCCAATGTTCATCTCTCCAATCATCTCTTCTTCCTTTGTATAAAAAATCATCATGTTTCTCATGGATTTTTTTAAACACATCAAGAGGATAACATAATATATCAGAGATATTTTTCCCAAAACATCCATTATCATCAGACATTGTACAGAATGGTCTAAGCATCTCAATATAATATCCTTTTGATAGATTTTCTAGTTCATTAACTGAGAATATATTTGATCTATCTTCAGTAGTAATTGCCCTTTTACAGAATCCCCTCTCTTTTGCAGATTTTATATTACTTAAGAATTCTTTCTCTGATTCTTTATGATTTGAACCAAGTATTTGTAAGATTAATGATCCTTTACAGCTACCTTTATAATTTCTCATGAAAGATTCGTAGAAATTTATAACGTTCTGTTCAAAATTCTTATTAAACATCATCCTAGAAGCGAATGAATCAAGTATATCCTCTTTTGTATACGGTGGTTTGTCTTCATATTCTAAACCGCTTAGATAATGGACTACTTTGTAAGCGTAGTCGGAACCGGACTTGTTTCTAAGATCAATTTCAATCAAATCCTGTTTATCATCTGATACACATTTTTCAGCAAAACCATTATTTTGGTTCTTGCTCCATTTCTTTCTCTTGTTATATTCAGTCCTCTTGACAGCATACAATTTATGAACGGTGGATAGAAGACAGTCTGTGCCTTCTGGCATATAATGTTCTATCCCCTCTCTATAAACTCTTTCGTCTAAAAAAATAATTTCCTTCCAGGAGTCTATTAACTCATCCAATGTAAAAATATGTGGATAGTGATTATCTGTATCAGCACGCCCGCGAGAACCATCTTTATTATCAATTTGGCGACTGTCTCTTCCGACAATATAAAAGTCATAATCAATTAGAGTTTTTGGTTCCCAGAATTTTGGCAAAATGTCCTCTATTACTGTCTTAGCCATCAAATAATCTGACTTCTCTCTTAGTAATTGATGGGACTCTGAAAATCTCTTAATTTTATCTTCAGGAAAAACATCTAAAATCTTTGAAACCAGTTCCTTTTTACCCATGCCAGTTGGTTCATATACATGCTCACCATTGTACAAATTTGATTCTTCACCATAAGCCTGTACTTTCAACTCTCTTAATTTTTTCTTATCATATTCAACAATCGAAAGCTCTTCGCTATTCAACACTGCTATTGGATTATATTCAAAAACCATTTAATCACTTAAACTTTTAGAAGATCCTCCACAATTTAGTAGAACCTTCTATTGCCTCATCAATTTAGAGGCACATAGAAGGTAAAAATTAGCAATCACTTTAAGCAGAAAATTACTTTCCAATGTTGTTGAAACATTTGTAGACATATGAATCCTTCAGCCAATCAACAATTAAATTTAAAATAGTAATCTTTAAATAAGTTATAGAATACAATTGCCCTGCTAGCTCAGCTTGGATAGAGCAACACCCTTCTAGCTTTTGGCAAAGAAGGATTGAAAAAAGGATGATAGGTGGAGGTCGTGGGTTCAAATCCCACGTAGGGCATTCATATTTTAAATAATTAAAGAAAAATATGATATTATGGCAAGAGTCATAGCTGTCCTATCTGGTAAAGGTGGGGTTGGAAAAAGTACAGTAACAGCAAACCTGGCACATTCTTTAACTCAACTTGGCCAAGACACAATTGCCCTTGATTCTAATCTAACAACACCTCATTTGGGTCTTCATTTAGGAATGCATCTTGTTCCAAAAACACTCCATGACGTATTAAGAGGCGACAGTGAATTAGAAAATACAATTTATTTTCACCCATCTGGCTTTAGAGTTGTCCCAGCAAGCATGAATGTGAATGATTTAGTTGGTGTTGACCCAGGAAGATTGATAGAAGTTGTTGTAAAGCTTAGTGGTAGGTGTGATGTTTTGCTTTTAGATGCTGCTCCTGGACTTGGGAGAGAAGCTATATCTAGTATACAAGCTGCTGATGAAGCTCTTATAGTAACAAATCCAAACTTGTCATCAGTAGTGGATGCATTGAAAACTTTAAAGATTGCCGAAAGTATGGGTAAAAAAATTCTTGGTGTTGTTGTTAATAGAATAACAGGAAATTCACATGAAATGAATAGAGAAGAAATAGAGAATTTAATTGGAATACCAATATTGACAGAAATACCAGAAGATAGAAAAATTGTTGAAAGTGTTGCACTCAAGATTCCTGTAGTGAGTTATAAACCAAGTTCCCCTGCGGCTATAGAATTAAAAAGATTGGCACATTCTTTAACTGGAAAAGAATTTCAAGAAGGAAGACCTGGTGTATTTGGAAGAATGTTTAAATGGGCATTCGACTAAATTGAATAAATTTTTTCTTTTGGAATAACGCCCTCTCTTATAATTTCTATTTCATCGGCAATTTTAACAATAGTAGAACCTTTACTATATTTACATTTTCCAGCATCCAAAATCAAATCAACTTTATTACCAATTTGTTTTATCGCTTCTTTAGCAGTGACAGGATCTTTACCTCCAGATAGATTGGCAGATGTAGCAGTTATTGGAACTCCTGATTTTTTAATGAGTTCTAATGCAATTTTATTGTCTGGAATTCTAATACCAATCTCATTTTTTCCTTGAGTCAAATTTTCCGGGAGTTTTTTCTTTAAAGGTAATATTAAAGTCAATGGTCCTGGTAAGAATTTTTTTGCAAGTTTCAAAGCAGTATAATTAAATTTTACATATTTTTTTGCTTGCTCCAAACTACTAAAAGCAATAGATATAGGTTTGTTGAATTTTCTCCCTTTTATTTCGAAAACTCTCTTTACAGCTCCTTTATCTAAAGCGTTGGCTCCTAACCCATAAAGAGTATCTGTAGGATAAACTACAACACCACCATTTTTTATAATCTTCACGGCCTTCTCAATTATCTTCATTAAAACCACTCAACTTGATCTATTCTCCATGTCTGTAAAAACTTATCTTTAATCTTCACGATTTTTTTATTTTTATAAGCAAGCAAACCAGTCCAAGCTATCATCACTCCATTATCTCCACTGTATTGATTTGGAACAAAATACATATTTCCTTCCCTTTCTTCACACATCTTCCTCATCATCTCTTGCAGTCGTATGTTAGCAGCAACGCCCCCAACCAATAAAAGCTCTTTTTTACCAGTATGCGCCACTGCTCTTTCAGCTACCTCAATCAACATAGCAAAACAAGTTTCCTGTAAAGAGAAAGCTATATCCTCTTTAGTAACTCCCTTTCTAAATAATTGTATTGCTGCTGTCCCTATTCCAGAAAATGAAACATCCATTCCTTTCACTACATATGGTAATTCAACATATTTTCCATTCTTAGCTAGATTTTCTATGGTTGTTCCACCAGGCATGCTTAATCCCATTTCCCTTGCAACTATATCCAGACAGTTACCTAAAGGTATATCCATTGTTTCACCAAATATTCTGTAAAATTTTTCAACAAAGGCTATAATTTGAGTGTTTCCACCTGATAAATAAACAAATATTGGATCTTTTGTTTTTGTGAAAAGCTTGCCAATCTCTACATGTGCCAAGCAATGATTAACAGGAACCAACATTTTTTTATATTTTTTAGAAATCCCAATAGCAAAATCAGCACCAGCAAGCAAGCATGGAGGCAGCCCAGGCCCAGCTGCATATGCAATCAAATCCATATCTTCTATCTTCAATCCACTTTTTTTCAATACATTTTCCAACACATCTTCACTAACTCTCCTATGATGCTCAGCTGCTTCCTGTGGAACTATGCCTTTTCCTATTTCTGGTCTATACACGTCCTTTTCATCAGCTAGAATCTCTCCTCTATCATTTACTATACCTATTCCAAATGTGTGTGCAGTTGATTCAATACCTAGACAAATCATAATGTAATCTATTAATTGAGTTAAGTTTTAAAATGATATTAATAAATATGGAAGAGCAAGAATTTTGGCCAGATAAGATTGCAAAAGAATTGGTATCGAAGTGGAAAGGCAAGCAAGTGATAGTTACTGGAACTTCTATGTCTGGTGAACCACATATAGGGAGTGCAAATGATGTTATCAGAGGACATGCCATAATGCTTGCTGTAAAAAAATTGAAAATACCTGTAGAGTTAATCTGGATTTCTGATGATATAGACCCTTTCAGATCTGTACCAACTGACTTGCCTAAAGAATTAGAGGAATATCTAGGAGTGCCTGCATCAAATATACCTGATTTTTGGAAATGTCATAAAGGATTTGCTGAACATTTTGAACAGAAATTTATAAAACAATTGGAATCAGTTAATGTAAAACCCAGGGTTCTTTTTGGAATTGAAATGTATCGTAAAGGTTTGTATAATGATGTGATGAAAATTGCAATAGAAAAGAGAAAAGATATTGCTAAAATTTTGAATAAGTTTAGAACAGAACCTTTGCATGAAAATTGGTATCCAATAGATGTTATTTGTCAGAAGTGTGGAAAGATTACAACAACAAAAATCTTAAACTATAATCAGAAAAAAACTGAAGTAGAATATATTTGCAATCCTGATGAAATTTTACTGCATAGAAAAAATCCTGTAAGAGGTTGTGGATATAAAGGAAAAGTATCTATTTTGAATGGGAATGTTAAATTGACATGGAGGGTCGAATGGCCTGCTAGATGGACCTTCCTTAAAGCAACATGTGAACCATTTGGAAAAGAACATGCAGCTGCTGGTGGTAGTTGGGATACAGGAAAAGAAATTGTTAAAATACTGGGTTGGAAACCACCTTATCCTCTTGTGTATGAACATTTTCTTGTTAATGGAGAAAAAATGTCTAAAAGTAAGGGAAATGTAATAACAGTTTCTGATATGCTGAAATATATGACACCAGAACACTTAAGATATTGGATGTTTCAAGGAAAATTGACCATAGCTAAAGACATAAACTTGTCTAAAATGGTTCCACATCTTTTCGATGAATTTGACAAAGCAGAAAGAATATTTTTCAAAAAAGAAACTACTGGTGATAAAAGAAGAGATAATAATTACAAAAGAGCATATGAGTTAGCTGTAGTAAAACCAAAGAAGAAATTGTTATTTAAAATATCTTACGAATCATTTGTAGAAATTGTGAAAATACTCCCGGAAAAGAATCAACCAGAATTTGTCATAAAAAAATTGAAAGAATTTGGATACTCAGAAAAAATTAGCAAAACTCAAATGAAATATTTAGAAGTGAGAATTGATTTTATAAAGAATTGGGTAAAAGACTTCCAAAAAAGAGAAAAACTAGAGATAGAGATAAATGAAAATGAAAAAACTGCACTCAAGAAACTGATAGAAAAAGTAAAATCTATGAACAATGAGGATGAGCTTCAATCTGAAATATTTGAAATTGCTAAAGGTAGTGGAATTAAACCAGTAAAATTCTTCAAACTGATTTATAAAATATTGTTGAATTCGGAAAGCGGACCTAAACTTGGACATTATATTTTAGGCGTCGGTAAAGAGGAAATAATTAATAAGTTAGAATCAGTGTTGTGAAATGGTATTTCAAGATGAATCAAAAATTTTCAAGAATGAAAATATTTTATCTTTCGAATATCTGCCAGATATCTTACCTCACAGAGAAATGCAGATAAAACAAATTGCTGACAACTTATTACCAGCAAGTAAAGGAAGAATACCACAAAATACATTTATCTATGGCCCTCCTGGAATTGGTAAAACAGCTGTGGTAAATTATGTTTTTAGAGAATTTGAAAATTATTCAGGAATTAATACAATCTATCTAAATTGTTGGAGCTTTAACACCAGTATATCAATATTATCTGAAATCACAGTTTCTCTAGGAATGCCAGTTGTAAGAAGAGGTATAGGAAAAGATGAGATTCTATCAAGATTGAGAGAGGTATTAGAAAAATCTAAGAAAGGTTTGATTATTTGCTTAGATGAAGTTGACCAGTTAATTAGAAAAGATCAAGATGTACTGTACGACTTATCAAGAATGAATCAATATGTGAAAAATCCAGTAGGAATAGTTCTCATCTCCAATAATCCATTTGTTTTTTCAGATGTTGAACCAAGAATCAAAAGCAGTTTAGCAATAGAAGAGATTGAATTCAAACCATATTCTATAGAAGAAATGAAAAATGTACTTCAAGAAAGAGCAAAAAATGCATTCTTTTCAATAGAAAGTGGTGTAGTAATCCTAGCTGCGAGTCACGCTATAAACAAAGGTGGTGATGTAAGATCTGGTTTAGAATGCTTATTAAAAGCTGGTAGAATTGCTGAGCAAGAAAATGATACAAAAGTAAAGGTTAATCATATAAAAAAGATTTTGAAAGAAGTCCTAAAGGCTAAGCCACAAATAATTAAAGAAAATTTAACTGAAATTGAGAAAACTATCTTGAATATTATAGAAGAAAATGATGAACTATCCTTTGGTGATTTATATAAGAAATATTGTGAGAAAATTGAAAACCCAATAACAGAAAAACCGTTTTTAAACTATGTTAGACACTTAGATGAACTAAAACTCCTCACATTTAGAAAAAGAAAAGTGAATGGAAAAAGGATTATTTCAAAGTTTAAATAATAAAAATTTGAAATTGTTAAAAATGATTGATAAAAAAATATGTCTACCATTAGTGATTGTATCTGTCTTTCTAGTTATTCAAATAGGTATTGTAAATGCTCAGCTAACTGAGAATGATATTATAACCATAGTTACAGACCAAAATGAGCTAGACTTCGTAAAAAGCAACATAAACAATGCTACTGATAATTTCCCTCAAGTTCTAAAAGATGCTTTGCTTGGAAATGATAAAATATACCACGTAAAAATCGGAGATTATGACGTAGGTGCTGAAATAAAAGATGGAAAAGTTACAAATATATGGCCTGGAACACCTGAATCGCCTACAGATATCATAAAAACAGACTATGATACTGTACTTAAAATTTCAAATTCGGAAGATTCTATAATAACAGCGTCGGAAATTATTAGTGAAGGGAAAATTAAAATAGAAAAAACAGGATCATCAAATTTTGGAAATTCATTAAAATCTGCATCTTTATCTACATGGGTAGTAAGCATTGTTGGATTTGTTGTAGTTATAGTAATTATAATTCTAGTCATTAAAACTGTCAAAAGAAAGAAGAGTAGAGGAAAAGAGGGTATTGTAACGGAAAATAATGTAGAAAAACCTAAAGAAGCTGAAGTAACAAAAACTATTGAAAAAAGTGAATTTGATAAGATGTTAGAAGAACATGAGAAAAAGGTAGAAGAAGAAAATAATCAACAGAAGGAATAAGACTTTTAAATAATAATTGTTTTATTAACAGTATAGCGGGGTAGAGCAGTCACTTCGAAAGAAGCTGTATTGGAGTGCTCGTCGAGGTTAACAAACCACGAATGGCTCATAACCCGGAGGCCGTAGGTTCAAATCCTACCCCCGCTATCTGGGTCCATTGTCTAGTGGCTAGGACGCCACCCTTACAACTATTGTATGATAGGTGGAGACAGGAGTTCAATTCTCCTTGGACCCACTTAATTTAAAATCAAAAAGAGAATAGATGGAAATATTTTTCTCCGAACCAATAATTTTGAAAATTTTCTTTGCATCACCTCCGTTCAATAATTAATTATCAAAAGTTACATACCTACTTTTCGAAACAGTAAACTACTGGTAGTCAAGACAAATAAGGAAAAAGAAATTGTATTTTATACAATAGCAACTTTATTTTACCTCATTTTAGACTCAAATTATAAAATAGGACCGATTTGACATGAAAAACAAGTCTTTAAAAGCTAATAGATAATAAGATAGTATGGTAAATCAGAAAGAACTTCAGGAAAGAATACTAGCATATAGAATTTTACAGGCCAAACTAGAAGATAATATCAAAGAAAGAGACCTTATAACGAATAAACTAATTGAAGTTGAGAATACTCTCACAAGTATAGATGAAATGAAGAAAAATGATGAAGAAAGTGCATTTCCTATGGGTTCAGATGTTTATGTTTTTGCTAAAAGTCCAAACAAAGATAAAGTATTGATTGGTATTGGAGCAAATATTCTGATGGAGAAAACATTTGAAGAAGGCAAGGAAATATTAAACAAAAGGAAGAAAGAATTAGAAAAAAATCTTAATGAAATCCAGAAAGAGATTAGCCAAATTTCATACTCTATAGAAGAGATGACCCCAGAATTGCAAGAAATGATAGAAAAATCACAAAGAGCTGGTTAGATGTTTGGACTTCTGAAGAAGAAATTCTCACAATTAGTTGAAAATATTTCTAAAAAAACAAAGGAAACAGAAGTAAAGGAAGAGCCGAAGAAAGAGATTATAGAACAACCTGAAGAAATTATTGAAACTGTTCCTGAAAAAGTGGAAGAGGTAAAGATAGAAGAAAAGATTCCTGAAATTATTGAGAAGAAAATGGAGGAAGTTGAAAAAGAAGCGGTAAAAGAAGAGATTATAGAGGAAATTAAAGAAGAAAAAATAGAACTGCCTGAAGAGAAAGAAATTGAAAAAGTAGTAGAAGAAGTTGTAGAAGTAGAGAAGATTGTAGAACCACCTAAAGAAGTGATAGAAGAAATTAAACTACCTGAAATTGTAAAGGAAGAGCCGAAGAAAGAGAAGAAATCTTGGATAACAAAAATCAAGGAAAAGATTGTAAAGACAGTTGCAGAAAAAAAATTAACAGAAGATGATTTGAACCCAATTCTAATGAATTTGAGTGAAGATTTGATAGAAGCTGATGTAAGTTATGAAGTTGCTGAAAAGATTAAAAGTGATTTGAAAAACAGTCTAGTTGAAAAAGAGATTAGAAGAGGAAAAGAGAAGGAAGTTGTCTTTGAAGCATTAAGGAAAAGTTTGTTAGATATTTTAACAGTACCTAAACTGGATATAGAAGAAGTTATTAAAAAATCTAAATCAGAAAACAGACCTGCTGTCATACTATTTTTTGGAATGAATGGTGTTGGAAAAAGTTTGAATATTTCTAAACTAGCAAAATTATTGAAAGATAAAGGACACAAGCCAATACTTGCAGCAGGTGATACATATAGAGCAGCTGGAGATGTACAGCTAGAAATGTATGCTGAAAAAATAGATATACCTGTTATAAAACATCAGCGTGGAGCAGACTCTTGTGCCGTAATTTTTGATGCAAGAAAAGCAGCCGAAGCTAGAGGACATAATGTTGTACTAGGAGATACTTCAGGAAGAATGCACACAAAGAAGGATTTGATGGATGAACTAGTAAAAATCGTTAGAGTAAATAAACCTGACCTGAAAATATTAGTCTTAGACAGCTTATCAGGATCAGATGTTGTACAACAATTTAAGTTTTTTGATGAAATTATAAAGGTTGATGCTGTGATTTTCTCAAAAGTTGATGTGAATGAAAAAGGTGGTAATATACTTTCTATATGTCATAGTTTCAAAAGACCCATTCTCTTTTTAGGTACTGGACAAGATTTTGATAATATTATAGAATATTCACCAGAGAGCTTTCTAAATACTCTACTTTCATAAACTTTAAAAATCAAAAGCCAAATTGATTGTATATGTTTGAAGGCATGAAAAAAGGTTTAGGAGATGCAATAAGAAAATTGGTTACTGGTACTGCTATTGATAAAAAATCTATAGAAGAAGTTCTGGAAGAGATGAAAAGGATTTTGTTGCAATCAGATGTTGACGTTAAACTTCTTGATGAAATTATGGCAAGGATAAAGAAAAAGTGTTTTGATGAAAAAATACCTTCTGGGCTGACATTAAGAGAACATGTATTGAAGGTTATCTATGTAGAATTGGTTAATCTTCTTGGTGAAAAACCAGCTGCATTGATTGGTAAGAAAAAGATTATGCTTGTTGGATTGTTTGGATGTGGAAAAACAACGTCATCTGGAAAAATTGCTAAATATCTTTTGAAACAGGGATTAAAACCTATATTGGTTGGACTGGATTATCATAGACCTGCTGCTACAGATCAGATAAAAGAAATTGGAAGGCAGATTGGCGTACCTGTTTATGTGAATCCTAATAGAAATCCCTTCGACGGAGCAAAAGAAGCTTTGAATAAATTTGAAAAATATGATTCTATAATTTTCGATACTGCTGGTAGAAATGCATTAGATGGAGAACTAGCAAATGAATTGAAAAAACTCGGTGAAATAATCAGACCCGATGAAGTACTATTAACTATACCAGCTGACCTAGGTAAAGTAGCTAAACAGCAATCAGAAGAATTTCATAAACTAGTTGGAATCACAGGAGTTATAATCACAAGAATGGATGGTACTGCTAAAGCTGGTGGATCATTAGCAGCAGCATCTGTAACAGGAGCTAAAGTAAAGTTTATTGGCGTTGGTGAAAGAATAGAAGATTTTGAAACATATGATCCTGAAAGATTTGTTTCTCGTCTGCTTGGACTAGGTGATCTACAAACCCTACTGGAAAAAGCAAAGGAAGCAGAGATAAAACCAGAAAAAGTGGAGAAGATTGTTGAAGGTAAATTCACACTGCAGGATTTTTATGAACAGTTACAATCCATGCAAAAAATGGGTCCTCTACAGCAGATAATACAAATGATACCTGGTGCTGGTATGATGAAACTTCCAGAAGGATTGATGGAAAAACAAGAAGAAAAAATGAAAGGTTTTGGAATAATTATTCAATCTATGACACCAAAGGAAAGGGAAGATCCAAATATTATCGAAAGTTCTAGAATTAAAAGAATAGCTAAAGGTAGTGGTAGAACAGAAACTGAAGTCAGGGAATTATTAAATCAGTATAGTCAAATGAAAAAAATGCTTAGACAATTTGGTGGGATGAAGGGTCTACAAAGAGGAGAAATGAAAAAACTAGCTAGGCAATTTGGACTTAATTTCTAAATATAAGGTTTACTTTCAATATTTTACTCATGAAATTAAGAACATTTAATACAGAAGAAGAAATGTTTGAAGCTATAAAAAAAGAGGAAGAGGAACATTATAGAAAAACATCTAAAAGTGGTGTTCTATGCGATTGTTGTTGTTATAAACAATTTGAAGGAGAAAATCACCTACGTCTCATATCCAATTGTGCACTGCTCTTACCTGAAAAAGTTTATGAAATGTACGAAAGTTATACTGAAAAATCTATTGGAGATGTAACCATTATACATCCTGGTTTTTTAAAAGTGATTTTGGATCCTAAAGAAACAAACAATTACATAACTAAACAAGAGTTGTGTAAAAGAAAATGTAAATTAGAATATTTGATGGATAGATATCTGGGGCAAAAAATAAGATTAGGTAGAAACATCAAAATTAAATAATGATTGTATGAAAATAGATGAAAAAACAATAGAAGTATTAAAAACTGGATATATTTGTGATAACTGTCTTGGAAGGATAGTTGGAAATTTACTTAGTGGTCTATCTAATAAAGAACGTGGAAAAATACTTAGACATTACATAGCATTTCTAATGGATTCTGGTGAAAAGCTTGATATAGATTTGTCAAATTTATATGAAATAAAGTTCAGAAACATTAAATTACAGATAAAAAAGCCAGAAAAGTGCAAAGTGTGTAAAAATTTTTTTCTCGAAAGGATAGATGAAATAGCTGAAAAAATAGTAAAAAAATTGAAAGAGATTGAGTTTGACACTTTTCTGATAGGATCAATTCCATCTGATGAAATTCTGAGAGCTGAGGAAAATGTGTTTGAAACTATAGGAACTGATTTTGTAGAATCTGTTAAAACAGAGATGAACAGAGAATTGGGTAAAAGAGTAGAAAAATTGACAAAGAAAAGATTCTCGCTAAAAAATTCTGATGTTACAATAGTTGTGAACTTGAAAACAAATACAATATCAATCCAAGTTAGAAGTCTGTATGTCTTTGGAAAATATCAGAAACTTGTTAGGGGAATACCACAATCAAAATGGACATGTAGAAAATGTGGAGGTAAAGGATGTACATATTGTAAAGGTGAAGGTAAGATGTATCCAACATCCGTACAGGAGATAATCGAAAAACCATTGCTTAAAACTACAGGTGCAAAAAAATCCAGTTTTTCAGGAGCAGGTAGGGAAGATATAGATGCACGCTGTATTGATTTCAGACCATTTGTCATAGAGATAATAAAACCAGAAAAAAGAAAAATAGACCTGAAAAAAATTGGAAATCAAATAAACAAATCAAAGAAAGTCAAAGTAAAAAATCTGAAAATTGTTGTTTTAGGAAAAGAACTGATTAGAAGGATAAAAACAGAGAGATATGATAAAACATATCTTGTAGAAGCAGAATTTGAGAAGAAAATTGATAGAAAAAAATTAAAGTTGTTAAAACAATTGACAAAAGAACCACTTATACAAAAAACCCCCTTGCGTGTAGTTCATAGACGCGCTGATAAATTCAGAAAAAGACGTGTAAAAGAGATATCCTACAAGGTAAGAGGGAAAAAACTCATACTAAAAATAAGAGCTGAGGCTGGACTATATATAAAAGAACTTATAAGTGGAGATAACGGAAGGACAAAACCAAATATATCGGATATGATAGAAAATAAAGTGAAGAAAATAAGTCTAGATGTTATTAAAATTCATGCTAAGAACCTAAAGGTCTAGCTATTTCTTCTTTTTTGGCTTTGAACAGCCACATCTTGCGCACATACTAATTCTTTTAAAGTTTCAATAATAAATAAATTGGTATGGTAAGAGAATCAAGTGGATTTAGATCAGGTACAAGGAAGAAATTAAGGCAAAAACTAGCCAGGCCTACTATAACAAAGTTTTTACAAGAGTTTAAAATCGGCCAAAGAGTAGTAATTGCTTTAGAACCATCTAGCCAAAAAGGCATGCCATTTCCTAGATTCAAAGGTAGGATGGGTAAGATAATAGAAAAGAGGGGTAAGAGCTACGTAGTTGAGATTTTAGATGGAAATAAGTTAAAAAAGATTGTTTCTAGACCTGAACATTTGAAAGCTATCTGAATTTAACTGGTCTGCTTACAATATATTTTTCAAAATTATTTTTAGCTTCATTTTCCAGACCAGAGAATGCTGTCATGTACCCTGCTGTAGCGCTAATACCATATCTCATCTGTTCTATTGGTACAACTTTAGGATTTCCTGAAATTAGGACATCATAAGTTAATTCACTTCCTGCTGGCAAAGGATGTAAAACTCTTGACTGTTCTGGTAATAAATTTATAATATCAAAACCTATCTGATAATTTATTTCATTGTAGATTTCATCTCTTATCTGATCTTGTTTTGATTTATCAAATGTGTCATAATCACTATATCTTTTTCTAGCTATCCTTTCAAATTGAACTCTAGTTAAGTAAAGAACGACTTTAGATCTAGAATCCAATGAAGATACGTATTCTTTCAAATGGCAGTAATCATATTCTTCATAGGAACTTATTTTATATTCATCCGTCAGATCCAAACGTTCGTTGGATTCATTATTTCCTACAGGAAAGCCTACAATTTTAGTATTAGAAAATTTTGGAATTCCCTTCATATGAGAATGAACCGGCCGACCATTTTCAAGATCACCTACCAGGATCCAAGTTATATCATCGAGTGTACCCAATTCCTCGTAAACAGTATGATAGTCAACCAAAGCCTGTGTTGGATGTTGATTAGAACCATCCCCAGCATTAAATACACGAGCAGTGTTGTTTTTTAATTTATCGATTTCTTTTGCAAATTTCTGCACAGAATAAGGTTCGGGGTGTCTAATTACCAATATGTCTGAGCTCTGTGCATACGTGATTATTGTTTCCCGATCAGGCTCTCCTTTTGACATTGAAGATTTTTCATTATCATGAGGAGAAAGTATATCAGCACTTAATACACTTGAAGCACTTTCATGTCTTTTCAACGTTCTGCTACTTGGTTCAAAAAACACTGGTTGCACTACCCGACCCAGAAGGAATCTAAGTTTTCCACCTTCTTTGCAGAATTCTCTCATCATTTTTGAGATTAAATTAAGTGTATCTATATCGTCCCTTGAAAATTGATCCATATACAGAAGATGTCTGTGCCCTCTGAATCCCAATTCTAATTCTAGCACTTCCAATCCTGACATTTTCATGAAATTTGTAAAGAATCTATTTATCCTTAAACCCAATAAGACAAACCTTTTAAATATAATTGACAACAACTATATCTTAGTGATTGTATGAATATACTTTCGGAAAAAACTGTACCAGACATCGAGGCAAAGGAAATACTAGAAAAAAGGGAAAAAGAAGGAGAATTGAAATACGAGCAGAAGAACGCACTAGAACTTTTAAAGAAATTTGTTAAGCTCAATAAAGAAAAGACCAATTCCTTAACAGAAGAACTAGCAAAAATCGAAAAATTGAGAGATAGACAAATAGTGTCTATAGTAAATTTCCTACCAGAAGATAGAGATGATCTACGAGCAGTGCTACAGAAGGAATATTCTATACTAACAGATGAAGAAATAAATCTAGTCCTAGAGACTGTGAAAAAATATAGTTAGGTGATTCTATGCCAGCAAAAGACGATTATATTATAGTATTGGATTTTCTTCCTCATGGCAAACCATCAGAGAGAAGAGCTGAACCTTTAGTACAGGGTTTAGGAGAGAAATTTTTCAATTTGTTAGAGATTGTAGTAAAAGACGGTGTTACAGTCAAGACAAAAGATAGATTGTATATTGGTGATGATAAAAGAGAACAGGTTAAATATATTAGAGGTAGAATAAAATACGAAGAATTAACAGTTTATGCTAAGGACATACTTGAAGAAACTATCACAGAACTTGTGTCCAAAGATGAAAAGAGGTTTGTAGACTTTTTCAATAAGGCCAGTGCATTAACAACACGTATGCATAGCTTAGAATTGCTTCAGGGTGTTGGAAAAAAACATTTGTGGAGAATAATTGAACAGAGAAAAGATAAGCCATTTGAAAGTTTTGAAGATTTACATAAAAGAGTAGAAATGTTGTCAGATCCTAAGAAAATGGTAATTAAGAGAATCATAACAGAACTAGAAGGAACAGATAGGCATAGATTGTTTGTTTCTAGTAGTATGATTTAATGATAGTTGAAAAATATCCTGAAATGATTAGAGAAGCTATAGAGGCTTCTAAAAACCTTGATTTGCCAAAATTTGAATTTGATAAAATAGTTTTTTGTGGTATTGGTGGATCTTTGATTGTCGGTAACTTTATAAAAGATTTATTGAAATATGATTGTAAAAAACCAATTGAAGTTTTTGGTGATTATAGATTACCTGGAACTGTTGATGAGAATACACTTGTTATTTTTATTAGTTATTCTGGAAATACAGAAGAACCATTAAATCAATTTGTTCAAGCTTTGGATAGAAAATGTAAGATAATTGGTGTGACTTCTGGAGGAAAATTAGAAGAGTGGTTTATCAAATTTAATCTACCACTTATTAAGGTGCCTAAAGGATATTCACCACGCTATGCCGCTCTCTCGATGCTTATTTCTATAGTTATTTATTTTGATAAAATTGGTTTAAGAAATTTCAAAAAAGATATTGAAGAATGTAATGAGGTTCTTAAAAAAATAAATCTAAATGAGTTGGATAAAATAGCTGACAAGATTAACAATTGTGACTTAGCTATTTATGCTCCAAATGATTTTGAAAGTATTGCTAGAAGGTTCAAAAATGATTTTAACGAGAATTCAAAACTTCTAGTAACATTTGACACATTCCCAGAAATAGATCATAATGATATAGATGGTTTTGAAAATCCTGAATTGAATAAAAATAGAGCTGTTCTACTCATAAGAGACAAAGATGAGAGTTTTGAAATGGAAAACAGGATTGAAATTACAAAGGATATTATAAGAAAAAATGTGAAATCTATACATGATATATGGACCCCCGGTGAGTCAAAACTAGCTAAGATTGTCTCGTTAATTTTTATTGGTACTTATGTTAGTTGCAAGTTAGCAGAGTTAAATGGAATAGATGCGGAAAAAATTGAATTTGTGGATAGACTAAAGAAAGAATTGAAGGAAAAAATTAATCTTGTTGAAAGACTGGAAGAGAAGTTGAAACTTAAATATAAGGAATTTAATTAATTAAATTATGGCAAAGAAAAAGAAGAAAGTAGCAAAAATGAAACCTTGTTAAAGGCTTCTGGTAAGTCCTGTAACTTCTACTTCGCCCACACCTCCGATAGATTTAATGTTATTTTCCACTCTATCTACCTCTCCTTCTGCATCTTGAACAATAACTGTTATTAAGAGTGCAACTAAACCAAATGCTATAGGTTGTCTTTGAATTCTTTCAGGATTGATCTCAGATATTATTGATTTTTCTAATTGATCTAAATCTACATCCAAATCTTTAGGCATAACCTTCAAGCCTAGAATAACTTCAGCCATAAAATCATGGTCCTTGAAAGCCACATTTGCATGTATACTTTACACTAAGATTCTTACAGGTATAACATCTTACTATAAGCTCTTTTCCACATGAAGGGCAATAAAACTGAGTAAAGTTCTTCTTAGCAGATACGTTTGCATTGCAGCTAGTACATTTAAGCATTTATTCACTTCTACTTTATTTAACCAATAATGTTTTTATAAGTTATTATTGGGCCTATAGTCTAATGGATAGGATGGAAGCTTGCGGAGCTTTTGGTCTGGGTTCAATTCCCAGTAGGCCCATCCAAACTATACTTTTAGATTAATTTTCATAAAGTCATGTGCAACTTTTGTATTAGGGAATATGTTTTTAGCTTCCTTCTCCATTTCTACTGTGTCAGTATATCTCCTACTAATATGAGTAAGAATCAATTGTTTAACCTTGGCTTTTTTTGCAGTTTTAGCTGCCTGTTTTACATCTGTATGAGCCTTTCCTTCATCCTCTTCAAGAAAAGTACTATCATGTATTAGCAAGTCACTACCCTTGGAAATTTTAACCATATTTTCACATGGCTTTGTATCACCGGAAATTACAACTTTCAACCCAGGTTTAATATTAGCCACGGTTTCTATCTTTATTTCCTTCCCCTTATATTCTGCTTTACCAAATTTCTTCAATTTCTTCAGCCAGGCTCCTCTCTGCAACCCAAGCTTTTTCAATTTATTTAGATCTATGTTCATTCTATTCTTTTCTTTCAAACAGTAAGCAACAGTAGGAACAGTATGAAAAACAGGAATGGATAGAACTTCCCAATCATCATCTTCATCTACCTTAACAATTTCACTTCCCTCAAATGGAACGTTTATTGCTGTGACAGGAAATCTCAGACCAAAATAGCCTAAATCTACTATATCCGAAACAAATCGTTCTGCCTCAGGACCAAATATTTTCAATTCTTTCTTTCTTTTCTCTAGGTTCATTGTCTGGATTAATGGAATTAAACCTGCAAAATGATCTGCATGCCAATGTGAAATAAAAATTCTATCTATATCCATGAAGCTTATACCAGATTTCATTAGTTGTTTCTGTGTACCTTCACCACAATCAAAAAGTAGAGTAGCTTTATTTTCACTATAATATTCTAAAGCAATTGCTTGATGATTTCTATCCTTGCTCGGAATTCCTGATACTGTTCCAAGAAATGTTACTTCTATCATTTTCTCTTCGTCCTATTTCTTTTTAGAAATATAATTATGGTAATTAAAATTATACTAATTAAAAAAATGAGGTAATATATTTGATTAATTTTTTGTGAAGTTTTAAAATTAAAGAAGAATACTCTATTGAATCCTCTAAATTCTTCATTCTCAACATATGTAGTTATCCTCCATTCCCCTTCTTCAACAGCCTTTAAAAAAAACTTTAATTCAGTTTTTTCATTCTTTTTAAGGTCTCCATTCCAGATGGCAGTTGCATTTATCAATTCGATTTCTTGGGGCAAGATTAATTTTATAGTTGTATTCGGAGCATCATATATAGTCTCGATGGAAAAAATAAGTTCAACTGTTCTATTCAAAGCAGGTTCATCAGAAATAAAAAATTCTCCTTTATAAAATTCTGTTTTTTTTGGTGGTGTGGATAAAGAAATTGGTATTATAAGTAGAAAGGATAAAAGACATAAAACAAAACCCCTTTTCAAAGACGGCTTTAAGAATTTCTTTGAATTCATACCAAACCCTCTTTCTCAAAATATCTTCTCAGAAATACACCAAAATTATTATCTCTATTTACTAGTTCCATTATTCTATCATTCTCGGAGAAAATCTCAAATCCTTTAACTATCTGGGCAGCAATATAGTTTGGTATACCTTTTGCCTTTAAAATATCAACAGATTCCCTAAGACTATCGTGTAACTTTTCTCGTGCAGTTAAAAATTTTCTCCTTGTTTCAACAGCCCAATTATCTCCTTCGACAAATGGCTTAAACTCTTTATACTTTTCTAGAAATCTTTTCGAGTCATCAGAATCAAAAACCTTCGGTCCAATCCTTTTCTGTATTATAGGCAATTTTGAAATTTCCATCTCAAGTAAAACCGAAGCCAAATCCTTCTCATTAGTATAAACATCCCTTCTTAAAACTTTAAACTCATAATCAGTTTCCTCTAATATGTTTTCTAACCTTTCACCAAATCTTCTTATCTGTGGGTATAAAATGTCTGGAACAACATTTGGTGGAGTGAATTTAACAAATATCAGTTCTGTTCTCCTCTTTGCCTGTAGTTCTATTAGTTCTCTCTCACTTATCGGTTCTATTTTCTTATGGAAAAATAATTCTTCTCTTGGTTTTTCTAAAAATAATTTAGCAGCTTTCTTGAACTTGAAGAAATTCTCTGGCGATAATGCTGCTGCTGCATTTCTCCTTTTGTCAGTAGGATCAATTAGAATTAAAACAGAATTTTTATAATCTTTCTTCAATTTTAAATAATCATCCTTTTTATAAAATTTTTCTATATCAATTATTTCTCCTGGATTCCATTCAGAAATAGCTTTCAAAACATTAACAAAACTTTTATATTTAATTATTAGCAATTCATTCACGTATCCAGAAAATCCAAGTGTCTTAGCATCTGCACCATATAGTTCATTCACTTTTAGAAACTGTTTCAACAATCTGACTTCATCCGACAATTTAAGCGACAAATTTTTCTCTATATATCTAACATGGAATGGTGTCCTATCCACAGCTGATTTCATTTTTTCTGTGCATTCAACCTCAAAACAAGGAACTATGTCTATATCTATAGAATCAACAAGACCAGAAACATAAGGATGCTCGGCATATTCTATTGTATGTTTGCCTTTCAAATCTGATATAACTGACTTTCCAATTTCCAAACCAAGCTCTTCCATTTTTTCATCCTTTAAATTCGGTGGGAAGAGAATGAAAATGTCAAATTCTTTTTTATCTGGTAGCCAGGTATCTCTAGTAATGCTTCCGACAAGCATTGCTTTCGCCTTGTATTTTTTAGCTTTTTCACTCACAAGTCCCATAGCCTTCTTAGAAAGATTGTCTAATTGTTTTTTCTGTTCTGGACTCGGTTTTATCTTTTTTAGAACAGATTTGAAAATTTTCTCATATTTCTGCATAATTAGTTGTAGTCTTTTTAATAGAAAAGATTTTTAATAAGCACTGAAAGAAAGAACCCTTTCTGGATCATATGAGATTGTTTTTCCCAGAGCAATTCTTATTTTGGTTTCTGATGGCCTTACAGCAGTTCTACCATTTTCATCAGCAATTATAGTATAGTTTTCAAGAGTCAACCAAACATTCATCAGAACATTACTGAATGGAAACATATCAACAGATATCAAGCTCTTTTCGGGTTTTTTGGATTCTTCAACAGCTTTCTTGTAACAAGCATATGTGTGCTTACACCAGACAAACTCATCTTTACTATATTTAAAAGTATCATGAAAAATATCAGATTCCAAAGTTTTGTATTTACTTCTGTCTTCTCTAAACATGCTGTCCTCACAACCACAATCACCATGCATATCTGTCCATAGAACATTATGTTCATTCACTGTCGGTGTTGGTCTTAGCAATATATGATAGCGCTTATCTTTTCTACTCGCGGATGGAGCAGAACAATGTGGGTCACCATGCTGATAATCGATTTTTATACATTCTCCATAGGTTCTATAAAAAGCATGTCCTTTTGTTAAGACATCAAAAGGTATGAGTCTGTGTTTTTTTTCTCTAATACCCCAATATCCAATTCCTCTATAAGAAATATCAATGTCCATTCCTTTTGCTGTTTCTAGAATTGCAGGTATAGGTAGGAAATTTTTCTCATTTGCTTCCCTTATTGTCATACTGCTTCTATTCAAATTTGCTTCTGGTCCGAATTTATTGAACTTTGAAGCAGAACTCAATTTTATTTCATCGTTTTTAAAATTCTTCCAAGTTTCATTCTTGTCCCAGAATTGATAATTTCTTGGTATAATCAGACCATACCCATGTTTTCTGTTTAGAAAGGCGTCTACCAGATCCCTAGTAGTCAGACCATTAAACTTGTTTAAATCAACAAATCTATCCCCAAATCTATTCTTTATCTGAGCTACTGGAGGATAGCTTGGATCAAAATACATTCTCCATATCATAATTACAAGACGTATGAAAAGTATTTGAAGATTAACATAATATGATTATTCATGACGATATCAGAAACTCCACACAGTCCCATGTTTCTAGGAACATATGATTATAAACTTGATGGAATGAAATCGGTGCTTCCTCATGAAATGAGACATGTTTCTAGTTTATTTCCATTTTTGATACCAAACTACAAGATTTTTGATGAAAAGGAGAGATATTTATTGCTTGCTCCATGGAAAGTCTTAATAACATATGATGATGTAGGAGCAATTTTACATGCTAGAGAGTGTAGTATAGACAAGTATTATAGAGTTGTTCTGCCTAAACCTGAAGCTTTGTCGGTTGGAATTAGGAAGAATTCTG
>Ga0194113_10001023_pt1 | contig 38047 bp, 28 predicted proteins | sample TA2MahC200mmetaG_FD_146193 | JGI IMG/M metagenome (GOLD analysis project Ga0194113, IMG submission 146193) | Freshwater microbial communities from Lake Tanganyika, Tanzania - TA2015017 Mahale Deep Cast 200m | ecosystem: Environmental > Aquatic > Freshwater > Lake | place: Tanzania: Lake... | reverse complement strand
ATACTGGTTTAGGCTTGATGCTTCCGGTTTTGGTAAGTGGGTAAGTGGGCATTGGAGCACTGGAGACATGGGGCATTGGGGCACTTCTGCGTTGGAGACATGGCGCTCCAATGCCCCAATGCTCCAAGGCTTCAACACTCACCCACTCATTATTCTGCTACTTACCTCATCAGAAATCGGAAAGCACCAATCTAAGTCGGTATGAGAGAGTCTTCGCCTTCGGTAAAATCCGCATCATTTCAGCAAGAAGGGCGAACAAAAATGACAGACGAAGTTATTACAACACTTTCATTCGATGAACTCCCAGCAAATGATGAGTCCGCTTGGGAGCAGTTTGACCGGATGACCGACGATGAATTAGAAATTGTGGAAGATTTCGACAATCCTCCCTTAACGGAAGAAGAACTTTCCCAATTCAAACGGACGTTCTACGTTAAAGGGGAGAAGGTTTGGGAGGACTCAAAAACCATTAGCGAATGGTTAGCAGAAAAGGGAAAGCTCCCAACAATTGTTCCTGTGGATTCGGACATTGCCGAATGGTTCAAAGCGCAAGAGCAGGACTACCAGGCCCGCATCAACGCCGTTCTGAGAGATTATGTCGAGGCTCACCGTGACGACTGAAGATTTGCTTCCCCAAAAATCTGGGTCGATTACGATGACGAAGCAGATGTCTTATACCTTAGCTTTCATAAGCCTCAAAAACCGACCTTGAAAAGGGTTCGAACCTTTTCAAGGTTGGTCTGAACGAAGTTATGTGAAAAATTCGTGTTGTCAAGAGAGAAGAAGGTAAGAAGAGCCTTGACAATCCATATCTATTTTTATAAAATAATCAGGAAAATAAGCAATCTTAGGCGTTAAAAAGGGAGACCTTGTTGAAGCTCTATGGAGTTCTCTCAGAAGGTCGGAAACCCGAACTTGTTCGGTTTACCCCTACCCACCCTTGCCTCTCCAAAGGAGGGGAAAAAGGGGAGCAGGGGGATTTCCTCAACAAGTTGAGGCGTCCGTCGAACTCTATGGAAAAAGGAGGGAGAAAAAATGTCGAACCGCAAGAAGATAGCAGCCGTTGTTACGACTTATTTTCCGCATTCGCATGCGGATGTAATTGTTACGAAGTTCATGAAAGGTTTTCCCACAGACGACGGTTTGATAAAGCCACGTGTGGAATTGGCTTCCATTTATCTCGACCAAATTCATGAGAACGATATTGGGCAGGGATTGGCTGTAGAACATAATGTGCCAATTTATCAGAGCATCAGGCAGGCGTTGACACTCGGAGGCAAAGAGTTATCTGTGGACGGTGTTTTATTGATTGGCGAACACGGCGATTATCCACATAACGAAAAAGGACAGCAGATGTACCCCCGTCGATACTTCTTCGAGCAAATTTGTGGGGTGTTTGCGTCATCGGGTCGGTCTGTGCCGGTGTTTTGCGATAAACATCTTTCCTATAACTGGGCTGACGCTGAATGGATGTACAACAGGGCGCGCGAGCTTTCAGTTCCGTTGATGGCGGGTTCGTCTCTGCCGACTTGCTGGCGGCAACCGTTTCTAGAATATGACCTGGATACCGAATTAAAAGATGCAATCGGAATCGGATACGGTGGAATTGAGTCTTATGGCTTCCATGCCCTCGAAACTTTGCAATGTATGGTGGAACGGCGTAAAGGTGGCGAAGTTGGCGTGGCATCCGTACAGTGTTTGGAAGGCGAGGACGTTTGGAAAGCCGCCGACGCGGGAATCTGGTCACGCCAGTTGGCAGAAACCGCCCGCGCGCCAATGGAGAAAAAGCCTGATGGTAGCATGGAGGAACATTGCAAGAATCCTACTGCATTTTTAATCGAGTATCGGGATGGTTTTAAAGCGACTGTGCTGATGCTAAATGGGTATGCTAACGGCTTCGCGTTTGCTGGACGCGTGGGCGATGAAATACAGGGGACGGCTTTCAACCTTCAAGACGGCGAACCTTTCGCGCATTTTAGCTACCTGAGTTTAAATATCGAAGAGATGTTCGTAACTGGCACACCTCAATATCCCGCAGAACGTACTCTATTGACTACGGGAATCATCGACGCGGTGATGAATTCAAAGTATCAAGGATACAAGCGTATTCCTACATCCTACATGGACGTTACCTATCGCTCTTATGAAAAGGCACCTATCAGGCCGGTTGAACCGCGTCCAAAGGTGGCGTTAGAAAGCTGAACCGGAATGTGGAATTATAGAAACCGAGTTTTTCCCCCAAACTCGGGTTCTAATCACTATTTTTTTCTTGACTACACACTAAAATAATGCTAAACTATTAAAGGTTTAGCTTTGACTTATCAAACCAAAGGAAAGGAGTTCAATCATAATGTTAAAAAATTTAGGCACGTTTCTTGCTCTGGTATCTATCGTAACCATTTTTATGTATGCCAATGTGGCGAAAGCCGATATTGTTACAGATGGGCTGATTAGCTACTGGTCCCTTGATAAAGGTGACATTGACGGGAAAACTGTTAAAGACGTCTGGGGTAAAAAAAATGATGGGACTATGAAGGGTACCAAAAGCGTTAAAGGAAAAATTGGCGATGCTTTGGAGTTTAATGGAGTTGATGATGTTGTAAATATACCGGGCACCGATTCCTTAAACTTCAGTGGTAAAAAACAGTTCTCGGTTGCAGCATGGGTTTACCGTCAAGGCCCTAGCGGTGGCATCTGTTGCGGCTCAATTATCGCTCAAAGAGATGTCAATGCATGGGCATTAAGATATGATAATAGGGATGTAGGCGCTGAAGTCGAATTCATTATATGCCCTGGTTGGGTTGGTGATGGAGGCGACTTTGGTGTTCCACTCCCCGAAAAAGAATGGCACTATATAACAGGAGTCCTCACTGGTGCTAAAACATTGATATATCTTGATGGTGAATTGAAAGACGAGATAGCCTTCGCCGCAGGTGCTGTCAGTGGTGCTGGTACTGCTACAACGATAGGTGGTGCTTCGGATGGCTATTTCAAAGGTATCATTGACGAAGCCCTCATTTACGATAGAGCTCTCAGTGAAAAAGAGGTGAAGCAAAATTTCGAATCAAAAGTGTTTTCAGCAGTGGATGCCAGAAATAAACTAGCAACTTGTTGGGGAGAGATAAAAGTTTCAAGATAATCCACCATTACATAGAAACCGAGTTTTTGAGAAGAACTCGGTTTCTGATTCTTTTAGTTGAGAAAGTTGAACAGAAAGAGAGGGAATAAAAGATAAATATGAAAACTTTAGTAGCGAGGTTAACCTGCCTCTGTATCAGCTTAATAGTCGTAAGTCTGTGCTTCACAGACTTAGGTTCTGCCAAGATTGACCCCAAATCCATTATGGGAGTCTGGTTACTTGACGAGGGGCGGGGCGACATAGCGACGGATAGTTCTGGAAATAAAAATGATGGAAAGATTGTCGGGGCGAAATGGACTGACGGGAAATTCGGGAAAGCGCTCGAATTTGATGGAAGTAGTCATGTAGAGATTCTTGCAAGCAAAACCACCGACGATATTATGAACGGGTTCACTTATCTTATATGGGTGAAGCCGACGGCCGCTCCGCCAAATGTAAATACACGTGTAATTGAACGGGATTGGCATAACCCAACCATACAGATTGGTTCTACTGATTTCTACGGAAGTATAGCCGTCAACGGAGACCAGGCGAATACCAATATCCGGGGCGGAACGTGGAAGATGGGAAATTGGAGCTTTGTCGCGATAACTCATGATGGAGCGGTCTTGAAACTATATGTGAATGGTGAAATGGTCAATAGCAAGAATATTGGAAAACCAGACGCCAAGCCCAATGCCACAACGCCACCAAATCAAGGCGCTATATGGCTGGCAACCTGGAAAGCTCCTGGTTGGGATTTTAAGGGTGTGCTCGATGAAGCAGGGGTTTTCAACACTCCGCTAAGTGATACAGACCTCAAAGACATTATGAACAATGGACTTGAGAAATTAGCGCCGGTTTATAGCATCGGTAAAATGGCTATAGCATGGGGCGCTGTTAAAAACATGAAGTGAATTAGAACAGAAACCGAGTTTCCAAACTTTTCTTTAAAAAGAAAAGTTCCATCATAAGAAACACTAAGGAATTTTTCTCCAAAACTCGGTTTCTATGTATCCCTAACTTAGCAAAGTCAAAACTTCCGCTATCGAATTCATTATCCGAGCGCCACATAACTTTAGTCTTTCCCTTGAATTGTGACCGCTATGGCACAGCACGCAATCTATTCCAATGGCTTTCGCTACTTCAAAATCATGAATTGTATCTCCAACGAGTAATACCTCGCCTGTATTAAAATTTAGCTCTTCTATCAACCTTTTCCCATTTTCGATTTTGCCACCGGCATAGTAATCATTCAAGCCAACGAGCTTTGTAAAAAAACGACGTGCTTGAAAATAATCTACTATCTCTTCAAGTCTGATTTGTTGATATGCGGACAATATTGATTGTGTCAATCCGCCATTAACGCAAGATCTCAAAATACTCATTGCATCATTTTGCAATTTACATTCGAACCGCCGTTTATCATACTCAACAATATATTCAGTGGCTACGATTTCAAACGCTTCACGCGCAAAATCGAAGCCTATTTTGCGATAAAAGTCTATAACCGGAAAGTCAAATTCCTCTTGATATTGCTTATGGGTAATGGGTGGGAGATGGCGTTTATGTAGGATTTTATTGATGACTTCCACGCATAGCCAGGCATCATCAAGCAATGTGCCATTCCAATCCCAGATGACATGCTTATATTTTGTCAAATTCATTTTACCCTTATTATAATCGGAGAAAATCGACGGACGCCTCAACTTGTTGAGGAAAATCCCCCATGCCCACCTTTGAAAAAGGGGGAAGCCCCGAACAAGTTCGGGCTTCCGACTTTCCGAAAATCCCCCCGGCCCCCTTTAACAAAGGGGGAGTACGTTTATCTTGACTTCGCAACGCATCGGTGTGGAAGATAGTCTTCAGTTCGCGTATACGGCTTCGCGCAACCCTTTGATATAGCCGATGGCAAAAAGACGCCCAATGGATGAATACGAGGGGCTGTCATTGCTATCACCTTCCATCGTCGGCACATGGTCGGGACGCAATACGCCCTCAAAGCCGATGTCGCGGTAGGCTTTCATGCAAGCCAACATATCGGTTTGTCCGTCGTCGTGAAAGGTTTCCACAAATTTTTCGGGCGTACCGCGCACATCGCGGAAATGCACAAAGAAAATTTTGTTCTGCCGTCCGAAGTGACGAATGGCGGCGGGCAGGTCATCGGTCATCAAGGTGAAATTGCCCTGGCAGAGGGCAATGCCATTGACCGGGCTGGGGAAAAGGTCGATGAGCCTTTGATAATTCTCGATGCTACGCATGATGCGCCCCAGACCGCGAATAGGCGATAGTGGTGGGTCGTCTGGATGCATCGCTAATTTCACGTTAGCTTTCTCCGCTACTGGCACAACGCGTTCTAAAAAATATTTCAGGTTATCCCACAACTGTTCCTCGGTGACAATGCCGGCCTCCGTCAGTGGTTCGTTGCGCATGAGTTCATGGTCGTAACCGGTCGCCAGCGCTCCACCACGCGAAGGAATCGTAGTCGAGGTGCGAACCCAATTGAGAACTGCCATCCATTCGTAACACCAAACTGGGATACCCAGCGCGCCCATGTTGCGGACTAAATCACAGGCAGTTTCAATCTCCTCATCGCGCCCTGGCAATCCCAGCTTTGCTTTGTTCAGCGGTGGCCTACTTTCAATCACGGCTAATTCAAATCCGCCATCCTCATAAGCCTTCTTCACGCGTGCCAACGATTTGTATCCCCACGGTGGTTTATCACGAAAATCCATGCCTCCAACGACATGGTTGACACCACATTGTTTGACTAATCTCCACAGCGGCGTTGGCTGCGGCGGCAGAATTTCGGCTATTTCTATCATTTGCTTTCTCCCTATAAGAGTTTATCTGTGTAAATTGTGATAATAATAATTTTAGCAATTTTTAACCTTAATGGCAAGGAAAAATTTTTCTCTACAAATTTCCCTATGTAACACAATCTGTCAGATTGTGTTCTTTCGTTTTCCCATGAAGTAGGAATATTTTACTTGACATGCAACAAAAAATATCTTAAACTAATAATTAGCAAATTTGAAAACGGTGACAGAAGTTGCCGATTAATTTAAATAGGAGGTTTAAATAAAAATGAAACGCATGTTTTTAAGCGAAGAACCAAACAAACAAATTTTCATAATCTTAGGGAGGTAATCACATTATGTTTCAGAATACTAGCTTATTAATCATTGCGGTTGGCACGTTATTAACTGCTCTTAGCACTGTATCACAATCCCCTGCCCAGACCAAGGAAAGATTACTGGCAATATTGAAGGAGGTTGATGATGCTACTAAGGCTCATGATGCGGATTGGCTTCTATCGCTCTTCACCGAGGACGCTTTGTTTGACGTTGTGGTAATTCCACCTATGAACAAAGAAGAGGATAGAATATGGATAAAAGGATATTATTCATCTCATCCATCAATGAGTCTCAGTGAAACTTTCTCTCTGGTTTCTGTTTCTGAAAACGTAGGAATTTCAGAACACTACTTAACTTCAGTGTGGCAAGATAAGGGTATCCCCACATCTATCTTCCATATGGACATCATGGATTTTGAGGGGGACAAAATGAAACGCCTCACAGTTTATGCAGACTTTGCCACGGAGATAATCCAAGCTGGGGTGATGCCTGGTCGCAACTTGGGGGATATGATTCCTTCTTTTAATCTTCCTGATTCAGAAAAGACTGGCCTTGTTCCCCTGAAAGCCAGTGAGGAACTCACAGCGCGCATAAACGCTCACAATCTGGTAAGCCTTGCGAAAATGGTCAGGAAAGATGCAGATATCAGGTTCCCCTATATTGACCGCCCATCAAACCGCTCTGAGTTTATTGATATTTATGAGCAGATCATGGCTGGTTTTCCTGATGCCCAGTGGAAGACTTCGCGCAAGTTGGATATGGGAGACGGTTGGGTAGTTACTGAAGCTACACTCAAAGGGACCAATAATGGTCTGTTTCTGGGCAATCCAGCTACGGGACTTCCCATTGAAGTGAGAGCTGGGTGGATTGAGCATTACGATGATAAGGGTCTGGCGAAGGTCCTGCATTTCCATTTTGATACTTTGACCATCGCCAATCAACTAAAAGGAGAAAGTTCAGTTGCGAATTAAGATAGTTCGGGACGTGGTAACAATATTTCCTATCAACTATCTTGCAGTAGAAGATGTTTGCTTCAACCATTATCAGAAACGATGGGGGAAGTTTTTTTCAACCGTAGAAATTGGTAAAACCATGCTTTACGGCGAAATAGCAAAGTATGGGGAAGTAATAAGATACAAAGGTTGGCAAACAGCGGCATCAAGGAACTATTATGGAATTTTAAAATCAAGCGACAAAGATGCTTTAATACCTTCCTCTCATGCAAACGATGCAGTGGCTATGCTATGTCTCGCCTTAGGGAGTAATGTTAATAACTCCTCATTTTTCTTTGTTTGGAGGCGATTAGAGTTTTCCAAACGTTCCTTGCATCATCAGAACTTCCAAAAGGGCGGTATTCGTCCGACTTTTGGATGCACAACAAACGGTACATTCTTTCGCAAAGGTGACTATGTCGAAGCAAGCCAGGGCAAGAAGGCCTTTCGTGGTTGGGTTTGTGGGTTGCCTACGGAGAAAACAACGAAAGTTGCTGTTTGTGATGCTTACGGGAAAAGGTTAGGGCAGTGTTCTGTATCTAATGTCAAGTTACTCAGAAGGAGCACAGGTGTGTCATGGCAATTCTTCTCCGCCTGATTCTTCAGCGAATAATCAAAGGATGAGTAATAGAAAAAACCCGTTTTCTCGCAGAAAACGGGTTTCTGGGAGATGGAGGAATTGAATTTCTTCCTTCATCTTCCTTTTTTTTAATTATAACAAAGGAGATTTTGGATGTCGAAAGAAAAGCTTGCAATTGATGGTGGAACACCCGTTATCACTAAAGGAATCCCTGGAGGGATGCACGGTCCCAGCGTCATTGACCAACGCGAAATTGATGCTGTAACTGCTGTACTCAAAGGCCAGAAACTGTTCCGCTTCTGTGAAGATTCTCAGGTTGCGGCGTTTGAGCAAGAAGTAGCCGCATATCTCGGTGTGAAATATACGCTCATGGTGAACTCTGGTACCAGTGCGCTTATCTGTGGACTCACAGGTATGGGAGTAGGACCGGGAGATGAGGTAATCGTCCCCGGATATACCTATATTTCTACTGCTGCTGCTGTGGTGGGTGTGGGGGCAGTGCCTATAATTGCCGAGATTGATGAGTCGTTGGGGCTTGACCCAAAAGAGGTTGAAAAGAAGATTACACCATATACCAAAGCAATCGCCCCAGTATACATGCAAGGTGTGCCTGGGCGTATTGACGCGCTGGTGGAGATAGCCCGCAGACACAACCTCAAAATAGTTGAAGATTGCTGTCAGTGCGTAGGTGGTCGTTACAAGGGCAGGTATGTCGGTACTATCGGAGATGCGGGAGCATGGAGTCTGAACTACTACAAGGTAATCACCACGGGGGAAGGTGGACTGGTCTACACAAATGATTATGAAATTTACGAAAAGTCATGCTTCGCAAGTGACCCCGCCATGCCGATGTGGATGCGGGATGGCGACTGGCAAACAGCTCCATTCTCTCGCCAGTGCTATCGTCCCAGTGAGATTATGGGTGCCATCGCTAGGGTCCAACTATCGAAGATAGAAAATATTCTCAGTCATACGCGTAAACTGAAGAAAGCCTTCTTAGCGGAACTTGCAGAACCGAAAGGCTATCAGTGCCAATATGTGGATGACCCCGAAGGAGAATGCGGAGTTAGCGCGGCGATTATCGTGCGCGACCAGGAATTAGGGAAACGCTACGCAGAAGCATTGCAGGCCGAAGGTCTCGGCGCAGGGACAGCCTACAACGAGGGTTTTCCCGACCGGCATATCTACAGTTATTGGGATTCGATTTTAGACAAAAATTCGCACCACTCCTCCGGGTATCCCTGGAAAGACCCCGCTTACAAAGGGAATGTGGAGTATTCTCGGGATATGTGCCCATGCACGCTTTCGATTCTGAGCCGCGCCTTACGTTTTGGCTTCAATGTGAACATGCGTGTGGAACACGCTCAGTTAATGGCAGCGGCGATTAACAAGGTGGATGCGGCGCTGGGGTAGGGATAGGTTTGAGACCTGTCCCCATACGCATCAAATTAAGCTCATTTCCCCTTTCCCCAAATCCTTTTCAGGGATGGACACTTTAGTTTCCCCCCTTTTGTAAAGGGGGGCAGGGGGGATTTCTCATGTTTTTCTCTCGTTCAAATCCCCCTCAATCCCCCTTTACCAAAGGGGGAAGCCATTTTTATCTATTATCCTCGTCCCTCACATTGTCGAGCTCACTTACTCACACTTTGCCAACTCTGTATTTCCCCATCAAAGCCTTTAGATTTTCACCGAGGATTTTGCGTTTATCGGCTTCCGAAATATGCGCGTAAAAAATTGGTGCCAGACCCCACGCGATTGGTAGGTCAGTTAGGTCGGAACCAAAGAGAATCCGGTCGGCACCATAGATTTCCACGAACCGTTCGGTTTGTCTCCAACTTAGGAATGGACAGGTACAAATGAAGAGGTTATCAACCTTCTTGGTCACCTCACCATATCCCGCCTCAGAATGTCCGGTAAAAAAGCACGCATTCGAGTAAGTTTGGCACAGCCTCTCTATTTGCCCGGCTGAACCCCAATGGTGATTGAGGATAAATTGTCCATGGTTGTGGGCAAACTCGCAGGCGACATCAATCAATGGGCCTTCTGCTGGATAACCATGATAGGAACTGATGAGCTTGACTCCCTGCATGCCCATCTCCAGGCCGCGCTCCATCTCCTGTCGCAAAAGCCTCTCGCCGTGATTTGGATTGACAAGGGTGAAACCGATGAAGCGGTCGGGGTATTTTCTGACAACGGCCGCCACCTCATCATTCCCATAAGTCTCATCGCTAAAGACACCTTCGAGGCTGAATACGCAGCAAACCTGAACCCCAAACTTATCCATTTCACGAACTAAATCATCTACCTTATCCTCAACCACGTGATGTGGACTGCACCAGCCTATATGACCGTGGCAATCATAGAACTTCTCGTTTTTCAAAGACAGCCGCTCCCTGGCTGCGCGGTGGAGAGAATCAATCGGTTCGGATAATGTGGCCTGGTCACCCACGAACTTTATGTTCTTGTTCCAGGAAAGCAACTTTCGCATATTACCGCCAGCTATAAGAGAAAGCTGTACCGGTGAGATATCAGAGTAGTTAAGCTGCATTATCGGCACGCCTGGATTGCGTTCAGGCAGTTGCGAACCCCAGACAAGTCGTTCTGCTCCGAATTCTCTGCAGATAAATTCAATCCTCCGATGAAGCCACCATGAGGATAAATCAAATTTGAGGTTCGCACACGCCGCCAACGCCGCATAAGCCGCGCGCTGGCTTTTGTAGGTCCGGTTCTCTGTAACCACCACGGGCAATTCAGGGAATTTTCGGCAGATTCTGACGACGTTTGCCCAGTCGGTCGCATCAATTCTTCCCGATTCACGCCAGTTGTTGGGGCAAAGAAAGACGGGCACGCGCGATTCCTGTAATGCCTCAAGCAAATCATCTATCCCCCAATTGTCGAGACGGATGTCGAACTGTCCGTAAAAAAGAAACAGCGCGCCGACACTGAGTTCTTCCATCTGCGCCACGAGTTCCCTGGGAGGCGGAAATTCGCGGCTATGCGTCATCAGCCCAGCCCAGGCAGGGTGAAGGCGTGGATGATTTTTCGTCCTCTGTATAATCCTTTCATTACCCGCCATAGGGTTTGCCTCACGTGATAGCACATCAATCACCAAAGCCTCATGGATGCCGAAATGATTCATCGCCTCGAGGATTTCTTCAGATGTATCGGGTTGACCGTCAGGCATGTGGACATGTCGGCCGAGATAACAACACGCATCGAAATAAGTAATCTTATCAGACATAATAATTCCTTTCCATACGGGCATGTTTCAGAAAATAGTCCCCCTTATTAAAGGGGGGTAGGGGGGTTGTTACATTTCGGCCCATGCGCATCAACTTAACGAATGAAAATGTGATTCATTCTTTTTGTTTTTTTGATAGTCGATTATCAAAAAAACAAGACATTCGTTACAAACGCCTTGAATTAAAATTCAGGCTAAGAAGCTCAAGTCAACTAAAAGTTGACTAATCGGCCAGATTTAGTCGTCTTTCAGACGACTTTAGCGTCTTAGCCTGCGAATTGATTCGCAGGCTTAAGTTGATGCGTATGGGGGGTTGTTACATTTCGGCAGACGAAATGGAAGGAAAGGAAGGAAGGCAGAAATAGCTTTCCTTCCTTTCCTTCCTTTCCCCCCTTTCCACAACCCCCCTGCCCCCCTTTGATAAGGGGGAATGTCAACTAATTTTTGCGAAAATTTGAAACATGCCACAAGAATGACAAAACATCTACAACAATTCATCAACATTCTTTTGAATCTTTACAACCGCTTCTATAATATTTTCCATATCCTTTCGAGGGCCGAGCATCATACTCTGATACATCCAGACTGTTTTCGTACTCAACGCTTCAACGACAGGAAGATGGAGTTTAGAATAATAATCCAACTTTCGCGTCAATGGCAGCCTTGCGATGGGATTTTGAAAGACGCCATCCTTATAGAGCGGGGAATATCCACCGCCGCAAGAAATGCCTTCGGCTCGCATGGCTTCAAGAAATTTTGCCAGTGGAAGTGATTTGAAACCTTCGGCTTCATAAGTGTACACAAACAGGTGGTATCCATGTCGGGTTACATAGTCTGGGCGGGGCACTTTGATGCCCGCAATTTTTCTCAATTCTTCGGTAAGATAGGCACCGTTCGCATCGCGAATATTCGATTGTTCATCCAAACGCTCAAATTGTGCTAATAGAATTGCCGCCTGAAACTCGGTCATACGGAAATTCGTGCCTATAATATCATCCACCTTGCCTGCGGCATCAGGAAGCAACCGTCTGACATCGTGATGAGCAAAACATCTATCGTAGAAGGCTCTATCATTTGTCAGTGTGATTCCGCCTTCGCCGCAATTCAAGTTTTTACTCACCTGAAAACTAAAACCGCCCATATCGCCGAGTGCGCCAACGCCTTTACCTTTATACCTTGTACCATGAGAATGCGAAGCATCCTCGATGACTATCAGATTGCGCTTCTTTGCTAATGCCATCATGGAATCCATGTCCGTTGGACAACCGCCTAAATGGACAGTAAGAAGCGCCTTGGTTTTATCTGTAATTACCTGTTCCACCGATTCGGGATTAAGGCAGTAATTGCCTGGGTCTATATCGGCGAATACAGGCGTACCGTTCGCAGACAATACTGCTGTCGCCGTTGCGATAAATGTATACGGCGGAATAATTACCTCATCGCCCGGTCCAACCCCAGCAGCTACCAGTGGGACGATAAGCGAGGTTGTGCCACTGTTGACACAAACACCATACTTAGCGTTCATGTACTCAGCAAACTTCTGTTCAAATTCTTTTACCTTAGGTCCATGCCCCCAGGTACCGCTCTTCACTACTTCTGTTAAGGCTTCGATTTCTTTTTCATCCCTAACGGGCCATCCTGGCCATCCCGTAGTATGAACGGGTGCACCACCTTTTATTGCTAATTTTCCCATGTTACACCATCCTTTTCGTGAAACGTGAAACGTGATGCGTGATACGTGAAACGTGATGCTCTACGTTTTGAAAACTGTGAACCATGTAGCCGAACTTGCCAAAGTTCGGGTTGCTCATTTATATTCCCGAATTCTGGCGAATTCGGCTACACTTTTGCAAGAATACCGCTGATAAACTTCAGAGTAGATTTAACATTTTGGTTAATTTCATCAAGTTCTTTGCCTGCAACACACTCAACGTAAAGCGGCCCTCTGAACCCACCTTTGACAAGTCCTCCAAGCACCTTGTCAAAATCAACAAGTCCCTCTCCAGGCGTTACCATGACATCGGGCACGCCATTTTTTACGACACAGTCCTTGATAATCCCGGTCGTTACTGTTGGCGCGACTCTGGCGATATCAGGTTCGGGGCGGAGTTCTCCTTTGGTGTAGTAGATGATATTACCTGGGTCGTAGCATATTCCGAAAGCCGGGTGATTTACCTTTTTAGAAGCATTGATTAAGTCATCTATCGTAAGCGTAATGCCGTCGTGGGGTTTTAGCGTAATGCCAACCCCTGCTTTTTCTGCGTGAACCGCAGCACGGCGCATCAATTCAAAATAGATATCAGCTTGTTCCCTACCGGTTCCGCAATCCAATAGCCACTTAGCGCCTACTTCAGCCACGTTGTCAATCAGTTTCTTATAATCATCAACTGCGGCATCAAGATCGAGTCCTAATTTGACTCCGCCTATTACCATAGATGGTGCAAGACCAGCGTCAGCGGCGGCTTTTCGAGTCGCGGCAATTTCTTCGGCGGTGCTATCCGCCCGCACCGAAGTGTTGCCTTTGTTTGAAAATACGGCTACGTCGGTGTATCCAGCAGCCGCAATATATTCGCATGCTTCAGCAAACGACCAGGCAGAATGTGGTCGAGTTGTGCATCCAATTGTTAATTTCATGATATATCCTTTCACATAAAAGCATCTTTGAATAATTTTATTCTACCACTTTATCATTTTCACGTCAAGAAATTATTCTCCTTGGAATCGTATCTTCCATAGAATATTTTTGTTGACATGACGAAAGAAATATTCTAAACTTAGGCATGCGAGGATTTGAAAGTAGCGGGAAGAGCTTTCGCGAATTTAATTTTTGCTGCGGTGAATGGCAAAGGCTTTCGGCTTTCAACACGTCAGAACGCGGTTCTGGAAGAATGTTTGGTTGGATGTAGTTATGTCGCTTTTATCCCCATTACTACATGCCAAATTGGATTTGCATGATATTTGAGTTCTTTTGTTTGGTTATTATAATACGATGATAAGGTAGATTCCGACGTTTATAACGGGCGGTGGAAAACATGTAAAACTGTTCAGTTATAAATCTGTTCTGCAGTGCTGGGGGCTGACCCACGGTTTTGTCCTGGAAGGATTCAATGTCGTAGCAGGATTTGATGCCGACGAGTCTTGTAGATATGCTTACGAGATGAATAATAATGGAACATTATTCATTAACAAGAAGATTGAGGACGTGACAGCTAAAGAGATTTCAGAGTTATATCCGGAAGGACATATCAATGTGTTGGTTGGATGTGCGCCCTGCCAGCCATATTCTTCTTATACTAAAAATAAACAAGACAAGGGCAAGAAGTGGAGATTACTCTCTGAGTTCGCCGACCTAATCTGTGAAGTAGAGCCCGATATAGTCTCAATGGAGAATGTTCCCGATTTGGTCACCTTCAGAAAAGGAACGGTCTATAACGCTTTCTTCGACCACATCAGGAGAAAAAGCTAACGAGGAGACAGGACGACCAAACCGTTTGAAGGTGGCTATCTTTTTTCTTTCAGCAACGTTCGACAGTTTCAACGTTTCGCAATCAATTTTGCTTGCGAAATTTTCCATTCCGCTTGCGAGCATCTCACCATTGGGCGAGAAGACTAAAGATTTAACGGAGGAACCAACCTCATCTCCGACAGGTATATCCGTCTCTCTCTTTAACTTTTCTATTCCATTCTTTGTATTCAGGCCTCTCTCTAAATAACCTGATTTTGTCTCCAACTTATAGGTTGGTGAGAATAAAGAAAATGACTAATCAAGAGGTGTAAAGCCAATTACTCAACCCCACCTTGATTTCCACCTTCAGTCTTGACAATACGCGGGGTGATAAAGAGAGTTATCTCAGTTTTCTTTTTAGTATTCTTTTGGTAGGTAAAAAGCCGTCCTAAAAGCGGTATATTGCCCAATAGCGGAACTTTTTTGACATTTTCGACGATTCTGTCTGAAGTCAATCCACCAATTACCGCCGTACCTTTCGTCCCTTTCCTTATTTTAATGTTGACATAGTCTTCTTGTTATGATAAAATCCACAATATAACTTAGAAATTTATTATCACAAGGGGTTTTGTACGATGTGGGACACAAATAAACAAGAGCGTTTTTCTACACTTTGGGAACAAAAGTTTAGCGGTACTTTAACCCAATCAGAACAAGCAGAATTGGATAGCCTCATCAACGAATTAGATAAGTTAGAACAGGAGATGTTACAGCCGGCTCTTGAACGTTTAGGCCAGGAGCATAAACAGATAGAATCCCAGAATGCTATTCTTGAATCTTTGCTAAAAGAACGGGAACAATTGTTACGTTATGCAAAGGAACAAATTCAACAAATCCTACAAGAAGCGGTTTGCGAAGTAAACCGTTGAACGAAGCGAACATAACCGGCTCAAAGCGAAGTCAGAAGCTGTTAAGAATCTACAACAAATTGAAATATTCTAATACGATGCGAAAGTGCAAGCCGATATTGGTATCAAGGATTTCCATTGAGGAAAATCGGCGGGCAAAAATTTTGGATTGTTTGTCTTCTTGCCTGTTCAACCACTGAAACGCTCGACATATTTACTGAATAACTGGTCAATGAGTTCAGGCCTAGTAACGAGCATTCCACACTCATCTCTGAATGTATCATTAGGATTCCCTTTGAATGAAAGCCAGTTGAAGCTTGTCACTATAACGAATTTTGTATCGTGAATAAGGATTTTGGCATGGGTATCGCCAAACCATTTAAACGAGAAATTCTCATATTTTTGGGATATTTCTTGAAGCATTCTTTCAGCGTGGCTATCATTGTTTGCATTTCCTTCGTCTCCAAAACCATATCCGATGTACACCTGTACTCTCTGTTCTAGGAGAACCTTAAGTTGATTAATAAACTTCTTGTTTACGATTCTTCCCTTTATCCAGGGGGAGATAATCATAAGCCGCTTCTTGCTTTCTATGAGGGCTTTTTCTAAAAGATTCGGATGCTCATATACGCTAAGCTGACGAACAGTGTATTTATTGATTTCAGAATTGGATTGATTGAGATGCTCAGAGGCAATTTTGAGCAAATCCTCAGATTTTCTTTTATCTTCTTCAGTTTCAGCCTGCTTCATGCTCATTTTAGCGTCTTCAAGCATATTCTTGGCAGAAGACGCGTCTCTCTTAAGTTTATTAATATCTTCTTCAGGCGGTGCTTGAGCAACAATCTCAGCTCCGAGGACCTCTGTGATAGTAGTAGAATCGGGAGTAATTGCCTTTTTTTCCTGTAGTATCCTGCGTTTTTGGGGACTATCTGCGCGCTCGAAGGCTTCTTCGTGTTCATTAGAGAGTTTACCATCTATCGCAAAAGCAATTTGCACATCGTCACCATCATCAATTGACTTATATCCTAGCGCCAAAGCCGGTAGAAATAATCGCTCTCGTCTTTCGATTCTCTTTAGTTTGATAAGATCTCTCTTTAATTCAATTCTTTCCGTAGTTTGACGGATAATTTTATCTACATCTTGAATCTTAAGATCATTAACTTCAGGAAGCTTAGCTGCAGATGGAGCAATTTCCATGATACCTTGCTCTCTTATTTCTCTAGGCCTGCATAGTTTTGTCCGCCCATACGAAGAAGGCTTCCGCAGAAGCCCATCGAATTCAATAGAAAATGTTTTCTCTTCTGGGACTACAAGTTCCAATGCTTCTAATGTTCTAATTCCCTTTGGTGTAAGTTGCAGAACCTGCATTTGAGACCCTGGCAGGGGCGAAAGATGAATATCATCATTTCTGATAAGATCCGACAAAGTTGCATTAATAATAGCTTTTTCAAGGCCAAGGAAACCACTGATATCGTCGGCGGAATTTAGACCTATGTTGATTGCCCTAAGAGCAAATTCCTCAATTGGCGAGATTGGTTTATGCTCCAGCGTAAGGGCTAAAATTGTAAGTCGGTACACAGGTAGCCCGACTTCCTTATAGTCAACGAGTTTGAAACCGGCCCTGTCGTATGCATAACGTTCAGCAACTTTCTCTGGATTCATCGCTAAAAATTCTTCAGAGTTCATAATTAAGCTCCCATTTTATATATCTAAAGCTCGCTTCCTTTTCTGTTTAAATTGAATTCTTCCAGAGCGCAATCTTTGGGATGGTTCTCAATGTAATCCAGAACTTGCTTCAACGGGCTGTCGCCACTTGTAGTCCGGCAGAAGCTATGATCACCTACTATTATTAACCCATATCGCCCTCTAGACAAGGCAACATTAAGTCGTTCTCTTCTATGAAGGAAGCCTATTTTCCCTTCAACATTGGAGCGCGTCACTGAGTAAATAGCGATGTCCGCCTCACGGCCCTGGAATGCGTCAACCGTATTACACTCAATATTTAGTCTTTCCCATGCTCCTCTATCTGTTAAGGTGTGCTCAAGTAGTCTTCGTTGTGCCGAGTAGCCATTTAGTACAGCAATACTGTAACGTTTGCCAGCAGATTGTGCAGCTAAGTCCAGGTTCTTAAGTATCCTTCTTATCACTTGAGCTTCGCACGGATTCTCGTAACTGGAATTTTGTGAAACCTCATGATGGTTGGGAAGCCATGATGTCGTCAGCCATGTGACTGGTCTTGGAATAACTGTGTTGAGGCATGAATCTGTATCATCATAAACACTCTTTAGATGGCCATCATAGAAGCATTCACTGATTAGGTTACCTATCGGTGCTACCATTCGGTGTTGAATCATCAATATTTTATGGCATTCATCAGATAGGCATTGAAGTAGACGGTTAAACAATGTTTCTTCTAAATCTGAAAGAGTGAGTTCATACTGTTTAAGTAGTTCTGGATTTTGGATTGCTTCATCTTCAAAAGGTGGGAGTTGACAATGGTCACCTACGAGAATCCAACTACGTGATCGAGAAAGTGGAACGAGAATTTCAGTAGCTGTCGCCTTGGAAGCCTCATCAACGATGCAGCGATCAAACTCAATATCCTGAAAATTTTTTACACCAGCGATACCTATGCAGGTTCCCGCGATGACTTGAGAACGTTTAAGAAATGCTGCATGGAATTCTTTGCCTCTGCCGAAACGTTCTGTCCATTCAGCGTGTATACTGAGAAGCTTCTGTAATTTCTTGGCATCTGGATTGTCTCTGATGAGATCTGCTACCCAGCTTTCCAAATCCTCATAGGAAAGTTGAGAAAGCTCGGCCCATTCCATTTTTTCCAATTGTTCTTGTATTGTTTTTTTTTCCTTACGCATTGATTGTAGTTCGCTTTTAACGAGTGATATATCTTCTTTGAGGGAATCAACATAATCATATTGTTGGGTTGAGTTTTCTTTATGAATTTGAATATTACTCCCATCAAGCGAAATTTCCTCTTCAGAGAGAATAATATTCTCATTCTTATTTTGTAAGTTTTTCGCGTGCCATGAATTTAATACTTCTAATTTCTGTTGTAAATCTGTAAGTTTAGCTTCCAAATTTTCGATGGCTATAAGCAGTGAGCTGAGTTGTTTGAGAATAGTTGCCAACTCTATGTCGTACTGAGATATTCCTCTTGCATTAGCCCATCGAGATAAAAAATCTTTTCCCCTATCAAGTACTTCCTGTCTCCAGCGTTCCATCTGGTTTTCCAATAAGAGATTCTCGCTCCCCGGTGAGATCCGTTTATCACCAAGGTGCCCAATGCGCACTAGCTTCAGTTCAGGATTTATATTGTGAATGTGTTCTAAGGCATTATCCAAAGCCACGTGTGTCTGTGAAGTGAGTAAGATTCGGGAATCAGGATTCCTTTGAAGGTTTTGTAGAACAACCTCTACGATAAACATTGTTTTTCCAGTACCTGGTGGACCCTCAATAATTAGAAAATCTTTTATTCCCAGGGCTGCACGGACAGCATTTTGCTTAACTTCATCCATTGATTGGACGAATTTCATATCTTCCTCTGTTTTGGGGTTACATATTGTCTCAGGGTGTATAAGAAGGCTCCTTAAATCAAAACGTAGTGCCCTGTCAAATCGAACTGCATCTAAAGCTGCCTTCTGGCGGTCTAAAGCTATCATGGCAGCATGAGTATCGAAGGTAAGCTCCCCGGATTTGGGAAGTTCATTAGGATTTCCATGCTCAACATATAGAATCAATTCATCATCCCTTACTTCATCAACCTCGCCTTTAAGATAGCCGCCATCGGAAAGAGTTACTTGTCGAGGTTGTCCTATAAGAGATTCCTCTGGTATTTGTGATAAATGAAAGGTAACGCGGTTACTATCATCTTGATAATTGACATCCTTATACTTGATTGGTACTTGTTTTATTTTTTCCGCATCGCTTTTGGCTCTGAGAATATCATTCCAAACACGGAATAGGTATTGTTCACGTCTCTCGGCATCAACTAATTTGAGTTTAGCCTCGTGTTCATCAACTGCAAGCCGAAGGTCTCGAATAACCTCCTCTGCTTCGAAACCATCCCGTGGCCTTTCAAAGCTAAACTCGTAATTACGTAATGGAGACCAGGCAGACTCTCTCTCTTCCTCAAGTATTGAACTAGGAGAACTCCATGCGTGAAGTATTACCAGAGAATCTGGCCTTGCGTTGTTCACTGCTACGTGGTAGCGGTAGGATACACCAAAAATACAAAATTCATTGCCAGTGTTTTTCTGATCAGGACTTCTGAAAAATCGGATTCCGCAGTCAGTATTAAGATCTTCCAAAATTATGCTTTGAATTTCTTCTTGGCGTTCAACACCAATTTCGGTTTGAAGCTGTCTTAAAATTCTTTGAGAAGGAATGTTTAGGTAGCAAGGACGCTTGATTATCCAGTTGTCAGCACGCTGCCGTTGGATATCTTGGAGTTCCTCGAGAAGTATACCTGCATTATTTTGGCGGTCTGCCGGATCTTTAGATACGGCTCTTTCAATTACATCAACCACTTCAGGTGGTGCATCGAACTCGTCTAACGCCTTATCTATATCACTGTATTCAAGAAAATTTACATCAGTTAAACAGTCAAGAACAACTACAGCGAAACCAAAGACATCGCGGGTGTATGTATATAATCCGTCATCGTATTCAGGTGGTGTATAGGGGCGGGAAGCGAATTCTGCTAATGTACGACCTGGTTGAAGAAGTCTCTTGAGCTTAGATATCCCAAAATCAGCGAGTTTTGGTTTGCCATTGGCGTTGATTAAAATATTACTGGGCTTAATGTCTCTGTGAATTAAGAGACGGGTATGAGCAAAAGCAAGTGCTTCGAGAAGTGGAATAGCCACTGTTTCAGCAAATGTATCCCAGCCTTCCGGGGGTGATTCTTTAACGTATTCTGAAAGATTACTATTCATCCACTCAAGCACAAGGAAGGGGTAGCCAGTTTCCTCATCAATTCCTGAGTCGAGAAGTTCTACGATTCCAGGATGTTTTACTTCTTTGTAGGCTTGTACCTCACGTTTAAACGCTTCAGCTAAGATTTCTTCTTCGAGATGTCCATGTTCAAATAACTTGACTGCCACCTGCCGCCCCTCTTCGTGCATATCGTTTGCTCGATATACATTTGCCATCCCACCCGATATGGGGTTTGGGGCCAAGGCGTATCGTTCGTTGACAAGACGAACTTGAGGTTTAGGCATGTTTGACCTCCTTCATTGAGTTTACTCAACCCCAGCTTGCTTCCCACCTTCAGTTTTGACAATACGCGGTGTGATAAAGAGAGTTATCTCAGTTTTCTTTTTAGTATTCTTTTCGTAGCTAAAAAGCCGTCCTAAAAGTGGTATATTGCCCAATAGCGGAACCTTTTTTATATTTTCGACGATTCTGTCTGAAGTCAATCCTCCAATTACTGCTGTATCGCCGTTGTGCACCAGCAATTGTGTTTGCGCGCTTCTGTCTGATATAGTAGGCTCGCCAGTTGGCGTTACTTCTCCTAAATCGCGCACTTGCACGCTGACCAACAAACTAATTATGTCGTCCGGTTTTACTTGCGGCGAAGCTGTGAGTTCAATTCCGACGTCCGTAAACACGGTCTCCACGGTTTGAATCCCTTCCTGGATAATGACTCTTGAAAAACCGATTTGGTCGCCACTGTGGAATTTAGCCTGGTTATTCTCCAGAGCTGTTATCCTGGGGCAAGACAATAACTTGGTATCTGACTGATTAGACAGCGCCGTCAAAATAGCGGTAAATTTGTCTACAGGCAGATTTCCATAACTCAATCTCAGGGTTCCTTCTGTACTTAGAGCGTTCGCGGAGAGTTTTGTTTTCGTGTCGCGTATCTGAGCCCAGTCCACCCCTGCTTCAACTTCATTAGATAATGTGCCCTCAACGATATACGCCTGGATTTCCACTTGAGGGGTGGGAAGGTCAAGTTGAGCAATTTCTTTTTCTATCTGGAGGACGATTTCCGGACTATCAGTAATGATAAGATACCCGCCGTATTCAACGCCGGCAGTCATACCCGCCCCTCCTGCTCCACCAGTTCCACCAGAGCGCCCAGTTGTTCCAGCCCCTCCTGCTCCGCCAGTGCGACTGGATTTCTCAAATGCTTCAATTTCGCCATCCTGGCTTAACAGGGGAGTTAAAATATTTTTGAGTTCCTCGGGGTTGGCATAGTTTAATTTTATCACACGCTTGACAATTTTTTTCTCAGGTAGGGCTGGCTGTTCCAATGGTTTTTTCTCTTCAGGGACCTCTTTATCTAATTCCCTAACAATTTTGTCCAGTGTATCACCCAACGCTGCAAGATTTGCGGGCGTATCCATGATGATGATTGATTTAGTTCGCTCGTCATCTATAATTTTACCCTCCTTACTAATCAAAGTTTGCAATATTTCCCTTAACTTAGAGACCGGCGCGTACCGGAGTGTGAAAGACTTAGTTTCTAATTTTTCGGGTTTTACAACCTCTTTAGAAACTTCTGGCTGCGCTTCAACAGTTACAATGCGCAAAATGCCTCCGTTTACTTCCTCGTATTTGTAGCCGAGAGAACTCAGGATTTCATTTAGAGCTACCTTGAGCGGGACATTCTCCAAATTAAAGGTAACTTGCTGACCGACATCAACATTTTTATCTACTATTATATTGGCGTTGTATTGTTTAAACAGCAAGAAGAGTAAGTTGCTGAGGCTTTCGTTGTCGGATTTAATCGTTACTACCCGTTCGAGAAGCGGATTTTCAAAGGAGACCTGGAGTTCACCATTTGTATTGCTGATATCGTAAAACACACGTTTAGCAAGCTGGATAATAATTTTACATGAAGGAGTAGAGCCTTTCTCTGTGTTCAGCGTTATCTTTCGGATAACGCTTTCCCGTTGGATGGGAATTTCCTTGGGCAGATTGCTGGTCGCATTGACAAAATCTAATTCAAGGATAGCCTCGATATCTGCGCCTGGAGACTTTTTTTCGCTCACCACTTGTTTGAACTTTAGTTGTTTATCTGAAATGATGTGTAATTTGGTCACCTCAAGCTCAAACACCGGTTTCACTTGAGTTATCACTGCTGGCTGTTCTTTTACTTCTCGAGTTATCACCGCGGGTGTTTCCTTTACTGCTGTTTTTTTAACTTCCGCAGGAGTTTCAGGTTGCTTAACTTTCACCGGAGGTTCAGGCGGAACATCCCGAGAAGGTCGAGGTTGGCGTTCTTCTGTTCTCTTAGCTTCACTGGGAGTTTCTTTTCTCCCAGCTTCGCTAATAGCTTCATTAGGTGTGAGGGGAAAGGTGAATAATAACGAGTTGTTTTTGGCTGTGATAGTTGGCTCAACAGGTTTTTTCAAATAAAAGACGACGCGGCTGATGGGTGGCTCAAGAGTGTTTTGCGACACAGCGATTTTTATAACCGGCACATCGATGGATGAATCTGATGGCGCAAAAGGAGTTATAGTGACTAAACCGCCGCGGCCTATATAACTATGTGTATTAAGCAGATCGGCATAAAAGATGATAGTCTTTGCTGAAATTTTTTCAAGAACAACGTTGCGATATTGAACAGGCCCTGTCGCTTTTATTTCCATGATGAGGTGTTCTTTAGTCCGTTCAGCTACTTCAATAGATAGAAGCTTAACAATGTCACTGTCGGTAGGAGCAGCGTCCACGCCAAAATGGATATTCAGAAAAACCAGGATTATTAACGTCAATGATACTTTTGATTTAAAATTCATGATGTAACCTCCTGAGTAATGAGTAATAAGTAATAAGTCATTACTCATTACTCATTGGAAAACCTACAATTGGTGCGTAAAACGTAATACGTAAAATCAGCATATTACGCATTACGCACGACGTATTACGTTTTCGATAACTGAAAAAATCGGATTAACGGTATTGCCCAATTACCTTAAAATTGTTCTTTTTGGCGTATTTTCTCGAGTCTTGAAGATACGTTATTGTAATTTGTGTCTAACATTCTCGTTTTGGCGAATTCAATGATGGCTTTATTGTACCATTTCTTATTTCCAGTATCATCCCCATATTGTTCATATAGACTCCCCAGCGCGTAATGGAATCGCGGTTCATCTGGAGCAAGCTCTATAGCGCGGTTGTAGTGTATGATAGCTTCTTCATATCGTTTTAGTTGTGTATATAAATCGGCTAAGAGAAAATGAGCTTCTTGCCTGGTATCATCTTGCTGCAACACCTGCTTGCAGGCCGCGATGGCCGCTTCGTAGTTCCCGGCTTCCTGATAAGAAAGTGCTTCCTGCAAAGTGGGTTCAAGTTTTTTCTCCGGTTCTTTCACACCGATTAACCGGAAAAGATTGTCAAATTGAAGGGATAAAGAGAATTGATGACTACCGGTTGTATTAGTAATGGGTGCTTGAGCAAATTGAAAAGGCATCGGGTAGCGGAAGGCATAATCAAGTTGTAGTTCAACATCTTTCTCTCTGAAGCTATAACTTCCCCCAGCCGTCAATTCATACAAATTGGCGCCAGCCCTTAATCCTATATCGTTGAGCAGCCAGGTCTCCATACCAAAACGAACATTGATATCGCGCTTGTCCCTTACTTTGTCGTTTCGGAAGGTAAAATCAAGGCTGGGATTTACTTTTAAAGATTTGAAAGCGACGCCAGCATTCAATTCGAGAGGAACAATACTCTCCTCTCCTTCCCCAATAGCAATATTAGGTTGATTGATGTTCTGAGCAAAAAGTCCAAAGGAAAAGGCGTCTCGCGCTATCAAAAGCAATCCCAGGTCGATACCAAAGCCCTTCATCATCAGACCGTTATTTTGAAACAACGGGTCAATTTTGGTATATTCGTTCTCAACGAAGTTAGCGAATAAACCCCTGGCATTTAGTCCCAAATATAGAAAGCGCAAACGCTGACTATAAGAAAGCGCGATGGTGTTTTCCCGGTACAGTGGGCTTTGAAAGCGGATGTAATTTATGCCCAAAGCGCTGTTTCCTCTTAGAGGAAACGCATAGCCAATATAGGCATGGCCTAATCTGTCCTCGCCTAATCCCGTATACCAAGCGGTATAGTCTGCGACAAATTCCGTCTGCTTCAGTTGCGCCAGACCCGCGGGATTCCACAGCGCCGCGCTTGGTTCATCCGCCAGCGCCACGAATGCTCCGCCCATCCCCAGCGGACGAGTACCCACTTTAGCAAGAAAGTCGGGGAAAGCAGGAGTTGCCAACAAACAAAAAAACAAACTGATAAGTAAAAGAAACAAACAAAGATGTAAAATTTTTCTGAAGTTTATCATGATATTTTCACCTTCCAACAACAGTTTTCGGGGCTCCAAAATATCAGCCCGCAACCAGAAAAAACAGCTATCATTCGCCCAAAACATCCTCTTGGGCTATTGTGACACGCAAAACTTCACTCAATGTCGTAAGTCCTCTCAGAACTTTTTTAAAGCCGTCAAATCTCATACTTCTGTAGCCAGTCTTGTAAGCCGCTTCAGCAACAGTCAATTGCTGTGCCTGTTGTAAAATCAGTTCTCGAATTTCATTAGTCACGATAGCTAATTCATAAATGGCGATTCTCCCAAAGTAACCTGTTCCCAGACATGAGGGACAACCTTTTCCCCGGTACAGTTTTATCATCGGCCCCGTGGCATTTAATCCAAAATAAGACCTCTCTTCGGCACTCGCCACATAGCTCTCCTGACATTTTTGACAAATCCGACGCACAAGACGCTGTGCTAACATTCCGATAAGCGAGGGCGCTACCATAAACGGCTCCACACCAATTTCTACCAATCGGATAACCGCATCAATAGCATTATTCGTGTGAAGCGTTGAAAGAACGAGGTGACCTGTCAAGGCAGCTTCTGTTGCAATTTTCGCAGTTTCAAGGTCCCGAATTTCTCCTATCAAGATAACATCCGGGTCCTGGCGAAGAACTGAGCGCAATACGGTCGCAAAATCCAGTCCAATATCAGATTTGATTTGAATTTGATTGATGAGAGGTAGCCTATATTCGATTGGATCTTCGAGGGTAACAATATTTTTTTCAACGCTATTTATATGGTTGAGTATCGCATATAAAGTCGTTGTTTTTCCGCTTCCGGTCGGCCCGGTGACAAAGAAAGCACCGTGCGGCCAAGAAATTATCCGTTCAATTTGGCGATAGATTTGCTTTGGAAAGAACATTTGCCGTATATCCAGATTCACTCTGGATTTGTCTAAGATGCGTAGGACAATTTTTTCACCGTGGGTTGTCGGAATAACCGACATCCGAATGTCAATCCGTCTTTCACCAATATTATATTGGAGCCTTCCATCTTGAGGCTTTCGTCTTTCGGCAATATTCAAATTGGCCATGATTTTGTAACGGGAAATGAGAGGTAGTGTAATTGCACGCGCCAATCTAAATTTTTCATATATTACCCCATCAATCCGAAACCGAATTTGTAAATAGTATTCGCGGGGTTCAAGATGAATATCGCTTGCCCGATGCTTGAGGGCGTCTATGATAATTCCGTTGGCAATGTCCACAATCGGTTTGGTATCAGCAATCTCACGATTCCCCAGCATCTCCGAACTATACTGTGATAAATCGACTTTTCCAGCGGCTACTTGTATGTCTATTGCCCCATATTGAACTTCAATCGCCTCAAGGATGTGCGACCTTGTCGCAATATGAGCCAGAATATTGCAACGAGTTTTCTGTTTCAACTGATTTACGATATTGATGTCTACATCATCAAAAGCGACAGAAATTTCCCCCGGATAGAATCTGAATGGGATTAAAACATTCTGACGGGCGACTTCTGAAGAAATCGCCGCCAAAGCCTGTTGGTCAAAGGTCGTTAAGCGAAGGTTAATATAAGGCAGATGGTGATATTCTGCCCACGCGGCGTAAAGTTCTTCCTCATGGACCAGATTTCTCTCCAATAAAATCTCGCGAATTTTACCTGCCGGACTCCTACCAATTTCTGTAATCAAATATTCTATCTGTCCTTGCAGCAAAATATTCTTCTCCACTAAAAATTCGGCGAAATTCTTTCTGGCCTGGGTTTCTTGCGTTTTCATCTTTACTTATCCTCTCGGAAGAGTTCTTCGATTTCCTCCTGCGAGATTTTCTCATCAACAAAAGCGAAAGATTCATCTTCTTCGGCAGCTATTCGAATTTCCTCATAAAGAGAAGTTACCGGAGAGATAGGTTCTTCAGATTCATGTCCAACGAAAATATTCGTTTGAGCATTAAGTTCGGAGCGGCAGATACCACAAAAAATATCATCAAGGAGATTAATGAAGCCGCAAACAGAACAGCGGACGCCTAAGCGCTCCTTGCATTTCCCACAAAACAGCCGTTCTGTCGGATATTTGGCGCCGCATTTGCTGCATTCAATCATAGCTACGCTTCCTTTCTTTCGCAAGTTTCCGTTTAATTTCAGTGATAAGCCGCTCGATTTTTTGTACATCAAACGGTTTCAGCAGATACGCGAATGCTCCTGCCTTTTTGCTTTCCAGCACATCTTCACGACTGGCTATGGAAGTCAGCATGACAACTATGGCGTTAGGATTTATTTCCCGAATTCCTTTTAAGATTTCTATTCCGGACACCAGAGGCATGACTATGTCGAGGAAGACTACATCTGGCTTCAGTTTTTTGTAGGACGCGAGTCCTTCCTGGCCATTTGAAGCCTCACCGACAACATTCACTCCGAAATTATTCAACATTGGCGCAACCATTCGTCGGACTGCTTGCGAGTCATCAATCAGGAGCGTCGTTATCGGCGCAATAGTTTCAGAAGAGAAAATCTGTGATAACTTACTCTGTTCTAGCATGTTCCTCTTTCACCTCGTAATGTAAACATAGTAACCAATGGTTTTTCCTAAGGGACAAAGGAGCAATTGCCATCTTGCTCCCTTGCCATCTTAGACAATTTCTATTATCTTTTGCGCAATTTTTTCCAGAGGGAGTGTCTCATCAACGCAACCAGTCTCAATAGCGGCTTTGGGCATGCCAAATATCAGGGAGGAGTTTTCATCTTGAGCTATCGTTATGCCACCCGCATTTTTTATCGCTTTCATTCCTTCTGCGCCATCGCGCCCCATACCCGTCAGCAAAATCCCCATAGCGCGCGCGCCAAATACATTGGCGACAGATTTCAGCAGCAAATCAACTGATGGTTTGACGGTTTGCGTACTTTTATCTTCGTTGAGAACAATAGAAGCTACAGCTTCCCAATCAGACTTAATTACCTCTATATGGTAGTCCCCAGGCGCTATCAAAACAACGCCTGCTTCCACTCTATCCTTCATTTTCGCTTCACGTACTGTAAGCTGGCTTTTTTCGTTCAGCCTCTGGGCAAAAGAAAGGGTGAACATCGCCGGCATGTGCTGTGCTACCAGTACACTTGCGGGGAAATGAGTGGGAAGCGCAGTAATAATGATTTCTAAAGCCTGTGGGCCACCTGTCGAGGCGCCGATAGCTACAACCTCAATCTTGCCTTCTAAATTTTTTCTTTTCCTAACAACCCCCTGGCCCCCTTTATTAAGGGGGAAAGAAAAAGTTCCATCATAAAGAAAAGAAGAGGATGTTGAAATAGGGGTTGGGCGCATTCTTTTCAGCTTGCTTATATCGACAGAAGCTGCGGTCTTAACTTTCCCGATTAATTCTTTATGAAAATGTTTAACAGTTTCACCATTAACGGCTAATTTTGGAATGAAATCCACCGCGCCTAATTCCAACGCTCTTATGGTTTCAGAACATGAAGCATCAGTAGTATATGAACTAATGATGACTACTGGTATCGGATTCTGCTTCATGATGTATTCGAGAGCTGCAAAGCCATCCAGCCGCGGCATGTTTAAATCTAAGGTTATTACATCGGGCTTTAGAGTCTCTAACTTTTGTATAGCATCTTGTCCATCGCAAGCCGTCCCCACTACTTTAATAGTTGGGTCAAATTCAAGAAGCTCACTAATATACGTCCGCATAACATCCAGGTCGTCGACAACGAGAACCTTGACGATATCTGTTTCAGACAATAAACTAATTGTTTTTGCTGAAGATGGTTTCTCTGCTCTTTTATAAGAATGGGCTTTCACCGAAGCTTTTATTACTTTTTCAATAAGGATTTGTCTTATGGAATAAACATCGAAGGAGATTTCTGCCGTGGGTTTAGTGACGAAGTCCACCGCGCCAATTGAAAGCGCGTCCATAGTTATTTTATCGCCTTCCTCGGCAGAGGCGCTTACGATAATAACCGGCAATGGCATTTCAGCCATTATAATTTTTAAGGCGGTCAAACCATCCATCTCGGGCATAACTAAGTTTAACGTCACAACATCAGGTTTTAACCTTCGTATTTCCGCCAATGCCTCCTTACCATTGCGCGCTCTGCCCACAACCTTAATGTTCTGGTCACTTTCAAGCATTTTCTGTATTGCTCTTCGCATAAAAGCAGAATCATCGACTACCAATACTCTTATCGGTTCCATGATTATACCTGGAGAAATCGAGTTTCTTGGAGAAACTCGGTTTCTTTCGTCAACTATACTTTTTGATAGGCAATTCCATTCTGAAATTGCCTAAATTGAAACGAGTTTGTTATGTTAAATAAGGATTCAGAATGTCCTAAAAATAGATAACCTTCTTGCTTCAAAGCGTTGTGAAGGTTTGCTACCGCTTTCTTTTTAGCTTTCTGGTCGAAGTAGATTAATACGTTGCGGCAAAAGATAACATCAACTTGCTGGTCAAAAGCGCGATTTTCGCTGATGAGATTATCATAAATGAAATTGACCTTCTTTTTGACCTCATTTTTGAGGTGATATTCATCGCCGATTAAATCAAAATATTTCGCCTGAAAATACGGTAACATAGAGCGAAATGACTGGCGACGATAAACTCCCTTACACGCCATGGCAAGGGCTTTTTCGTTAATATCAGTTGCTAATATCTCTGCTTTCATGCGCCCCATAAAACGCTCCTTAAATAACATCGCTAAGGAATATGGTTCTTCACCGGTGGAACACGCCGCGCTCCATATCCGAATACAGGGATTGCCGAATTTTTTCCGCTGCGCGTGGGAAAAGAGAAGTTCATCCATAAGAATCTGGAATTGATATTCTTCGCGAAAAAAGTAAGTTTCTTTTACGGTTACTAAGTCCATTACTTCGCGCATCTCTTGCGCGGCGTCTTTATCATATTTCAAGTAAAAGTAGTATTGTTGAAAGGAAGTAAAATTCTTAGCTTTAACGCGTCCGGACAGGCGATTTTCCAGAATATAACTTTGATTATCAGTGAAATATATGCCGGAATGATTATAAATCAAATCACGAAGCAATTGAAATTCTTCATCATGAAGAGTTACTTTCGTTTGAATCATTTTTTCTCATCAATCAGAAACCCGTTTTCTCTAAGAAAACGGGTTTCTAACCTCTAAATTCAACGCAAGCTCCGCAGCTTTTCGGACGCTCCAGTGTTCATCATGTAGAGCTACATGTAGCGCTTTTTGAGAGAGAGCGCCGCCAATTCTACTTAGCGCTATGACAACAGTGCGGCGGATGTCATAATCTGGAGAACGGAGTAATATAAGAAGTGAAGGAACTGATTTTGGGTCGCCAATTTTTCCAAGCGATTCTACTGCCGCAATTTTGACTATCGGAGAGCTATCGTCAAGGAGCGGTATAAGGTAATCTACAATTGTTTTATCACTGCTATTTCCAAGGGATTTAGCCGCGTAATGTCGGACCCAATCCACTTCATCTTTCAACAATTCTACTAATTTCTTTATAGAGGAATGTGTTTTAAATATTCCTAATACCTGCGCCGCGGCCTGGCGGACTGCTGGCTCAAGGTCTGACGCTAATTCTATTACTGTTCCTTCGCTGCGCTCAAGGACAGGTTCTTCAGCAGTATATGCGCGCAGCATGCCAAGCGCAACGACAGCTTTCTCGCGAACCATACCGCTTTCGTCATGGCAAGCTTGTATCAGCGGCGCTGTGGCATCAATTGCTCTCAATGAACCAAGCAACTGGCAGGCGCAACTTCTTTGCATTTCATCGCCTCCGACTTCGGCGGAATGTTCCACATTTCTTATTAGCGATAACGCCTTTTCCTTTACTTGGGTCGTTCCTATCACACTTAATGCGCTGATAGCCGCTTCGCGCACTTCGGGTGATTCGTTTTTGAAGTGCTGAAATAGCAATTCTACAGCTTGATATGCTTTTAATTGTCCAAGCGCGTAAATTTTCATTCGCAACGCCTGGACATCCGGGTCAGACAATGACGAGAGGAGCGATTGAATAGCGGTAGCGGCAAATCTGGTGTTCACCGAAATTTTTCCCAATTGTTCCGCAACGGCGTTGCGGATGTCGGCGCTTTCATCTTCTAAATATGGCAGCAATGTTTCAAGCGCTATTTCACCAATACGTTCTATGGCACGACTTGCATCCTCTGATACCGCTTCATCTTTCATACTTTCCACTAAAATAGGAACGGCTCTTTCATCTTTCATGAAGCCCAATAAGGTAATAGCTGCGCGTCTGAGAGAAATATCCTCCACGTCAGCGTTATTTTTCAAAACCTCTAAAACAATTTCCCGAGAGGGAAAATCCACCCGGCCCCCTTTGATAAAGGGGGAGTAATCCCCCATACCCCCTTTTAATAAAGGAGGGAATTGTGGCAAATTATTTTTCTCTGAAATTTTAGCCAAAGCGATAATAGTAATTTGCTGTAGGTTTTCATCGGTTAAATATGGAATGATAAAATCGCATGCTTTTTCATGCTGGAGTTTGCCAAGAGCTTCGATAGCCAATGGACGCAACAGTTCATCCTCAAGGGCATTTAGTAGCGCGTCCACTGCCCTATCATCTCCGATTTCACCCAAGGCGGAGATTATCGAAAGTTTCACCCACAAACTCGCAGAGTAAAGTTTATCCAGCAATGGAAGTGTCGCTTTTTTATGTTTGAGTTTACCCAAACCTTCAGCGGCAGCGTACTGCACGTTTTCATTTTCATCTTTTAAGGCTGACAAAAGCAGGGGCGCGGCTTCTAAACATCCGGTTGCGCCAAGTGTGTTAGCTGCTGCTATCCGTTCGTCTTTATCGGGGCTTTGCAGTTTTTCCGCCAGTAGATCGACAGCACTTCTACCCGTCTTCGCCAGAACTTCCATTACCGCATTTCGCAGTTCTGCACTTGTATCATGTATATATTTCGTTAGTTCCCCAAGCACTTCTTTTGAGTTGAGTTTTCCCAAAGCCTCGATAGCATTCCAGCGCGCCGCCCAGTTTTCAGCATCGGAAATTCCCCCAGCCCCTTTTATTAAAGGAGGAGCAAGCAACTTAATGAGCGCGGAAATAACATCCCTGTCTGGTTTTGCGCCCAACTCTTCCATCGCTGACCTACATTCTTCCGCGTCGCCATAAAGTATATGTTCGAGAAAAAGATTCAGTTTTGCTTCATCCATATTTTATCCTCTAATTTGTGCAAACCAGGAGCCATGCTAAGTGAAGAGCTTGCGTTTCACTAAGTTTACGGTGATGGGTTTAAAAAACGCCATGTTTGCGACAAATTGTCTGACCTGACTCTCATTTAAAGTCTCGCGAAGAAATATGATTGTGACCGAAAAAGTCGAACTCCCCAAGTACCCGCCACCAAATCCAAAAACCGTTTTGACGTGATACTTCGTGACAAAATCCTGGGCGGCAATAATTTTTCGGCCACGGGCATCAACTTCTGATGTCGGCCTGGGAACGAAAAACACACCGCTCATGCTCCCCATAGTGTGTTTGACGATGTCCGTATCCGCACTATCAATCCAGTCCAGCCCAAGGCCAAGTTGCCTTAACAGGCGGGACATCATCGGAATCGCATCAATAAAGTCGGCTGATATTAAGGGAATTCCGACATGCCCCCGCGAGTATCTCCGGTTATTCCACGCTGGCTGCTCGCCGCTCGTTCCTAATAAGGAAAGTACCGGCGTGTGGTCAAAAAGTAGCTGTCCCACACCTTTCGAAGTTGCTAAGAGCTTCACAAAATTTTTGTTTTGGAGCGGTAACTCTCCATAAGCGACAGTGGCGAATAATCTGGCTAAAACAATGGACTCCTCGAATTCCTCATACATTGTTGTGGTATAATATTGGGCAGCTTCTTCAAAACTCCTGAATTCGTTAATCTTTTGCCGGATTTTGTTTTGAAACGCTTGCGATGTTGTCGTTGTTGCCTCACTTATCCGCGCCATAATGCTGTCACCTCCATCGTGCCTCGCCCAAAACCCGTTTTCTCAAAGAAAACGGGTTTTTAAGAGTTGGCCGCCGGTACTAAAGCTGGGGCCTGTGTTGTTGAATCTGGGCTTATCTTAAATTGATTAATGGAAGATAATAGATTCTCCGCGGCGGCTTTCAGGCTATCAGCGGTTTTTAATGTTTCTGTTAAGGTAACCAGCGTGTCTTGAGCGATTCTATCAATTTCCTGAATGGCCTTCGCGGTTTCCCTGGCGCTGATTGCTTGTTGTTGCATCGCGGTTCGCACTCCCTCTGTTAATTTACGCATATCTTCTGCGGCTTTTTCTATCTGTTGCCCGGAGATGGATTGTTCTTCCAACGTGCTGTCAAGCTCCAAGATCTGCTTCTGTGCTGCTTCCATTGCCTTCACGATAGCGTTACTAACGGATAATTGCTCTTCTGTCGCGGTGGATATTTGTCTTGCCATCTGGTTAGCTTGCTGTACCTGCTTTACAATGGTGTCCAGAACTTCACGCGAAGACTGTGCCTGTCTTATCCCATCATCGACGCTGGCTTTTCCACTTTCTACCGCTTCGACGACTAACCGCAGAAACTTCTGAATACCCTGAATAATCTGCGTTATTTGCCGGGTATTGTCTCTCTCGTCCGTTGCCAAATCGCGGATTTCCTCGGCGAGGACGCGAAAGCCCTCACCGTGTTCTCCAGCTCTGGCGGCCTCCACCGCGGCGTTTAATGCTAACAAATTCGTTCTATCTGCCATATCATCTATTGTTTTTGTGATGGCATCAATTTCTAAGAATTTCTCTGCAAGCGACTCTATCCTTCCGGCAACCTCTGAAACGACCGCGTTAATGCGCTGCAATCCCTCCTCGGTTTGCTTTACCACATTGTGGCCCAAAACGGCGCTTTCGTTTACTGTATCGGTGAACTTAGCGGTGTTTTGCGCGTTCTCCGAGACTTCTTTAATTGAAGCGGCCATTTCATTTATCGAAGCCGCGGTCTCTTCAATAGTCAATGATATGGATGATGAGGAACTGAAAATAGCTTGAATATTTCCCGCAACCTGGTGGATTGAAGCTGATATCTCCTCAACAGAAACAGCTAAACTATCAGCGTTTTTAGCCACTTCATCTACAGATTGAGCCATTTCCTGCGCTGCTGCTGTGGTTTCCGCAATAGCCGAAGCTTGTGTTTGCGCACCGTACAAAATCTGTTTGTTCGCGATAGAGATTTGTTCTGCCGAAGCAGATACTTGGGAGGCGGCGCCACATACACTCGCTACTATACTGCGCATGCTTGCTGTCATCTGAGCAAAAGCGCGCGCTAAAATGCCTGCCTCATATTTCCCTGCTGTTTTTACCTCCCTGGTCAAGTCGCCTCCAGCTATCACCGTCGCCAATTTGCTTAAATCTAAAACAGGAATGGCTATTTGACGAGCCAGCCAGGAAGCTGTAAAAGTGACTACAATAGCAACAAGAACTATAAGGATTATAAGCGCCAAGATCATTCGGTCTTTCAGCGCAAAAGCTTCCGATGCATCGATTTCAGTTACCAGCACCCATTCTTGCTCTGGTATTAGCTGATATGAACCTAACACTTTTTTTCCGCGATAATCCTTGTATCTTGCATGACCAGCTTGGTTTTCGAAAGCGGCTTTCACTCCTTCAGTATCTACTAACCGTTTTAGGGCAGCGTTTGGAGTAAACCTTGAAGCAGTCCGCATGAGCATATCTTTCCCCACTATATATCCTTCGCCTGTCTTTCCAAGTCCAATGTCTTCTTGAGCAATTCTGCTGATTTCTTCAATATTGATTTCCAGCAAAAGTATACCTAACAACTGCTTATCTTCATCCTTCACCGGACTGGTTATCATCATTCGATTTTCACCAGCAGGCTCATAATAGAAGATATCTGAGGCATATACACCTTTTTTACCTTCCTTGAAATAAACCGAAGAACTAATATCTCTTCCTTCGTTTGTTGCTTCCCGTGAAGTTGCAATGATAATCTTACCAGAAATATCGGCGAACATAACATCGGCATAATTATCTTTAGCCATACTTAATGATACCTGCTTGAGCAAAGCATCCCTGCTTTTTTGATAAGCCAATGCTGCAACCTTATTCGTTTTATCAGTTTGATATTGCGCTAAAAATGGTAGGTTTGTTTTGAGTATAGCATCTTGACTTAACCTTTGAGCATCTGCTTTCCAATGTTCTATATAATGTTCTAAAAGCATTTTTTTATATTCAGCCAGAGCATCTAATTTACTGAAAGCATCGGTTGACATACTGAGATTCGATAGAATATGACCAAGGATACCTATTAACGCCAACGGTACCAGCGACAACAAAATAAATCGTATAATCAACTGCCCCCTCAAGCTGTTGAAAAAACTCAACTTTATTTCCGGTGCCATTAGTTCCTCCATGAAATTAGGGTTTTTCAACGTGCCAATTTTTTAATTCCTGGCTCTTGATAATTTTTTCCAGGTCCAGCAGGATAATCATGCGTTCGTTTATTACTTCTTCACCCTTTTTTCTCACCCTCGAAGTTATTCTACCTTTTCCCAGGCTGCGGATATTATCAACATTTACAACTTCAGGCGGCGGCACGCTGATAGTAGAAGTGGGAATGGTAAGCACATCAGAAACGTTATTTACAATAAATCCTATTAGCTTTTCTTGCGTAGATACTACAATAACCTTTGTCTCCTTGAAGTATGTTTCCGCCCCGATTTCATCGGAATGTTCCACTGGCAGAGAAAGCCTTTTTCGCAGGTCGATAAGAGGAATAACTTTGCCACGATATTCAATGACGCCTTCCACAAAAAGCGGAGCCTGTGGCATTTCTGTTATAATATCCGGCAACCTTTCGATGGATTGAATTTGGGAGATTTCCACGCCGTATTCTTCATTAGCGAGGTAGAATCCCACCACTCGAATGGATTCCTCTTTGTCATCTCTCTTTCTTGCCATGATTTCACCTTAAAAATTCGCAGAAACCCGTTCTACGAGAAAACGGGTTTCTGAATATCTGTTCAAGGTTCAAAAGAATTATCATTTTTCTTTGTTTCTCACTTTTCAATTTCACGTCTTCGCGAAGCGAAGACGTGTTCCCTGGAATTATACCGTCGATATAATCAACCTCAACGCTCATAGCATCAGATGGCGGGGGCAAAATCTCATGAGCAGCGACATCGCACACCTCTGAAGCTCTATCAACTAATAAACCAAGCTCTTTACCATCCACAACGACAACTATAACGAACATTTTCGCCTTGTGAGATTCTTCTATATCAAAGCGGCGATATAAATCCACCACTGGTATAATCCTACCATGCAGATTCATCACCCCAAGGAGGCAGGGAGGAGTTTTCGGCACATAGGTTATCTTTGTAAGCGGCTTGATTGTTTTGGCGTAAGAAACATCAATGCCATATTCCTGTCCATTGAGTTCGAATACCAAAATTTTGAACTGTTGGCGCGCTTCATCCATCCTTCCATCCTTCAGAAACCCGTTTTCCGATAGAAAACGGGTTTCTGGCGACACTAAAGAAGACACATCCACTATCAATACAATGTCGCCGTTGCCAAGTATTGTTGCGCCTGCGATGCCTGGCACGTTTCCAATACATTCGCACAAAGCTTTGATAACAATTTCCTGTTGTCCTACGATGGCATCTACAACTAAACCAACTTTACGTCTTGAGGTTTCCACTACCACTATATAAATCGGTTCACTTGCTTCAGCTTCGAACGTGCGTATTCGCGGGTTTGAAGCTTCGGCTTGTGGTTCAACATTGTCATAAACGGGCAGATTAAAAATTTCACTTATCCTCAACAGCGGTATTATCTCTTCCTCGTCAACAAGTTCTATTACTTCTTTACTTCCAACGGTTTTTATCTGGCTGCGTTCTATTCTTTCGTGTCTGTAGACATCTAACAGTGGGATAGCGTAAGTTTCGCTGTTCACCTTTACTAAAAAGACTTCTATAATTGCGAGCGTAAGTGGCAGTTTTATCGTGAACTTAGTGCCCTGATTAACTTCTGTTTTCATACTCAAACTGCCGCCAAGTTTGGACACATTTGTGGAAACCACATCCATTCCCACACCTCTGCCTGAGACATCGGTAGTCTGTTCAACTGTGGTGAATCCTGGTTCGCTGATAATGCGAAGAATCTCATCATTAATCAAGGTAATATCATCTTCTCTTAACAATCCTTTCTCAATGGCTTTTATTCGGATTACCTTTGTATCTATGCCTCTGCCATCATCTTCCACTTCTATTATGATTTGATTGCCTGCTTGATATGCATTCAATGTTACTGTGCCTGCTCTCGGCTTCTTTTCCTTTTCTCGTTCTTCTGGTTTTTCGATGCCGTGGTCACACGCATTACGAATCAGGTGTACTAAAGGGTCATTTATCTTCTCTGTAATTTTTTTATCCAACTCTGTGTTCTCGCCCTTAATAAGCAGTTGAATTTCTTTACCGTTCCGTTTTGCTAAATCTCTTACCAAACGCGGATAGTTATTGAAGATTTGCGCTATTGGCGCCATACGCGATTTCATTATGCTCTGTTGCAAGTTGTTGGTAAGTTTTCCAAATTCTTTGAGCAACCCTTTCAACGCTTTCTTCAGGTCCTTAGAATCATCGCCTATTCGTTGGAAAATCTCTTCGCCTATTTGCACAATCGCTGAACGGTTAATGACTAATTCGCCAACCAAATTCATCAGGTTGTCAAGCTCTTGAATTTTTACCCGGACAATTTGCTCCATTGGCGGAGTCAAAAGCACATCTTTGGATTGCTGATTGCTGATTGTCGATTGTCGATTGAAATTTTCATTCATCAATCGACAATCATCAATCGATAATCCCTCTGGTGGGGATACTTTTTCCTCAAGAGTAGATTCTTTCTCACTATACAAGCGCTTAATAACTACATCCAGAGATGTTATACCGTCCCGAACTTTCTCTATATCATAATCGGTTGTCAGAATAATCTCAAACTGCATTTGCCCCTGCTCACTTTGCTGTGGTGATACTGTTATCACCTCTCCAAGATGGTTAAGTTCAGCCAGTAGGTTCGTCGTCGCATCGTGCATTTCATTTGCGCTGACAGAAAAAGAGATGCGGTATAAATTTAGTCGATTTTTTATTGCCTCAATTAATCGAATTTCTTCATATTCCGTCAAAAAGGGAGTTAAGTTTGAGATATATTCCTCTGCCTTTAGTTCGCCAGCGTTCCATGGTTGCGCTAAGTACCTATTTTCCGCACCCTACAATAGGGAGAAAATAAGTTTTTGAAGTAACATTTTGAAAAATTGGCATGTTACAGAAAACAGTTTACAATTTATAATGGAGCCAGGAAGCCAGGAACTTTTT
>Ga0194113_10001018_pt1 | contig 38073 bp, 41 predicted proteins | sample TA2MahC200mmetaG_FD_146193 | JGI IMG/M metagenome (GOLD analysis project Ga0194113, IMG submission 146193) | Freshwater microbial communities from Lake Tanganyika, Tanzania - TA2015017 Mahale Deep Cast 200m | ecosystem: Environmental > Aquatic > Freshwater > Lake | place: Tanzania: Lake... | reverse complement strand
CTAATAAACGCGAAGGTTTTTTTCTTTTTATGCGCGAATATTCGCGTCTATTCGTGGCTTCTTTTTTATCCGTTAACGTGCACGCGCAGGAACGGGGGTTAAGAACTTCTGCCGACGTGTACTAGTTCGCTAAACTTAACACCCGTAATGGCTCAATTGTATGTCTGGGTGTCTGGTGTCTGGTATCTGGTGTCTGGGTGTCTGGTGTCTGAAGGCACAAGACACATAGACACCAGGCACAAAACTAGCACCAAAGGTTAATACATTGCGTGATACTGTAAAACGTGTCAGGGAAAATATGACAAGAGGATTAGTTTGACTTTGGTAAATTGGACAAAGACGCCGACATCCTTTCTCCAATTATGAATTGCGAATTTCGGCGAGGGGCAAGATGGCAAGACGGCAAAGGGCGAGTAGTTTCTTGCCTTCTGGCCTCTTTGCCGTTTAGCCGTTTTGCCCCTTTGCCACCTTGCCGTTCTCATTCACAATTTCGTTTCTATTTACCAAAGTCAAGCTACCTAAACGAATGATATTCGATAAATTCTTTAATTCGTTGTCATATTTGCAATCTCCTCTTCCTCCCACTCCTTCAACTTATAATGCAACGCTCGCAGGCTTATGCCCACAGTCTCAGCAGCTTTAGAGCGGTTGCCGTCGAAAGCCTCTAAAGTCTTTAGGATTAGTTCTTTTTCTATCTCCTTAAGTGTCATTCCGACTGTAATCCCAGTCGAAACTTTTGGGCTCTCTCTCCGCAATTCATCCGGAAGATGCTTGGGCAAAATCACATCGCTTTCAGCCAAAAACACCGCGCGTCCGATATAGTTGTTAAGCTCCCTGACATTTCCCGGCCAGTCGTATTGCATTATCAGTTCCATCGCGTTTCGGCTTATGGCGCGAACCTGGAGTTTATGCGCCGCGCTGTATTTTTCGAGAAAATGTTCAGCTAATATGGGGATATCGCTTTTTCGCTCTCTTAGGGGCGGTACATTAATCGTTATCATGTTTAGACGATAATAAAGGTCGCTGCGGAACTCACTTTTTTCGATCGCTTCCCCAAGGTTTCTGTTTGTAGCGGCTATGATACGCACATCAACTTTGATTAGCCGCGAACCGCCGACCCTTTCAAATTCCTTCTGCTCAATTGCTCTGAGTAATTTGACTTGAAGTTCTAACGGCATATCCCCAATTTCATCAAAAAACAGCGTGCCGCCGTCCGCCCTTTCGAATTTCCCCTTTCTCAAGGTAGTGGCTCCGGTGAATGCGCCTCTTTCGTGGCCGAAAAGTTCGCTTTCAAGTAGGTCTTTTGGAATAGCGCCGCATTGTACTACTTCGAAAGGTTTCTTGGCTCTATAACTGTTTTTATGCAAAGCGCTCGCCACTAATTCTTTGCCGGTGCCAGTTTCCCCTAAAATAAGCACCGGAGCGTCGGTGTTGGCTACTCTGTCTATCTGCTCTAACATTTTTATAATCCTGGGGCTGTCTCCTATAATTTCATCGTAAATATGCGAAAGATGCTCCCTTTCGGATTCCTTCTTCTCAGTTTTCTGTTTTTCAAAGATAGCGTCGATTTTATCCTGGATATCTTCCGTAGGCTTTTCGAGAAAATCATGCGCCCCTTTTTTCATCGCTTCCACGGCTATATCAATCGTCCCGTGAGCCGTAAGCATGACCACCAACATCCCCGGATATTTTTGTGTAATCCTTTGTAATACTTCTATCCCATCTATTCCTGGCATTCTGATATCAAGCAATACTAAGTCCGGCGGATTATCAGCAATCTTTTTCAACGCTTCCTCACCATTGTAGGCAACGGATACATCATAGCCGTAATATTCCAATCTATCCTGAAGCGCTTCGACTATGTCCGGGTCATCATCGACGATGAAAATCTTTTCCTTTGGCATTTTATGTTCCTCCTCACCTTTCCCTTTCATACTTTCTTTCCGTCGGTTCTACGCTGTTGAGGGACAATGATTCATACTTTCTCAGAAATTGAAGGTCATACCTCCACCCACATTGACGCCTATCTACCAGACCACTTTATAGTATCATAAAGGAAACCAGAACCTTATGATATTTAAGAGGTCAGCGATGGCAAAGAAAAGGATATCACAAAGAAAAAAGAAAAGCAAGGCTTATGTTGAGAATTGTGGCAGAAATTCCTCAGTGTTTCTTTTGATCAAACTTTTCTTTTTAAAAGAAAAGTTTGGTTGCAAAAGTGACGAAAGAAAAGTATACTATTAAAAACCTCCTTGTTTTTTTGACCAGACACATAGTTTGACTTTGGTAAATAGAAATGTAGCTTACGGATTCTATCTTGGCTCCTGAGATTATGTCTACCGAATGCTGATTTCTTCGTTCCTCGCAATGACCGTAAGCCGAATGTGGCTTCTCCCCCTAAAAAAAAGGGAGATTTCTGAGAGTCAAAATCTAATCTTGACAAGCGAATCGTATTAAGTTATAATTACCCGCAATACTCTGAACAGAAAGGAGAGAGTCGTTATCCTCTCATCGCAACTGACTCGCCAACACAGCGTCGTGCTGGGGCGATACCTTCAAGATTCTCTGTCCCTTGCGCGCGATGACTGGCGATTGCTGCGGGAGGCGATAGACCTCCTCGCTCAAAGCACTATCGCCGTCGCTGGTGAGATGCTCACCTTCACTCAATTTTACGACCGTTTCGTTGACCAGCCTTATGCTGACAAGCTCATTGCGCAACTGGACGCCGCTACAGACCCGATGAGCGTAGCGCAAAAACTCCAAGCCGATACCGCACGACGTATCGTGACAGACTTGGCGGCATTGTCGCAGGTCAATGCTACTGACGCGGAACGAAAACATCTCCTTGCTTTCTGTCTCTACTGGTGGGCGGCGTTCGTGCGCGGCTACGCCTTTGAAATCTCGATCTTTCGCGATTTAGCCAAAAGTGTTCGCTTCGCTCACCGACGACTTCGTCTTACGGGAATTGCCTTCATCCCGCACGATTACCGCCGTCGCGACGAGCGGCACTCCTTTTGCGACTTTTTCGTGGGTGGTTTTGCGGCAGACGTGAAATTGAGCGCCTACTTTCTCGCTAAAGTCCGCGCCAGCGCAGCCACCTGTGACATTTACATCTCACGTTTGTTTGACCCACAGCAGCAGATTTGGGTCAACATTGTTGTGCTCTCTGAGCGGGCATGGCAGACAATTGATGGCGAGACCACGCCTGCCACATTAGAGCCGGTCACCGTTCTGTTAAAAGAAACAGCTTGCCTGCTCACTGATGACCTGTGCTGGGTGGTCATCAGCTATGAACGCTGGAAAACCATGCTTCTTGCTAAACAACAGATATCAGGAGGGACAGCGCCATGGACGACAAACCTTTAGATGAACTGAACGACCAAGAATTCGACCGTTTGATAGAGGGTTACCTTACACGCCCAGATGACCCCGTCGCCCCGACTACTTTCCTTAGCGCCTTGCGGGAGTTTCTAAAAGAGCGGGCGGCAAAGGTGGTGGAACTAACGGCGGAGGTTATCGGCGACCAATTGCGCTTCGACCCTGCATCTGCTGTGCCCGTGCAAGGCAACGAGTTCCTCTTTGGCGACACCAAATTCGTTGTCAAGTTACACAAGGTGTTGGATTGAAGAATTTGAACAACCCCCTAAATCCCCCTTTGCTAAAGGGGACTTTGGAGTATTCCTTAACATCGATAGGGTTAGGGGACTATTGAAATATAGGGGGCAAGGATATTCCCCCTTAAAAAAGGGGAGTAGGGGGGTTGTATGAAAATCTACTATAACAGAAAACTCAAAGCATTATCAAGAAACCTTAGAATGTTCATTTTTTATCTTGGAAGGATGGGTGGAAAGGAAGAAGGGAAGGAGGAAAATTGAGATGGAAAAACTACAAACCTTGCTAAAATATCCTGACGACCGTATGAAATTTAAAGGGGAGTACATCGCTTATGTTGAAGACAGAATCGTAGCGCATTCAAAGAGGTTGCGGGAGGTTTTGATAGAGGCAAAGAAGTATAGTGATAAACCCATTATTGACAAAGTAGAAAAAGAGGAGTTACTGATAGTATGATGGAATTTCCAGGAAGATTAGTAGAATCCGAACAATTCGGAACATTATGAATTCCAACAGCAACCGTTGAGATTAAATATCATCAGTTATCGCTTTCCTGTGAAATGCTTGTGGACACTGGAGCATATTTAAGCATGATGCCTTATCAAGTCGGGGTGGAACTTGGGCTAACGATTTCTGAGGATGAGATCTTTGAAGCCGGCGGAGCCGGTGGAGCATCCATACCGCATGTCGTTAAAGAAGTGGAAATTCAGATTGGCGACTATTCAATTAATGCGCGAATTGGCTGGGCATTAACGGATGAGGTGCCTCTTATACTGGGGCGGCTTGATGTCTTTGATAAATTCGATATCGAATTTTCACAAAGCCGACGCAAAGTAATCTTTCGCAAAATGTAAGGAACCCTTTTCATCCGCGGCATTGTTGGAAAATACTCTTTTAAACAAATACCTGCCTGCCTATGCTCACTTCGTTCAGTGCCATTGCACGCAGACAGTTAAATTGCCTACAATGCCTACAATGCCTACGTTGTGCTTCCCCCTCCCCCCATACGCATCATTTCTTAAGTTGATGCGTATGGGGTCAAAGAAGTAACAAAGAAGTAACAACTAACTTTTCACAACCCCCATACGCATTAAGTTAAGAGATAAGACGACGCAAATTCCGTCGCGGAGTGAGTTCGAGGGTTAAATGATGGAAAACGTGAAAACGGGAAAACGCGAAGAAAAGTCTCGTTTTCACGTTTTCTCGTTTTCTCGTTTTCACCTTCGCTCTGTTGCAAACCGTTTTTCAGCTTGCCTTCTGTCGAATTTTAGCTTAACTTAATGCGTATGGGGGTAGAGTTATTGACTGATTAACTTAACAGTTTGATTAACGAGTTCTTGTCCACCTTCAGGCCCTACCCTATTACTTGGTATTTCCGCACCATAGCCTCCTGCTGCAACCGCTTTGGCGGTTGGTAAATAACCACTATAACCACAGGCTAACTGAACGATAAAAGTCTGCAAAGCCTTACTTCGAGCCTTAATACGTAAGCCAAAATCAAGAAATAGTTCGAATGGATTGGTGGCAATGGCAATATCCCCAAGCCTGATGACATGAAGTTCCATCTGATAAAATGTTTCCTGTTGTTCATACCTCTCCATTACGTTTTTATTGCGGCGCAAAATTGTAGACTCGGCGGAATCAATTGGCTGTTTTTTCATTAATCTATCATATTCCAACTTTGCCTGCTCTACTTCCTTCTCTGTTACCTTCCTCACAGGGAGATTAATCTCTTGCACAATATGTTTGAAGGGCACATCCGTTCGTATGTCACTCTTCGCCAGTGGAAATACATAGTCAACGGCATTTGCAATTCTGATGGCTATTTCTTCCCTCTCAGACACACCCTTTCTTTTTCGCATACTCTCTTCCGCCCGTCCATGGAGTAGAAAATGAGGCGATTGGTCGCCCGCAGCAGCACATTGGGATAACACAAAGAGATTATCTGAATATCTTTTTCTTAGTTCTGTTCTAACTTCATGCCAGAAATCCGCGGAAACGTAATATTCTCCTTCAGTCACCTGGGAAGGACAGGCTAAGTTAATAACTATCCCCGTAAGTTTTTGTTCCTGGTCCCAGAGAAAGAGCATGTCTAAACTGTGGTCTTCATAACCTTCGATACAGTCAAAATCCTCTCTATTTGTCGAACCGTACATCCGGGCGGAACCATCAAAATAAGCTGCGCGCCTATTATGTCCCACCACTGCATGACCCAATGCCCAACTGACGCCGCCAGGTTCACGGCTTTCCCATGCTTCAACCACAGCATCAGATACACAATTTAGAAAAAAGTCAACATATTCAGTGGGCGTCATAACTTCTTTGCCTTGTGGTGGATACTGACCTTCTACCATCACCGGCGCAGTATGTGTATGGGTGGTATTAAGAAACAACTTCTTGACATCAAACCCAGATAGTCTATGTTTTACTAAACTCCGTAATTTATCTTGTATCTCTTCTTCTATCCCCACTATATCACACGAAACCATAATAGCCTGCTCACCCGCCGCTTCAATCGCTAATGCTGTTGCCATTATTGGGTCGTGTACATATTTTGAAACCCGTACATGAAACTGTCCTGACAATGCTACTGGTTTTGAGGGCGTTATACTCTTTGAAGCCCATCCAATAAGAATCTTATGTTCTTGTGATGTTTCATTCATTGCAGTTCTCCTTGTGGCGCAGGCATTCCTGCCTGCGGGAAATTCAGTTATAAGATGAGAGTCTCCTCTTCTGGAATGAGTGAAATCAGGGGGTTTCTATCATACTTTTCCGCGAGATTTAGGACAGCTTCGAGAGATTCACCAAAGGCAACCACTTTTTCATCAACAACCGCAATATACTGTCCACGATGCTGTTGTGAATTTTCTGTCTGTTTACACAGCCACTCCAAATCTTGTGTGATGGATTTCTTTCTCATGAAGTGTTCACCTCTTCTGTTCAAGCTTCTGTTCCATTCAAGTACAATCAAATTTGATTGATGATTGATGATTGATGATTGTTGATTGTTTTTCAATCGACAATCGACAATCAACAATCGACAATCCGAATGCATCATCACCCAACTAAACATGAACTTCGACAATCGTCCGACGTTCTTTAGGGTCGAATGCGATAAAAGTAACGTTGTCCTCCGTGAAGAAGGTGCCGCTTTTTAAACTCGCACGGTTAGAGGCTTGGGCAAGGGGTTTGCCATCTACAGAAACTCCGCGAACATCAACATCGGTCAGACGGAGGGTGAAGTCTGGGACGCGCACAGGTAGGTCAAGCTGAATCGTATGTCCATCCAACGAACTGGCAGCTTGTTTTACTGTTATTTCAGCCATCTCCCGGGCGCAGGCATAGTTAGTAATCTCACTGCATTTGCGCCACTGCGTTCGTTCACCTTTCGGGTCGAGTTCTTTCAGACGGCGCACGACGGTTTTGAAGGTATTGAAGCCGCGGCGGTCATCGTTGTGAAGCCCATAAAATCCCTGCCAGTGACTTATGAGAACAGCGGGGTCACCCGCATTTATGACGGCGGGAAGGCGTCCTCCTTGTAGGTCGGCAGTAATGTACTTATCCACGCTGACCTCACCATAGCCTGTCCAGGAGCCGGTCCAGTCTCCGGTGGAAGCGATAATCTCACCTACGGCTGTGCCAACATCGCGGTCTGCATACCAGACAGGCGTCTCCACAGCGCCATCGCTCGAAACGCGCTTGAAGAAGTAAGGTGTGGGATTTCCTGTTATCTCTCGGACGGCGAGACCAGTAACTTTTGCGTAAAATTCAAGCGGGTTGCCGAACCCCCCGGGTGAGGTGACTCCTTCGGGAGGCAAGCCAACATTGTCTAAGATACGACAGGCTGTGGCGATATAATCAATTACTAACTCTTCCTGGTCAACCGGTAGTTTAGACCATTCGACTTGCTCCCAGATTCCCGATTCGAGAGGCTGGAAAGTTTTCAGGTCAACGACGAAGCTATGCGTAATCATTTCAGGAGTGATATCAAAAGCAGGAGTGATTAGTTCGCGGCACATCTTTAACCAGCTCTCTTGTTGGGCTTTGCTGAATAGCGGGAGACCTTCGTCTATTCGGCCAATAGCGGCGGGACAAGGCACAACACTGAATTTGCCCCGGACGCCATTTTCAAGACACCATTCGGCAAATTCGCGGACGAAGGATTCTGGGTGGACGACGGGAACATCTTCCCAACGACGATTCTGACCGTCTACGAGATTGCGGTCGCGCATCCAAAAATAGTTCAGGTTGACCAGTACGGTCGAATCGTCGAATATAATTGATAATGGCACGCGGTCGAGAGCATGCCGGGTTATTTCAATTTGCATGGGACCTCCTTATTTCGCCAGAAACCCGTTTTCTCGGAGAAAACGGGTTTCTTAATTATCTTCAAGAAACTCTATTAAATCAGCAATACTCATCGGCTCGATTTCCATATTTGTTTCCTCCGCATAAGAAAGTAACCAAACTTTTCTTTTAGAAAGAAAAGTTTAATCAAAAGAAATAAGAGGAATAAAGTAACTTTTGCACCGCATTCGTTAGATTCCTTTCAACATCGGGAATATCTTTTCCTTGAGCAGCGACATTCACCTCCAGGCAAACACCGACATAGGCTTTTTCGCTCTTTCTAATAACTGATGTGAATGTCTTTAACTTTTTTATTGCAATCATCCTCCTTTTGAGTGGACTATCCATGTGGTTTACGCTAGTAAACCCGTCCTCACACCCTCTGTACGTATTTGGGGATTTAAAGTATAAATATTATCATCAATTCCCAAAAGAAGTTGAAATGAGGAACTGTGATTTCAGTTATTCAGTGATATGAGCATGAACCATATCACCAAAACAATAGAGGATTGTTTCCTTCCCGCAATTATAATAATGTTCATTTTTTCCTCTTCTAATAGACATACGAGTTGAGGTTTTAGCTGTATATCTAATTTCCCCTTTGTCATTGTTCAGTGCTTCAATATTCCAATCATCTGAATTTAAGTTTATTTGGTCGAATCTTTCGATAATAATTTTCATTATTCTTTCTCCTGGTATATTTACTTTGAGTTAAACATTGTTTCTATTTGACCTTCAGCTTCGACGTGCTATTTTCTCCAAAGCAATGCCAATTAGAATACCAAGCATGATGTAGCCAAGTAGAACTTCTAATGCTACAACAACTCTTACCAAAGGTTGAGACGGAGCAATATCACCGAAACCTAAAGTAGTAAAAGTAACTACGCTATAATACATAAGGTCATACCAATGTGGTTTTTGACCTAGTAATTTATTCGTAAAAACAAAACAATTAGGGAACATAGAACAATATATTAACCCAAAGATAACTGCAATTAAAAGACACCAAGACCCCCATAAGCCCATGCTGCGACCACAATCCGAAGTCCATTGCCAAAAATGATACAAAGAACGATGATTACCCTTGAATTCTCGCAGAAAATGTTGGTCAGCAACATATCGCTTAAATGTTGGACTAGAAACTTCATCGATATTCTGACTGTTAATATAAAACTGAGCAGGTTCTTGTGGTTTGCCAGATGGAGAATTTTCAGGTAATAAGAAGCGCCTGATACCTTTGTTCCAAACACCGTCACCATAAATGTTTAGTTTTTCCTTTTCTCTTCTTATACGATATGTCCGCTCAATATGGTATATCTGCTTCACTTCCGTATTGGTAATTATCCATTCGCTATTTTTCTTTTCAATTGAAATTGGGAAATACATAGAAAGTGAAATTCCCTTTTCTTCAAATTCCCGCCGCAAATCCTCTGAGATATTCCGACTATCTAAATCATTTTGAAATTCTAAATCAACGCTAAACAGCAATTTATCTTTCCAAAACTTGCGCGCCAAAGTAACTCTTGCAAAATCTGACCAATATTTAACGTCTTCAAACATAGCTGGAAGTTTAAAATATGCACCACTAAAATCTGTGTATTCTTTAAACTGAGCACCATTAAAATTGGTTATTTCTCCGAATTGAGCCTCGCTAAAATATGTGTGTTCTCCAAGCTGAACTTCTTGGAACTCCGTTCTTTCTCCAAACTGAGCACCGCTAAAATCCGTTATTTCTGCAAAACGCGCATTTCTAAAATCTGTGTGTTCTCCAAATTGAGCATCAATAAATTCTGCTCTCTTTCCAAATTGAGCACGATTAAAATCTGTTGTTTTTCCAAACTTAGCCCTTATAAAATTTACATATTCTCCAAATTGAGAATTAATAAACTCTGTTCTTTCTCCAAACTGGGTACCAATAAACTCTGTTCTTCCTCCAAACCGAGTAGCGCAAAAATCAACATCACCAACAAAAACAGTATCCCGAAAAATCAATTCTACGTCAGGAAGCTTAATATAATCATAAATTTCTTCAAATCGCTCAAGGTTTCCAGCATCTTTAATATTCAAATAGCCATCTATTCTGCCACAATAAATTCTAATCCCCTTTACCTTATTATTACCCGCCTTTTCATCCTCTGCTATCCTATCCAGAGCTTTGATAATCTCATCAGCATTGATAATGACAGGCTTACTTCCCGTTCCAATACCTTGATAATACAAGCCATCCTCAGTTTTATGGAAAGGACACGGTGTTTCATACCACTCTGTCATTATATCCTCCTGTTAGCAAAGCAACTATGAGTGCAAAAATGTAATAGCAGCCAGAGAGAGATTTTGACCAGATAATATGTTCGCTTCGCTCAGTAGTTTACTTCGTAAACTACCTGAGTTTCGACCGAAATAGCTTGAGTAGGACAACTTTCGGCAGCTTCTTTAATCTGTTCTTCGTACTTGTTTAAGTCAACGCCTTCTTTCACTTGAGCATATTCATCAACTTCAAACACTTCAGGGCAGATAGCTTCACAGACTGTAGATGTTGCGCATACCGGGTAGCGACATACGTCCTTGTCTATCGTTACTTTTTTAATAGCTGCGATTCTACTAAAGGCGTGTGTAACATAAACACAGCGAAAACTGGCATAAGTTTCATAGCCGTCTATATAATCATCGTCATATAGTAGTTGTTTTATCAGTGAATTACCACGAATTATATATTCTAAATCATCGGTACAGTCACCATAAAAATCCTGTATGTCGTAGCTTTCACGATTTCTCTCAATAAACTCTTCTTCTTCATCATAATAATCTTCATATTCTTCAAACTCTATATTAGAAAGCCATGAAGCGTATACTTCATCGAAATTGGAATCGGCACACCATTCCCACACATTGTCTGCTATATCATATATACCATAGTCGTTTGGTGGATAGCTGCCAACGGGACCGTAGTAAATACCAAACCACCTTTCCGTGTGATCCAAAAACAAATCTCCATAGGCATACTGCCGCCTTTTTGTATTCTCACATGCTTTAATCATATCACGGTTATTTCTGCCAGCCCGTGCGGCTTTCTCCCATTCAGCCTCGGTGGGTAGTCGTTTACCTGCCCATCGTGCATATTCGTTGGCACTATACCAATTAACGCGCACAGGGTGATTCTCATAGCCTAATTGGGGACGGTACTCTCCATTTACAAATTCAATAAAGTCAGAAATACAAAGTCCTATCCCATAGCAATTACATAAAGCGCCATCCCGATCATACGCCTTATCTTTTAGAACCTTGACATAAACGTTTAAAAAAGCTGCGTATTGTGCATTTGTTACCTTGTATTTGTCGATATAAAAGTCATCGAGATAAACTGTTTGTAAGTCTCCTGCGGGGACCAGAACACTCTCAGAAAAGCCCCCTGTTTGGAATTCTCCTGCGGGGACCAGAACCATCTCAGAGTTGTCAATATTACTAATTAATGTTCCTTTAGCGTTAATAATGTTTGCTTTTAGTGTTAATTTAGGAGTTATTGTAGCAATGGTATGGCTTTCCCCTGGTGTCCAATACGGATCGTTGTTTTTTTCTCCATTGCTACGGGAACACCTTATATTCTCATTAACCTTATGTTCCCATTGTGTTTCCAATTGTTTTCTGCGTTCTTCTTCTCGCTTCCACCGCCTTTTTCTTCTTAATCTTGCGAATAAGAAGAACAGAATAATTCCTAATATGTTGACTATTCCAATAATATCATACGTAAGAAGAACATTAATATAGTAAGAAGAATAATAGGGAATACGGCTCGAATTTAACAACCCAAGGAGAAATGCCACAGCGAGGGGGACTTGAATAATAGAAAACACAATTATAACACCTGGAGAAGCATATTTAAAGTGCCTCCTACCACCAAAAACGTGAAATAGTCTAGATATGGCTAGTATACATATAGCGATGTGTATAAAAAATAGGAAGATACGTAATAGTCCTAATAGTATACCTGCGTCGGGCGGCTCAGATCCACGAATGAAAATGAGCCAGAATAAAAATAATACCACTATCGCAAAGATAGCAAAGATAGTTATTCTTATCCAATAAGGATAGACATCTGATATTTCTTCATCCATAAATACTTTTCCTTTTATCAGTTGATTAACATCACCATTCTACCACATCCCTAATACTTGTCAATATTTTTCGCCTCATACCATCGTCGTCGCTAATGAACCATCCCAGCCGCGCTGTGGCGGCCTGTGGCAAGCGGTGGCGGGGGGATAGGTTAGGATAGTCGAAGGATAAAACGCGTATGTTCTGGGGCGTCGGGTAGCATTAAGTCCCACATTATATATTTACCACCTGCCAAACAGATTATCAAACATTATACTTCGTCGGGCACAACGACTCAACATTTTTTACTGATGGAATATAGAACAATAGAGATTTTAGTCTCTTGAATTGTCAAGAGCCATTTTTTTCAATATCATCGAAAGACAGTTCGTGTCCTTCTGGACAACTAAGGGGGGCATCTTCGTATACAATAAGCCCCATGCCATTTTTCTCCGCTTTAGAACGTTCACGTTGTTTTATTTCTGAGTACTCCTGCCGTTCTTTTGCGATGTTTCTGAGGAGGACATCAGGATCATATTGCCCATAAAAAGTTGGGGGGACAAATCCTTTTAAAACTACATATTTCTTACCACATTCATTACAATTTATTTTTCCAATTACCATATTCATTTTACTTTCCTCCTTGATGTCATTAAGCAAGGTTTGTTGTGCAGTTTAAGTCAATTATGCTTTCTATTGAACCATTAAGTGTAACAAGTTTCTGTTAATTGTATCATTTGTCCTATTAAATGTCTATACGATATAAATCCCCAAATCCGTTCGCTTTACTTCGTAAACTGCTGCAAAAGGTTCGTGGATAGTCCATTTTGAGTGTGATGCTATATGTCACAGGGTGGTCGGGATATCCGCCTTTTCTCATGCTTCCCTATTGCGCTATCTTTGTTCACCGTCTTTGCATATCTCGGTAGACATCTTTTCTGTGTTTGATATGTTCTACCAGAACAACTTTGTTTAAGTCATCAATTTCATACACAACCCGGTAATTTCCAGTATGGTACGACCAATAGCCTTTTAGTTGCCATTGTAACGGACTACCAGCCCGCGGGTCTTTTTCAAGGGCATCTAAAGCATTGGCTACCTGTCTTTTCACTTTCTCAGGAAGTCGTCTCAATTCTTTTTGAGCGGTATCGGTCAATTTCACCTCAAAGTTCATTTTTCAAATCCTTCCAACCAACTAAACGTCCAGCCTGGATATCCTCTTTGCTTTTTTCTAATGAAGACATTGCTTCTGGGTCAGAGAGAATTTCCAGCGTTTCTTGAATACTTTCATATTCCGCCGCGCTCATCATCACAACATAAGGCTTTCCCCGTCGTGTGAGCATAACGGTTTCCCCTAACTCGCCAGCTTGCCTTGCAAATTCTAATAATTTTCGTTTTGCTTCTGTAACAGGTGCAATCATTTCCATTCACCTCTGATTTATATATAGTAACCATTTAGGTTATATTATCAAACTATCAGACAAATACTGCCAAAATTCCATCCAATTGCTGCGGCGTGTCTGTTGAGGTATAATTTTTACTTTTTCGACTGCCATTGTTTTTTCGCTTTGATGTTTCTTAGCTAATTGTAAATATCCGTTAGTTAATTCTTTATTTACCTCAACAACCTCATCTGCGAACCTTTTTAAATTTTCTGGCACATCCGCAAGCGATTTCACTTTTTGGTTATCATCAATTACCATTCCAGATTCTATAAATTTTCCGTTTGGAATGGTTATATTGCCGGAGACAACTGCATTATGCCAGATAACGCAGTTGTCTCCAATATTACACTGGAAAATTACGTTAGAAAAGCCGATGAACGTTCCATTGCCAATGTTGACAGGGCCATGAATAATCGACCCATGCCCAATCGAAACGCGCTCACCAATAAAAACGCCTTTGCCTCTAAGAGAGTGAATCGTAACATTATCTTGAATATTGCTATCGTTACCTATAATAATCGGCGTACCTTCATCACCTCTAATAACCGCGCCAGGCGCAATGTTGACGCGCTCTCCGATAGTTACATCGCCGATAACGGTCGCCATTGGGTCAACATTACTCGTCTTGTGGATATGAGGCGATACAGGCTTCTCTATCCATGATGTTTTTACATTGGGACGGACTTTTTCTTCCATTTTTAACCTTCCTAAACCTAAGTACCTAATTTTCACCCTCCCCCAACCCCTCCCATCAAGGGAGGGGAGTCAGTGTTCCTCCCCATACGTATGGGGGAGTCAGTGTTCCTCCCCCTTGATGGGGGAGGCTAGGTGGGGGTGATAAGAAAAACACAAAAGTCAACAAAATTTTTTAGAAGTTACTTACCTCCTTATGACTGTTCAAATTTCGGGCTTTTTCATTTTACCTTAAAATCATGGTTTACGATAGTAAACCCGTCCTCACAGCAACACGAAGGAAGGGTTTCGAGTAGACTACAACAGTACGAGTAGTCCACTATTCGCATCTCTTGCAAACATTTCAATATCCGAGTGATGATTTCTCAATATATCTTCAACAGTATTCGTTGAACAGTTCCCCCGCTTGAGCCAAATCACTTTTGGAGGATGCCCATGAATCACACTTCTATCGCTGAAATCCGCATCCTTTGATGCGATGACGTAGTCGTTGTTACGAGCGTAATTCCATAATTCGGTATCGTCTGCTGTATCCAGCCCAAAATCTTGGACATGGGCAGAATCAGGAAATAGCCCGATTAGCCGAGTCACCAGCTTGGGTAATAGGTTTTGATCGAATATCAGTTTCATCTGCGTAAACGACCATTTGCGTTTTTTCTCTGTCAGCAGCATACGCAAGGCATGCCCGGATGTCTTCCTCAGTTAAATATGGGAAGTCATCGAGAATTTCTTCTATTGTCATCCCCGAAGCGAGATAATCAAGGACATCGTAACCAAACTTTTCTTTTAAAAAGAAAAGTTTGATCAAAAGAAACACTAAGGAATACAGTAGATGGTGATTCGCATCCCACGAATACACGGCTTTCCTCCCCGCTTGTCGGGTTCAATTGTGATGATGTCTTTGTAGTTCATGTTTGAACAACTCCATCCCTCTGTTGGGGTTTAGCTGCCTAAGCAACCAAAGTGAAAGAACGCCTGCCCGGGAATTGAATCGTTAAAAAGCAACTCACTGATGATAACATTGGTGTCAAAGACGTATCGCGTTTTATTGTTCATTGAGAATTGATTGCAGAATTTCTGGTGTCAACCCGCGTTTTTGCGCATTTTGGCTAATCTCCCACATAATTTGTTTCAACGATGTTTTGGTGCGAGTCGCATCGCGCAAACGCAGCTTCACAAGCACATCTAATTTGCACCGTTCTTCTTCCGAAGCAGCCCGATAGACGTTAGCTACATCGGCGCTAACGGAAATTGTGATTTGTTCGACGCTCATTTCTCCACCTCACCTGGACTGTTGGATGCTCAATGATAGCGGATGTTGTGCCAGACGAACGTGGCGTTCTGACAGCCCGCCGCAGTAAACTGCAACGGGTTGTTAGGCTCTAATCATTCGTTCGTATTCGTCATGACTACCAATCCAAACCCAGGTGAAGTCCTCACCATCTTCTACGGCAAGTGCTCTGTGAGCGATATCAGCACGAACCGACCAAAACATACCAACTTTCTTGAAATGAAGAGATGGGTGTCCTGGATTCGTCTTGAGCAACTGGAAATTTTGCCTCGCTACCTTTTGAACAGATTCTGGAAGTCTCTCAAAGCATCTCCAGAAGTGGTTTGTCGTTCGGTGCATTTAAAGCTCCTTGAGTGCGCCCTTCTTTTTTTCTTCAAAGGCTTCTGCAATCAAGAACTCCAATTTTCCTGATTGTGAATCCGCTTCAATATGTTTATCCCATTTTTCCCAGTCTTTTTCACAGAACCATTGCCTTAATTGGACGTAATCCGATTCAGGAAGAGCTTCGATAGCCTCTTTAATTTCCTCTACATTTGACATGGTTGAAGTCTCCTTTCTCAAAGTCGGCCTGCCTGTGCCGAAGGCAGACAGGTCTAATCGACAAATTCCGCCTAATATTTTTATTGGAGTTTTGTAGGCAATAATTAAATTCTAACAATTTCCATTGTAGGAGTAACAAATTTTCAATCTGCGTTTGGAGTCAAAAAAAGCAAATTAAAATTTGCTACTCCATATTAGTTATTACGTTTTGTCCCGGGTCATAGATTCTTCGACTTTTTCTTCTGTTCTAGGAATATCTACGGGGCGTTCTTTAGCAAATTCCGCTTTTTGTGGCATTTTTTCCACGTCCACCATTTCGGGGATTTGCGCGACTATTTTCTTTAGATTTAACCCACTAAGTGATTCAACCATCAAAGGCAATTGAGCGACAATCTTGGTTATATCATCGGTAATCCTGGCTGCACCAACGCCGTCGCCATCGCCGATGATAACTATTCTCTCAGTTTTGGCAAGTGGTGTTGAGACGGCTTGCGCAATTTCGGGGAGCTTTTCCATTATCACCTGTGTGATAGCCGCCTGGTTGTAAGTTTGCCACGCCTCCGCTTTCATCCTCATAGCTTCAGCTTCAGCAATTCCTTTGGCTTTGGTCACATCAGCTTTAGCAAAGCCTTGGGCTTTGATTACAGCAGATTCAGCTTCAGCTTTCGCCTTGGTTGCGAGCGCTTTTCCCTCAGCTTCCGCTTTCAATTGATACTTCTCCGCAGAAGACAACGCTTCGACCTTGAATAGTTCCGCATCCGCTTTTCGTTCTATTGTCGCCTCAAGTTCTTTCTCTTTAAGCACAACCCCCTGCTCTTCGACCTCTACCATCATCTCTTTCGCCACGACATCCACTTGCACTTTTTCCCGGCTAACATCTTGGGATGTCTTGTATTTTTGGAGGTCATAAGCAAGTCCAGATTCAGCTTGCTTTTTGTTGATAAGCACGTCAAATTCAGCGAGTTTTATCTTGTAATCCCGTTCGGCTTCTGCAATCTTCGTTGAAGCTCCATATTTTGCGCTTTCCCCTTCCTGTTTAGCTTTGGCTTCGCCTTTTATAGCATCCCTTTCTGCTTCTGCTTGACCAATATCAGCCTCGCTTTTAACTTCGGAGATACGCTTCTGCCCCAACGACTCTAAATATCCTTGTTCATCCTTTACATCTTTTATGGTAAAGGATACTATTGTCAATCCCATCTTAGCCATATCATCAGAGGCGACTTCTAATACACTCTGAGAAAACACATCCCGTTCCCGATAAATCTCCTCTACGGTGAGCGTTCCCAGGATAGCTCTCAGATGTCCTTCCAGAGTCTCCAACGCAGTTTCCTCTATACCCTTCATTCCGCCTCGCAGAAATTGTTCCGCCGCTGTGCGTATGGATACGTCATCGCCCTTAACTTTTATCTGCGCTACACCATCTACTGTAACCGGAACCCCTTCTTTCGTGTAGACATTGTCGCCTTTCACTTCCAGTGTCATCAATTCCAGGGACAAAAAGTCTACCTTTTCAATAAACGGCCAGGCGAATCTGCCGCCGCCCTTGAGTATATCGAAACCTACTGTTTCCCTCTGGCCGTTTATGGTGACTATCCGTTTTTTCCGCCCCGATATTACCAGAACCTGATTGGGACCGCATTTGAAATAACGGCTAGCGTAGATTATAATGTAAAGGAATATTACTACTAAGATGCCGATTACTATTGCGGGAATGTATTGTACTGGCATTTTTTACACCTCCTTTTCCTCGTGGGGATTGTAGCCCAAATTTCTAATTTGGCTTTGTTAAACCAAGATAGAATTTTAGGCTACTTTCTTTTACACCTCATGCGCATCAATTTAAGATTCATCCCGCACCTCCTCCTTTCCTCCCACTTAACGGGGGAGGCTAGGTGGGGGTGATACGAAGGTTTAGTATCAAAATCAAGTTTTGTGGAATTTTCACCCTCCCCTAACCCCTCCCGTCAAGGGAGGGGAAAGGGGAGGATGCTTAACTTGATGCGTATAGCTACTTTCTTTTACATCTCTTTTTCCTCTTCGGTGAGAGTTTTTATCCCAGGGATTTTGTCGACCAATTCCTTTAGACTGACACCACTTAACGATTCGATGACAGGCGGCAATTGGGATAAAATTTTGGCGGCATTAGATGTGATTCTTGCGCTCTCACCGCTGCTGACCATGATAATCTTTTCCGTCTTAGCAAGCGGTTCCGCTACAGCTTTGGTAATCTCCGGCAACTTCCCAATCAAAGTCTCAGCGATAGCGGCTCGGTTGTAAGATTTCCACGCTTCAGCCTTTTTGACCATAGCTTCAGCTTCAGCAGCGCCTTGGGCTTCTATGACTTCTGCTTCCGCCATTCCTTTGACGCGTTCCGCTTCCGCCTCTGCCAATCCGGCTATTCTGATAGCTTCCGCTGCGCCCATCCCTATCGCCTCCAGTTTATATTTCTCTGCTGCAGCCCGCTTTTCGACCATATATTTTTCTGCTTCAGCCTGCTTTTCGATTTTGGCTTGCAGTTCCTTCTGCATGCGCATGACCTCTTTTTCGGCGACATCGATTTGCGTCTTTTTCTCGACTATTGCTACTCCTACCTCTTCCTTTTTGACATCCTGACTGGTGATGAATTTCTGCAATTCTCCAGCAAGCTCCGCCTGTGCTTTCTTCAAGTTGACTTCCTGGCTATATTCCGCTTTTTTTATCTCATAATCGCGTTTGGATGCCGCGATATCCGTTTCCGCTTTTAACTTGCCTATTTCAGCTTCCTGGTTCGCTATCGCTGATTTTATCATCGCGTTTTTCTCCGCTTCAGCTTTTCCAATCCTGGCGTCACGCTTTACCTGCGAAGTTCTTTTTACCCCCAGGGCGTTCAGGTATCCTCCTTTGTCATGAACATCCTTGATGGTAAACGCTATAATCGACATTCCCATGTTCGATAAATCCGTAGCTGCCACGTCCTGTACGTTCTGAGCGAATTTCTCGCGGTCTTGATAAATTTCCTCCACGGTCAGTTTTGCCAATATTGCCCTTAGATGTCCTTCAAGCGTCCTGGTAGCAATACCTTCTATCTCAGTTGTCTCCTTATCGAGAAACTGTTCCGCCGCCGTCGATATTGATTCGTCGTCCCCTTTAATCTTTACCACCGCGACGCCATCCACCGTAATCGGAACCCCTTCAGCAGTGTACACGTCTTCACATCTGACCTCTAATGTCATGTTTTCTAATGATAATTTATCGACTCGTTCAAGGATAGGCCAAACAAAAGTACCGCCACCCTTGAGGATTCTATAACCGACTACTTCACCTTTTCTGGCTCTTTTACGACCAGATATGACTAAAACTTCATCCGGCCCACACTTGTTATAACGACTAATGTAAATTATGATGAGAATAATCACCGCCGCTACAACACCGATGGTTACCAATGGTATCAATCCTAATGGTATCGATTCCATTTTATTTACCTCCTATAATGCGTAATACGTGATGAGTGATGAGTGAATCACTTATCACTTATCACTCATCACTTATCACGTTTTACGTTTCACTCATAATTTCAGAAGCTAATCTTCGCAACTGCTCATCCGGTATCTCCCGGATGTAAAAGATGTTCCCTACAACCTTGGTGATTCTGACCATTGTATGTTTAGCAATGGCTTCTTGTTCCTCTGCTCTGGCGGGTGCTGTAAACCTGCTTCCCTTGACCACATAGGAAATCTCACCGACGCCATTAGCGGGAATAGGTGTGATGACTTCCGCTTCAATGTCCAATACCGATTCCATCGTAGGTTCACTGCTCGCTTGGGTTACCTGAAAGATTTTGTAGAAAAAATAGAAGATAATCCCGGCTACCACAAACCCTGAACCTGAAGCTACCGGTAAATTGAGAAACAACGGGGCGCGCAGGGCTTCTTTCATGATAAGTCCGACGCCGCCGAAACTGGTAATAAATGTCGCAATCGTGATAGGACTTACGGGCGAAAAGTGCGCGTTTGAACCGCTATCGGTGGATAAATCCTCGTGGTCGCCTACATCAAGGTGATGGTCGCCGATGTCGACGTTGTGACCGCTAACAGCCACGTCATGTCCGCCTACATCAACGTCATGCCCTCCAATATCTACATTATGTCCCCCAACATTCACATCATGGCCGGCGCCTATATGAAAATGTCCGAATACGCCACTGAGAAATGCCGAAATGACTGCAAATCCAAGCCCGACCAAAAAGCAGATTAGGTATATCGTGGATGTTAAATCCATTTTGACTTCCCTCCTTATTTTATTTTGCTATAAGCATTTTGCCATTATAGAAATCCCATTAAAAACCCGTTTTCTCCAAGAAAACGGGTTTCTTAACGCATCATGGTTCAAACCGCCGATTTTATAAAATTGATTAGGCTGACCGCAATTAAGATGTGCCGCTGGCGGTCAGAAATATTGAGTTTTCTCATCCTTTCTTGGGTAATTCTGTGAATATTGTAGCATAAATATCTCTGCTTGTCAAAAAGTTCTTTCTTAAATTCCTCTTATTTCTTTTAATCAAACTTTTCTTTCTAAAAGAAAAGTTTGGAAAATTTTCTTTGACATGAAACAGAGGATATGTTATTTTTCTAAGGGAACTTATTAAAATTGTAGAGACAGGAAGAGAGGGAACGAAAGATGAATGGTGAACAGATCTTAAAAGAAATCCAACAGCTTTCATTTGAGGAAAAAACCACGTTGATTAGTTTGATTGCTGATATGTTGATTCATAAACCATCAACGGAAAAGGAAGCGCGAAACTTTTACTATGGGATGTTTTCTGGACCAATTGAGAAAATGTCAAAAGAGGAAGATTTCAAAATTGCAGAGTGGCATCTGAACGAGGAGAAGATAGATGGCGATTAAATATATTTTAGACACGCATACGTTAGTGTGGTATTTGGAAGGAAATCCCAAACTGAGCACACAAGCAAGAACGATTATGGACGAGAAAACCAACGAATTAGTGCTCCCGATTATTGCTCTTGCTGAAGCGACATTCCTCATCGAAAAGGGCAGAACAACTATTCCGAGTATCGCACAATTTCTTAATGCTGTGGATAGCAATCCACAGATAGAAGTTTACCCCTTAGACAGAGCTGTTTTTAATCACACTTTTTTAGCGACAGTTATCCCGGAGATGCATGATAGGCAAATTGTAGCTACAGCAATTTTGTTAAGAACTGTTGGCCATACGGTGATAATCCTCACGAAAAATGGTACAATTAAAGCCTCTGGGCTAGTCAGTGTTATCTGGTAGTTAAACGCTTAGTGTGAGTTATATAAATGTTGTAGCATAAATATCTCTGCTTGTCAAAAAGATCTTTCCGTTAAATATAAATTCCTCTTATTTCTTATGATGGAACTTTTCTTTCTAAAAGAAAAGTTTGGAAAATTTTCTTTGACATGAAACAGAGGATATGTTATTTTTCTGAGTAAAAATCGTGGCGGGAGATGTTGGTAATGGATAAAGATGAACTGTTACAACGAATTACATTCAATAAAGATGTTTTAGTAGGCAAGCCGACCATTCGCGGAATGCGTATCAGCGTCGAGCAGATATTGCGTGCTTTGGCAAACGATGTTCCAGTGGATGAACTGCTGGAAGATTATCCTGAATTGGAACCAGAGGATATACGGGCGGCTATAACCTATGCAGCGGAATTAGTCTCTGAAGAACAAGTATTCCAGGTAGCAGCCGCTTCAGGAGATACAAATTGAAATTTTTAGTTGACATTGGTGTTAGCAAAGCGGTAGAAGAATGGATGCGTGAAGCAGGCTACGATGTGCTTGGAGTGCGTGATATTGACCCAAAGGCGTCTGATAGCGAGATTTTATCGATTGCTGTATCAGAGCAGAGGATAATAATTACAATGGATAAAGACTTTGGGGAATTGGTTTATCATTCGGGACAAAAGCATGCTGGAGTATTAATCTTACGTATAGAAGATGCTCGTCGTAGTGAAAAAATTCAGGTTGTGAAATATATCCTTTCAAATTATGCACATCAATTACAAGGGAACTTTTCTGTATATCAACATGGCAGGCTTCGTATTCGTCAAACATAACACGCAGACTTGTATAGGAACAACAAAAATTCCCTATGCCTGTCATCCTGAGCTCTTCACTTCGCTCAAGGGTAAACTTCGCGAAGAATCTCAACATCGCCCACAGAGACCCTCGCTTCGCTCGGAGCTTGCACGGAGCAAAGCGAAGGGGTGACAATTATGGAATCGCTTTTTCCTTTGTGGGGGGAATTTGTAAACTTTTTTACAAAAATTTCCCTTGACTTAAAACAGAAAATATGTTAATCTTTATTGTACTTTGAAAATAGCAGCGAAAATGCTGCGAATTAATTTTGAATAAGGAGGGAAATTTATGTCTCTCAAAAATTTAGCTCTTACAACCATTATTTTATCCTTCGTGTTCGTGTCGGTAACGTTGGCAAGCGAGTTGGCGCTCTACACGGGACCGACGAACGACGGCTGGATATCTAAAGATTCCTGCCGCAGGGAAGCAGATGACATGATAAAAGGGCTAAAGGGCGTTTTTGCCAGCATCTCTGATTTCGGAGATAAAAAGGAAGCAGAGCTCGGAAATTGGTGCACAGCCCATACAGGAAACGGACAGGTTGACGTGATAATTACCGCTTCCGGCACCATGCCAAGCTCGCTGTATCCCTTCCCCAACAAACAACCCGATGGTTCAAATGTTGAAAAGTTTATTGAGGATGGGAACGTATTAATCAACATCGCTGACTGGATTGGCTACATGAGCTATGAAGGGGGCGTCCGAAGCGCTGACAATGGTCCTTCTGGCGCTGCGAACATCTTTGACATTACTGGTTTGTCGTTTGGTAGCCGCAACAACAATATGAAGGTGAATGCAAACGGCAAGAAATATCTCCCAAGTCTGAAAGACTTCACTTCAGATAGACCGTGGCATGTTGAGCAATTCAAAGGAACGGATTGGGAAGTTACGACTTTTGCCGAAGCCGATGCCAATAACGCCGACCCGGCCGTTGCCGTCAATAAAAAATATAAGGGTATTATTGCCGCTTTAATTCAGAAGGCCTGGCCTACCCCGACAGCGGCTGAAGATAACCGCGGCGAAGTTGTTGTTGAGTTCATCAAAAATTGGTTGCCGGAACATGCTAATATTGTTGCTGTGGAGCCCGGTGGAAAATTGTCCGTTACATGGGGAGAATTGAAGGCAAAATAACGCATAGAAACCGAGTTTTTCCCAAAAACTCGGTTTCTATTTATTCTTGTCAACGTTAGGTATGTGAGATGCTATCATTTAGTTAAAAAGGATCTGAAATCTTATGACCAAGGCAGAAAAATATGCTACTCTAAACCATAAATATTTGAAGGAAGCCGATGCTCTGTTAGAAAAAGGTGATTATGTTCAAGCTTCTGAGAAGTTGTGGGGAGCGGCAGCTTCTATTGTGAAAAACTTAGCGGCGAAGAGGGGAATAAATCTAAAGTCGCGTCCTGAGCTTGCGAAGGATCAGCTTTATAAGTTTGTGAATACTCTAAGCGCTGAATTTAAAGACCCTGAGTTAGTAAAATCATTTGGACTTGCTTCTTTCCTTCATCAGAATTTTTATGAGGACTGGTTGCCTCCAGAAACAGTTTTAATTTATAGCGAGGCAGTAAAGCAGTTGGTGGAGAAATTAGAAAACGTGGTCTAAACTTCTTCTTGACATGTTTTTGCCTCCACCGTTCCATCAATCTGCCAAACCTTAATTTAAGGAGGGATTTCCGATGACTAAAAGATTTTCTTTTCCTATAGTTATTTCTTTCTTATTTGCTTTCGCATCATTAGCAGTAGCGAGTGACCTGGCTCTATATACCGGCCCGACAAACCCAGGCTGGATATCCCCTGTTGCCGTTGAGGTAACTGCAGATATGATTATGAAAGACCCCAAGATAAAAAGCACCTATAAAAAGATTGACAACTTTGGAGATGGGGATGAAGTTGGTGATAGTTCTCCTCTGGCAAAATGGACGAAGGCTCATACGGGCAATAAAGAGATAGATGTCATTGTGCTGGTGTGCGGCACCACGCCCAGCGGGCTTTACCCGTTTCCCAACAAGCAGCCAGACGGTTCCAACGTAGAGAAATTCATTGAGGACGGCAATATTCTTATCAACATTGCAGACTGGATTTTCTACATGAGCTATGAAGGGGGCGTCCGAAGCGCTGACAATGGTCCTTCTGGTGCGGCAAACGTTTTTGACATTCCTGGTTTGTCGTTTGGTAGCCGCAACAACAATATGAAGGTAAATGCAAACGGCAAGAAGTATCTCCCAAGTTTGACAGACTTCACTTCAGATAGGCCGTGGCATCTTGAGCAGTTTAAGGGAACGGATTGGGAAGTTACAACTTTCGCCGAAGCCGGAGCCAATGATGCTGACCCAGCCGTTGCTGTAAACAAAAAGTACGGTGGAATCATCGCCGCTCTGATGCAGAAAGCTGCTCCGACCTGGCCTGAAGGAGATGAACATCGAGCCAAAGTATTGATTGAGTTCATGAACAATTGGCTATTGGAACATGCAGAATTGAAACCTGTCGATTCCAAAGATAAGTTGACCACGACTTGGGGCGAGATAAAAAGTCAGTAGCGAATAATATAAACGAGGCATGTTTCAAATTTTCTCAAAAATTAGTTGACAAAGTGAAACGTGAAGAGTGAAACGTGAGAAGGGAAAAAATCACTCATCACGTATCACGTTTCACGTTTCACGCATCAAATGACATTATTCCTTCCTTTCCTTCCTTTTCTTCCTTTCCTCTTTGATGAGTCCAACGCACACAATAAGGATTCCTCATGGATACTAATGTTTTATACTACGGCGATAATTTAGATATTCTGCGCAACTATATTGCAGATAACAGCATAGACCTAATTTATATCGACCCGCCTTTCAATAGCAATCAAGCATATAACGTTATCTTCTCTGAAAATGTAGAAATCCCCCCAACCCCCCTTTTTCAGAGGGGGGTAAAAAATGCTTCATCATCACAAGCGCAAATCCGCGCTTTTGATGATACCTGGCATTGGACCGAAGAGACTGAACAACTATTTTCAGAGATAAGGAAAGGGCCATCACGTGATATTACTAAATGTATTGAGAGCTTCCATGATTTTCTTGGGAAGTCAAATATGATGGCTTATCTTACTATGATGACAGCGCGCTTGATTGAATTGCATAGGGTGTTGAAGCCAACGGGTAGTTTTTATATACATTGTGACCCAGTTGCAAGCCATTATCTCAAAATTGTTCTTGACCAGGTGTTTGGGATTAAGAATTTTCAGAATGAAATCACATGGAAAAGAGCTAATGCTCATAATGACCCAAAGAAATATGGTAATATCAGCGATATAATCTTCTTTTATGCAAAGACGGACAACTACTATTGGCAAACACAATCTACTCGATATGATAATAAATATGTTGAAAGTCATTGGAAAAAGAAAGATAAAGATGGTCGTCGTTATCGTCTTATGCCATTAGATGCCCCGCGTCATAGTAATGGAGGAAATCTCATATACGAATGGCGTGGGAAATTGCCCTCTTCAACCAGAACATGGGCTTGCACAATAGAAAAGATGCAGGAATATGAAAAACAAGGACTTATCGAATATACTTCAAAAGGCACCCCATGTTTAAAAAAATATTTAGATGAAATGCCGGGAATCCCTTTACAGAATATCTGGTATGATATTCCGCCTGTTAATCCTATGGCAATAGAACGCCTCGGCTACCCCACTCAAAAACCCGAAGCCTTACTTGAACGTATTATCAAATCCAGTAGCAATGAAGGCGACGTTGTACTTGACGCATTCGCTGGTTGTGGAACAACAATAGCCGTAGCTCAACGTCTCAAACGCCGTTGGATAGGCATTGATATAACTCATTTAGCCATTGCAGTAATAAAGAGCCGCTTACAACATGCTTTCGGAGACGACGTAAAATACAAAGTTATTGGCGAACCACGAGACATAGCTGGTGCAAGGGCTTTAGCAGAACAAGACCAGGGCCGTCATGAATTTGAAAGGTGGGCGATTAGTTTAGTAGGAGCTTTCCCCTTAGCTCCAGGAGGGAAAAAAGGTGCGGATACAGGCATTGATGGTTTTATTCCTCTTGAAGATATTGACCCACACAATCCTAAAAAAACTATCAGGCGTGAGATTATTGTCCAGGTTAAAAGCGGAAAGGTATCAGTCAAGGATATTCGAGATTTGTGGGGAGTTATTGAGAGAGAACAAGCTATCATCGGTGTATTTATAACTCTTGAGAATCCAACGAAACCGATGACTGATGAGGCTATCAAAGCCGGTTACTATGAGCGATGGGAGCAAAAATATCGCAAAATCCAAATCCGTACTATCGAAGAACTGTTTCAAGGCAAAAAAATAGATTATCCGCAAACCTTGAGAAATATGGGCTTTAAGAAAGCTGAGAGGGTTGAAAATTCCAAAGAAATGCAACAGGAATTAGACTTATAGCTTGACTTTGGTAGATTGGTTTGTAGACTAAGATTCTATCTTGGTTTGAAGAACCTGAAATTAAAATAAAAGGTAGTTTTCCAGAGCAGACGATGTTTGTCATGTTCTGTGTTGATAAAGGCGACGACGCCTGTTGATACTTTTAATGTATCAGCAGGCTTTTTGTTTTTTAAGAGGTATAAACAAAAAGAGAATATGCTTGTTTGTTTCTACTCTAAATCATCAAAAGTTAGGAGGGAAATTGAAAATGAAAAGTTTAACCCTATTATGCCTGAGTTTAATATTCATTGGCTTGCTGTCCACAGCTCAGGTGTTTGCCAAAATTGACCCAGAAACTGCTATTGGTATGTGGCTCTTTGAGGAAGATACGGGGAAGATAGCGGCAGATTCTTCAGGAAAAGGCAATAAAGGGAAGATTGTCGGAGCTAAATTGGTAGATGATGGTCAGTTTGGAAAAGCCCTTTATTTCGATGGTAACGACAACTGCGTTGATGTAGAAAACTCAGACTCTCTCAACCCCGCCGAAGAGATTTCAATCGTGATGTGGGTTAAGGCTGACGCTGGGCAGAACTGCGATGGTAACAATAACTGGCGTTTCCTGATTAGCAAGGGAGGCTGGGGAAGTTACCATCTAATTTGGGAATCTGATTGGGGAAACAACGAGATCGGATGGACCTTAAAGATCGGAGGCACCGACAAAAGATTATGGACAAACGCTGGCGCGCCAGCCGACAAGTGGACGCATTTAGGATTCACATACCATTTTAAAGATGGTTCGAAAGTGTATGTAAACGGGGAACCGCAAGCCGGCCAAAGCGCGTCAGGGCCTGTTAATGGTCCTATTACTATAAACCCCGGGGTGCTGAAGATAGGTGGAGGCTCCAACAAAGGTTGTCCGAACGGTTCAGGCTTTTTTGGCGGTATCATAGATGATGTTGGAATGTTTAATGTAGCTCTTGAACCGGCAGACATCAAATTTATCATGGATAGGGGCTTAGAGAAGGGAGTTGGCGCAACTGCTGTTCACCACAAAGGCAAACTCACCCAAACCTGGGGACAGATAAAAAAGTAGATTCGTCACTCTTAGGCATAAAGCAGATTACATCAAAGGCAGGGATTAAAATTATCCTTGCCTTTCTCGCACGATGAAAGCTTGGATCGATGACGATGGAATCCGCGGTAAAATTTGGGCTGCTGATGAGGACGAACCAGCAGACTGGCTACTTGAAAGCGCCCTTGACTTTGGGGCAGGACGCGATAACTCAGGAATTGTTGCGCTCAACGGTCCAGCGTATCTTCTTCAGGTTCAATCACCTCGAAGCCAGCTTCACGCAAGGCCTGCGCCCGCCGGCTATGAATGAAAGCAGTTACCAGGATAACGCGCGCAGGCACCACTCCTGTTGCCTCCGTATAAAGACGGCGTTTGCGTTCCAACTTATCCTGAATATTAGGGCCGACGCTGGCAGAGATTTCCACCAGAATATGCTGTCCATCAGAAATGACGCAGTCAAATTGCTCGCCCTGAATCGTGCGTTCCTCCACATGGAAACCGAAGGATTTTTCCAGTAATTCAGCTATCGCCTGGCGGAAGATACTCTCATTACGAATACCCCAGCGTGAGCCGAGTCGGTCGATAGTGTGTTGCATGTCGCGAAAACCAGCTTCCATACGCTCTTCCAGTCTTTGGTCTTGCAAACTAAGACGTTGGAAACCAGCTTCCATACGCTCTTCCAGTCTTTGGTCTTGCAAACTAAGACGTTGGAAACCAGCTTCCATACGCTCTTCCAGTCTTTGGTCTTGAAGACTAAGACGTTGGAAACCAGCTTCCATACGTTCTTCCAGGTTTGTAAAACGTTCCTGAACTTCGTCGCGGAACCCATCAAATTCAGCGCGGAAATCGCGTAGTTCTGCCAGCACAACGGCTACCTCTTCCTTCGTAGCAAAGAATTTCATGAAGGCATGGTAAATGCGAGGCTCCAATTCTGGCCGTCGTTCTAAAAGGTCAGGCAATTGTTTGTCAAACAATTCAATAAGTTCATCATCTGTCAATCGAATCATTTCGGTCAATGTTTCCTCTCTTCTAAGTGTGATAATAGACCAATACCGTCACCGAACTTTGTAAAATTGCAAGCTCACAATATTATAACTTTTTAACTTTATAAAAGCAAGGAGATTTTTTTTTAATCTTGACTTTCAATACGAAAAGAGTTATCATTTTCTGTTAAAGTTGCTAAATTTATTGTAGAGTGTAGTAAGGTTTAAGAGCAATCCCCTCGTTTACTTTAGGTACAATTTCCTTCTTATCACCGACGCTACTAACGCGCCAGAATTAGTAAAAACGCGTTTGGGATTGCCTGGAGGTTAAAAGATGGCGCAAAACATATTCGGAGAAAAATTCAAACATTTAAGCCCAAACGTTGTTGATTTTTGTAGCCCGTCCTCAATATTATTTTAGAACTTGCTTAAAAAAAGTTAAAAAAATGGTTGACATATTCGCCAAATTTTGTTATAATTATCATTGGCAATCCAGTAAATAGGATTGTCCCTTGATTTAATTAGAAAAATTAGCATGAAGAAACATTATAATGCAACAAAAAAAGGAGATTGAAAGTGTATCTAAAAAGTTCCATAGTAACAACTTTCATCCTGTGCGTGGCTTTATCAATTCCCAGCCTTGTTATGGCTCAAGGCATTGCCATATCAACGCAAGCGGGTTGGTTTGGCCAAGCTGCTGCGGATAGAGAAATGCAAGAGGTAGCTAACAATGTGAAGGGGATCGACATCAAAACGTACCCGCCAGATAAGCAGGCTGACCTTGCAACATGGGTCAAAAATCGTACAGGGGATGGTAAGGCGGATATCCTGATTCTGTGCGGACAATTTCCCAATACCATCTACGGACCGGGTAATACTCAAGCGGATAATTCATTGGCAGAGTTGTTTTTAGATGATGGAAACATCATTCTGAACACCGGCGACTATATGTTCTATGTAGTGGATGGCGCTGGCACCAATGCTGCTGGTGGATTACAGACTATGATGGATATTGCCGCTATAACAATGTGGGATGACAACACCGCTGTCAAAGCCACTGCCAAGGGGAAGGCTACTTGCCCAACCTTGAAGGATTTTCAAACAGATAGGCCATTCCATAGGGAGATTAGCAATTAGCCAACCAGTGTATCTTCTTCAGGTTCAATCACATCGAAACCAGCTTCACGCAATGCCTGCGCCCGCCGGCTATGAATGACGGCAGTTACCAGAATAACGCGCGCAGGTGCCACTCCTGTTGCCTCCGTATAAAGACGGCGTTTGCGTTCCAACTTATCCTGAATATCAGGGCCGACACTGGCGGAGATTTCCACCAGAATATGCTGTCCATCAGAAATGACGCAGTCAAATTGCTCGCCCTGAATCGTGCGTTCCTCCACATGGAAACCGAAGGATTTTTCCAGTAATTCAGCTATCGCCTGGCGGAAGATACTCTCATTGCGAATACCCCAGCGTGAGCCGAGTCGGTCGATAATGTGTTGCATTTCGCGAAAACCAGCCTCCATACGCTCTTCCAGGTTTTGGTTTTGTGCTCTGAACTGGTCAATTGCCTGGTGCACTTCTTGGAAACCAGATTCCATACGCTCTTCCAGGTTTGTAAAACGTTCCTGAACTTCGGCACGGAACCCATCAAATTCGGTGCGAAACTCCTTAACTTCATCACGGAACCCATCAAATTCAGCGCGGAAATCACGTAACTCTGCCAATACAACGGCTACCTCTTCCTTTAAATGCGGCTGGGTTTGAAAGCGGCAGACAGATAGTTAAATCAGGTTGTCGTCCCTATTCACACGTAGCCGAAGCGAAATGGCCTTAAAGTAGAGCAGACTTTACCCATAAAATGCGCCTTTGCCGCCAAGGCTGGAACGAATCCTTTGCCTGGATGAAAGTGTGTGTCAAATCCAGGATGCTATCCTGGGAACGGGTTAAGCCTGACTATCAGGACTGTAACGAGTTGGGTGCGCTTTTCACCGCAAGCATGAAAAAGTTAGAAGCCAGTCTGCAACCCAAATATAAGGTTCAAGGAGAACTGAGAAAAAGGTCGTAATTCGTCACTCGTAATTCGTCATTCTGATTTTGGGAGGACAGTGCCCTGTTGATTGTCGATTTCGCCAACAGCATCTTGTAAACACCGATTTAAAAATGAAAACTAAAGTTACGGTGTTGGTTTTGATCTAAATCCGTCCTTACTTTTTCCAAGATTTCTTTAACGCAAAGTCGCAAAGACGCGTTACAAATACCCATCAATTAATTAGTAGGTAAGACACCATAAACCTCAATTTCACGCACTCCTGCGGGTTTTTCAACCAAAACTCGATAGTATTCCACAAAACGCCCTAAAACAAACTTCCGAATCCTATCAACTACTATATCACCTTGCGCTGGTTTATCTTTGCTGACGACATCATCATCAACTGTTCGAATGACATTAATCCGCATCTTATCTGTCATGAAACTGAAGCGACCAAATTCATACTCAGGTTGTATTGTCTTTGAATCCACACCTTTCACATCTCGCCGTTGCAGTACTGTTTGGAATGTTTTCCATTCCATTTTACTATTGTCCCAATATTGAAGTTCAAAGTAGAGAAGGTTATAGTTATGAATAACAATCCTACGAATCTTTTTCAGTTCAGTCAATTGAACAATGAGATGCCTCGGCCGCTCTGCGGAACTGAATGCGACAGTATCGAGTTTTCCATCATTGATAGCTGGTGTCTCAGATTTTCCGCCATTGGCATCTAACGCATAGTTTTCACTCCAAGTGGTCGTGAGAATCGGAGTCCACATACAGCTTGATGTAAACAGGATGACACTGTAAATAAACAATAGAGCTATATTCAGCACAAGCCTTTGCATTTGGTATAATGTCGGATTTTTCATGTCTTCCTCATTTTTAACTCCAAGTTAAATTTCAAGAGAGTATATCTTAAAGGTAAAATCCTGTCAAGAATTTTCTCTGGACAACTATCTCCGAATTTGTTACACTAAAATACCGCGGACTTGATGGACGAACTCGGACAGTGAGTATAAGTTGTGCTGTCAAACATCGTAAAACGTGAAACGTAAAACGTGATTATGGCTTCGCAAACCGCCAATTCACTTTTCACGTTTCACGCATCACGTTTCATAGAAACCGTTTCTTATGCTAACAACAGTGAATTATAAGAAGTAACCAAACTTTTCTTTCAGAAAGAAAAGTTTGATAAAATCTTCCTTAGTATTTTCTTTTGCTCACGCTTTTCTTTTTTAAAAAGAAAAGCGTGGAGTTTGATCAAAAGAAATAAGAGGAAAAAAGTAAGGAGCATTAACAATGTCATTCGATAGTTTTACCTTACATATCCTGGTCTCAGAATTACGCGACGCTATTTTGGGCGGGCGGATACGCCATGTTGCTCAGACGCATTCTTTTGAAATTATCCTCAGAATAGCCACTGAAAGCGGCAATCGGGATTTGCTGATTTCAGCGCATCCGACACACGCGCGAACTCATTTTGTGAAACAAACGCCCAAAACGAAAGAACGTTTTCATTTCGCTGATTTTCTCATGCAACATATCATGCGCGGGACAATAACACGTATTGAGCAACTTGGTCTGGATAGAATTCTACGGATTCAAATTACCCCAACCGAGTCGGTGCTTGATGTCGCGCCGAAGTTGTTAATCGCGGAGTTTATGGGCAAACATAGCAATATCATCCTTGTCAATGAGAGTACAGGCAAGATTTTGGAAAGTATCAAGCATATCGATGAGTCAGTGAGCAGGTATCGACAGGTGCTTCCGGGATTGGAATATGTGTTGCCGCCACAGCAACAAAAACTCGACCCGTTTAGTTTAGAAAAATCAAAATTTATGTCATTGTTTGAAGATAACCCCAAACAGCAAACCTGGCGCGTGCTTTTGAATAATATAGACGGTATGAGCCCAATGATAGCGAAGGAAATCGTCGCTCGCGCGGAAGTGGATGAAAAACCAACCGCTTTGTGGGACGCCTTCAAAGAGGTGCTTGATGCTTTCAAATCCCCCCGGCCCCCTTTATTAAAGGGGGACAGCGCGCATTCTCCTCAAGCGCGCGTCTCTACGACGGATGAAACCGATGTCGTCGTAGCGTCTGCGCTGCCGCTGATTCAATTCCCTGATACGAAACGATTGTATTTTGAGAGCATGAGCGAGGCGTTGGAATATTTTTATCAGTGTGTTATACTCAAAGAAAATATTACTGCACAGGTAAACGCTTTGACCCAGGTTCTCAATAAAAAGCGCGAGACAGTCGAAAATAAGCTAACGGCGTTATCAGAAGATTTGCGCACAGCCGAGAACGCCGATGATATTCGCATCAAAGGCGAATTGATAATCTCTAACCTGCATAAAATTAAACGCGGGCAAACCGAGGTTGAAGTTGAAAATTACTATGACCCAAATCTAAGTAAGTTTGTCATTGAATTAAATCCCCGTCTTACGCCGTCAGACAACGCGCAACGATATTTCAAGCAATATTCCAAAGCCAAGCGGAGCAAAGCGGTGATAAGCAATCTGATTGCCGAAAATCAGGCGCTTCTTGATGTAATCGAACACTATACCACTGAACTCGAAAAAGCGAAAGAACTGGAACAACTGCTTGCGATACGGTCAGAGTTGGCCGAAAAAGGGTGGATTGCCTCGACTGAAAAAAAGAAGCAAAAGAAACAAGAAGGCGATGCTACTTTCAGAAATTATCTCTCATCCGATGGATACCGACTTTATGTTGGTCGGAATAGCAAAGAAAACGACATGCTTATCACCCGCATCGCTAAAAAAGACGATATGTGGCTTCATGCGAAACATATCACTGGTTCTCATGTAATCATTCGGAACCCTGAAAAAAAGCCGGGCATTCCCATGCCCACACTTTTAGAGGCAGCGCAAATTGCCGCCTATTTCAGCAAAGCAAGCAAATCAAGCCATGTGCCGGTGGATTACACCTGGGCGAAATTCGTCATCAAGCCGAAAGGGTCAAAACCGGGATTTGTCACCTATACGCGTGAGAAAACACTATATGTTGAGCCGAAGAAACCGGAACGGCACATAGACGATAAAAAGTAGCCATAGCTTTTGGCTCATATAGGAATTTAGGTGAAATAGGTAGCGTAATACGTAAAAAATTAATCCCTTACGTTTTACGTTTTACGCATTACGTATTCGGATAAATGAAAATGACTTATAGACTGATATATTTTCGATACCTCTGTTGTATGATTTTGGGGTTATTTAGTGTTAGCGTAGCGGCAGATGATTACTTCAGTAGAATTACTGCCGCGTCCAACGGTAGATTGACAAGGTTTGCTCATTTGCCAATCACGTTGTATGTTGCTTCTATTCCCGCATCTGAAGAATTAAAAACCGAATGTCAGCAAGCTCTTTTTGAATCTTTATCGTTATGGGAAGAAGCTTCTGAGGGAAAAGTGAAATTTAAGCAGGTGAACAGCCCAAATGATGCTGATATTAAGCTTACATGGACGTACAAACTGATGCATTCGAATCGCTCACGGCGAATTGGTGAAGCAAATCTTGTGCGGCTGGAGGCGGGGAAATTTCAGGTGGAAATTTTAATTTCTTTGCGGGATTTTTATACGATGAAACCGTTGGACTATGATACTCTAAAGTCGGCGATTTTACACGAGTTAGGACATGCTGTGGGATTATGGGGACACAGTCTTAATCCCAGGGACATGATGTTTTACTCGGTGACTGCAACCAAACCGACTGAGCGCGATATTGCGACTCTACGCAAAGTGTATGAGACTCCGCCGGATATAGCTTTCCATCAGGATGCCATTGCCGCTCTTTTAGCTGAACTCGAAGAAGATTTCGATGTTTCGGAGAAAGCGCGGCTTTACTATTTGTTGGGAACTGTATATGCTGACTCAGGCAATTACGACGCTGCTATCAGCAACGTTCAGAAAGCGTTGGAAATGGCACCTTACGTCTCAGAATATTCAGCGCGATTGGCGCTGATTTTTGACCAAAAAGGGATGTATGCGCAAGCCATAGAACAATACACCAAGGCTTTAAACGTGAGCCCGTCTGCCTCTTTATATAGCGGATTGGGCTTGTTGTATCTACTTATGGAGGATTTTGAGAAATCCATCCAGTGCTATCGTAATGGTTTGCGGCTAAATGCGAACTCTTCAGTATTGAAGCAGAATATTCTCGCCGCTTATCACCGCTGGGGATTTAAGTTTATCAAAGAAGAACGGTATGTTGAGGCGCTGAAAGTTCTTGATATGGCTCTGACATATTCTCCTTTTTCGTATATCCTGCACTATGACCGAGCTATTGCTCTCTCAGGAGCGAAGCAATATGAAAAGTCTATTGCACAATATAAGTTGGTTTTACATCTCGAACCCAATTTCTCGCCGGCTAAGATTGGCTTGACCTCGGCTTTAAACAACTTAGGCGTCCAAAAAGTCCAGGCCAACGCATTTAATGAAGCAATAAAATTGTATAGCGAAGCTCTTGAATGGGACGCGGAATGTCGGGAAGCGCGACAAAATTTAGAATCGATATACCTGCGCTTGGGGTGGGAGAAGAGTGATACGGGAAACTTCCGCGAAGCAATGGCGGAATATCAGCGCGCCTTGACTTTAAATCCCAACAGCGCAGAGGCGTATAATTATATCGGGAGTGTATTTTACACACAAAGACAGTACGACGATGCCATCGAAGCGTTTAAAACCGCGCTTAAATTGAAACCGCAATTTTCTGATGCGGCCTTGAACTTGAAATACACTCGCAGGTCAAAAATGCTTGCTAAATTCAAACCTGTTTTATCTATCGGTGGGATATTGCTGGCTTCTTTTGGAATGATAATTTGCAGCGTAAGGTGGGTGAGAAAGTGTTCAGTTGACACACGGAGGAGAAATTTTTATTTTACGCGAAAGTAAGCAAAATGGTAGTCACCATTTTATTACTTTGGTTTTGCAAAGAAGGAAAAGGGCAAGGGGGCAAGGGGAATTGATGATTGATGATTGTCGATTGATGATTGAAAACTTCTACAATCAACAATCAACAATCGACAATCCAATTGCCGTCTTGCCGTCTCGCCTGGTTGCCTTACTCTGCAAGCCCACATATCTTATCGACGAGTTCGGAAATAGCCTCCACTTTTTCGATTTCACCGACCTGAGAAATTTCATCAGAGATGCCGAGAATCAGCTTCGGAGCAAACATATCGATTACTCGCTTAGTGAATTCCAACATCTCGTTGACAGGGAAATTGGGCAGGAAGTCAATCGCCCTGATGAGGTCGAGAACAACCATTTTGTCTTGTACCGCCGCCTTAATCTGTTCCAGCGTCATATCGCCCATAGGTTCTGGAGTTAGCGCCTCCACTCCGTCCAGGCGCGTCTGTTGGAGGAATGGGAGCATCAACACGGAATGCCCGTCCCAGTGGGTGTGAACGTAGCGTCCGTGCGCATGCAATCGGTCGCTGATGTGTTGCCAACGAGGGAGCAGGTAACGCTTTAGAATTGGTGGGGGTGTAAATTCGTTGGTAGCATGGTCGCCTAAGTTGAAAATTCGGCAAGGCAACTGGATGGCTGCGTCTACCAACCTATTATCCCGACGGTCACAGGCTTCAAGATATTCCTCTACAGCGGTAGGATGGTCATAAAGAAGATAATATGTGCCCGGCAGGCCGCAATGATTCTTGATGAGTTCTGTAAATCCAGAGCTGGACAGAAACATAGTAGGTTCAGCGCGATGCCCCACAGCATCGGCGGCTTTTTGGAAAGTCTCCAAATTTGCTCTGAATCGCTCACGCTCTACGATATCCGTCACGACACGTAAGTCTTGAGGAGTCTTGACTGGAAAATCAACGATGCGGCGATTCTTGAGCTTGCCGTCCTCCCAGATATCCTGATGCACTGTGCGAATTTCTCCGCCTGGCGTCCGAACTATGGTGATATAATGGTTGCCATGTTGTTCCGACCTACGCTCTACGTCATTAGGTTCCTCATAACGTTCTAGACCAGCCGACGCGGCATATCGCACTGAAGCGCCAAGCGCATCGTATATTCCGAAATAATCTTTGTCACGATACCGCTCCGGGAGCGTTCCATTCGCACGATGATGGCCTATCCATGTCTCCAACCTCGGCTGCCACAAAACTCGGTCGGCAGTACCCTCAAAAATAGCTAAATTTAGTTCTTTTCTTGTCAAGGTGAAATTCTCCTTTCAAAAAAATAATTACTTCCTTATATCCTCTTACCCCCTTGCTATTTTGCCCTTTGCCCAATTCTTTCTTGATTTCGTTATTCTATCATGCTATAATTTAAAAAGCCTTTTTTAGATTATCATATTTTAGAGATTGGTTCAAGAGGAAAAAATATGGAAATAGAAGCAAAACTTTATCATGGGGATAGTGCTGTGGTCTTAAAACAGATTGATGAAAATGCAATTGACCTTATAGTAACTTCGCCTCCATACGCTGACCAAAGAAAAAATACTTATGGCGGAATTCATCCGGATAAATATGTTGAGTGGTTTTTACCAATCTCTAAAGAATTACTCAGAGTATTGAAACCGACTGGTACTTTCATTTTAAATATAAAAGAGAGAGTTGTCAATGGTGAAAGACATACTTATGTGTTAGAATTAATTTTAAAGATGAGACAGCAGGGATGGCTCTGGACAGAAGAGTTCATCTGGCATAAAAAAAATTCTTATCCAGGAAAGTGGCCAAATAGATTCAGAGATGCTTGGGAAAGACTTCTTCAGTTCAACAAAAATAAGAAGTTTAATATGTATCAAGAAGATGTTATGGTTCCAATAGGTGATTGGGCAAAAACACGCTTGAATAAGCTTAGTGAAACTGATAGGATTCGCGATGAGTCAAAAGTTGGTAGTGGTTTTGGTAAAAATGTTTCAAATTGGCTTAAAAGAAATAAAGTATATCCGACCAATGTTTTATATATGGCAACCGAATGCAATAATAAAAATCATAGCGCAGCTTTCCCTGAATCTCTACCAGAGTGGTTTATCAAACTTTTCACAAAAGAAGGGGACTGGGTATTAGACCCATTTATGGGGTCAGGCACAACAATTAAAGTTGCACAAAGAATGCAGCGCAATTCTATTGGAATAGATATTATGGAAGACTATTATAAAATGGCGAAAAAAAACATTCAATCAAAGCAATTATTTTTATTGGAAAAAAAGGTAGTTTCCCCCTTGAGTGTTGCTTGGCATTAAGGTATACTTAATGGAAGAAGGTTTCAGTTCACCACCAAGACACCAAGACACAAAGGGGGTAAAAATGAACTATACACCTTGACGTCCAAACCGAGAAAGGGTGCCGCAAAAAGCCGCAAACACCTGCTCTGGCTGCTTCTTGGACCGATCATGTGTGGACGTTGTGAGAACTTCTAACAACTGTACCTATTCCGTTAAGTAACTGTTAACAGCAATCTTTATATATCTTGGTGTC
>Ga0194113_10001014_pt1 | contig 38139 bp, 39 predicted proteins | sample TA2MahC200mmetaG_FD_146193 | JGI IMG/M metagenome (GOLD analysis project Ga0194113, IMG submission 146193) | Freshwater microbial communities from Lake Tanganyika, Tanzania - TA2015017 Mahale Deep Cast 200m | ecosystem: Environmental > Aquatic > Freshwater > Lake | place: Tanzania: Lake... | reverse complement strand
AAAGATTTGAACGCGATATGTAGGGTAATATTATTACCAGCAGTTGAACGTGGGTTACAGAAAATATTTGGGATGGATGAATAACTTGAAGCCAAAGAAAGGTAATGATATTACCTAACTGGTGGGGGACACTGGACAGTTCCCGAACTTATTTTTGAGAAGAAAGGGCTGATTCCGGCGGTACAGCATTTGCTGGCGTCCTACCAAAAGGGAGAAAGAAGAAACTTTGCTATGCCTCATCACGGTCCATGATTTTTAGAAACTGTGCCGGCATAACGATGGTCAATCCTGTCTCTTTGACGATATCGGGATTCTCAACAAAGTGCCTATCACCTGTAATGAAGTAATCGGACTGAGCTGTTACTGCTGCCGCCAGGATAGTCGCATCTCCAAGGTGTAGTTTCTTTGTCCAGCGCTTTATATCTGGCAATTTGGGGTCGGCTGCCACCTCGGGAGGTGTGTTTACCAGCAATCTCCTTAGGGCAGGAAGGAAATCAGGTAGCTTCTCCTTAACAGTGCGAATCACTTCTTCCAATACCTGCTGTGACACAACCACGCTTATATTTCCTTTGACGAAATGCTCAAGGATGATGGCCGGTGCTCCTTCAGAGGAATAAAGCCCTGAGAAAATTACATTGCTGTCCAGAAAAACCCGAGGCTTAGACTTTGGCACTGTATCGCTCTCTGGCTATTTCTTGCCTTACCCGGCGCCCAGCCTCTTGAAGTTCTTCTTCGGTAATTCCAGAACGTTGGAAAGCCTGTTGAATCTCCTTTAGCGCTTCCAGAGCTACGCTTTTTCTTGGCCTGGCAATAAGAGCGGAGTCTTCAACCATCAATTCCAGCACGTCACCAGGCTCGATGCCTAGCTGGTTACATATCTCTTTTGGAAGAGTTACCTGACGTTTCGGACGAAGCACCACATCAGCTACTTTTCTCTCACTCATATGCTTACCTCTTTTGTTAGATATCAGATGTCTTATTTCTCATTTTCTCATAGAAATGAGCAGTTGTCAATGGCAATGCTTCCCTAGAGACAAGCGGTTTACCCTCTCAGTTTTTAGCTAGCAATAATTATATTGGATAAACCTAATACCTATATTATTGACAAAACTTTAATTCTATATTATAATATAACAAATTCACCTAAGGAGAAGATAAAATGCAGAAACGTATTACGGGCTCTAAAAAGGTCTTTCCCGACCTCATAAGAGCGAAACCGGGACGTACGGCCAGAGAGTATGCTAATATGGCTCTCGACCAAGGTCTTTGTGGCAGCGCCTCCAAGGACCCTGTTTTCTCTTTGGCTACAACCTTAATGAAAGAAGTACGGGAGGGACGAATGCCCGGTGTCAGGGCTAGTGGAAGACCGATGCGATTCTACCCTGATAGTCACACTTCAAAAGTTTCTCCGCCCAATTTTGACAAACCAACGACAATTCTTCTTCCCACTGATATTTCTGAGACCATTAACATACTTGTAGAAGTGGGCAAGTTTGAGAATCGAAGTGAAGCATTAATCTGGCTCGCACGTGAGGGCATTAAGGCGAAAAGCCTCGAACTGGCACAAGTAAAAAAGGTAGTAGAGCAAATCAAACAATTGAAGCAATCAGTACCAGTTTAGAATGAAATCGCTCTAATGGTAAAGCAGCTAACACTGCTGAATAGGCTATTAAGGTAATTTATTTACCAGATAATGAAGCTAAAACTTTGACTGGTTGAAAACCTAAACGAAAATCCGAAGCTAATCTTAGATAATATCACTACCTAAATGGTGGAGCTCAGTGGACGGAACAAAGAACTTTTCGTCTGGCTTTCAATCTAGTCTCGCACTAATGCTATAAATTCTTCAACGCTCAATCCTGCTTTACGGATGAGACTTCTTAAAGTACCTCTCCTCACTTCCCGATGGGCAGGAACGGAAAGAATTGTCGGCACCCCTACTTTGGTTAAGATGATGTGGCTTCCTTCTCTCCGCGCTACCCGCCACCCCGCTTTCTCAAAGGCATCAACTGCCTCCTTACCGGAAATAGCAGGCAATCGCGGCATTACACCGCTACCTCTGCCGGTAACTCGACTACCCTCGTCTCTATGGTAAGCGGTAGGTCATCTTCAGCACGGCCGGCCAGTATCTGACGAATCTCTTCAGTCACTATTTCGGGCGTTTCTTTTGGTGAGGACATTCCTTCTCGCTGGCGAACTTTCAGTACACCCAATATAGCTTCTTGGATATTGGCTAATGCCTCCTCCAGAGTATCACCCTGACTTGAGCAACCAGGGAGCGCCGGACAGTGAACGGAATACCCCCTGTCTTCTTCAGGCTCCAGAATTACGGTAATAGCAAACTTCATACTCTCTCCATAGTAATAAATATTTTCAATTCAATTATAGCAGAAATTAACCGAACGTGCCTAAATGGACAATAGCAAGCAACCCACTTCGAGCTACGGCTGCAACAAAGCACTAGGCGCTCTGTTTGTGATTAATCGCTGCAGAGCGCGAGCGAGACGGTCATTGAAGATCAATGTCTCCATCAAGGCTCGCCAGCGAGTGAGCTTGTTGGGGGCACGTCTCCTGTCCCGTGCAAGCGTACCATGACCTCAACCCTGATTGCCTCGGCTGCGCACCAAAGAAGGCCATATTCGAAGTGATAAAACTGATAGGGACTATCTTCGGGCTGGCTATACTCGAAAACATACCTCCAGGACTGGAATATGTCTTTTGATCTTGCCAGCAGATCCGGGAGGGACGGTGATACCTTGTAAACGTCCCACTGTGGCTCCTTCAGCGGACCCGTAGCGAGTGTGACTCTATGGTATGGGAGGAAACGCAGTTGTTCCGGCCATTTCGTGCCATAAACGTCTTGAATGACCGTCCGGACTGGCTGAGGTATCTTGTCGTACAGAGTGCGGAGATCGTGTGTTTGTGGGACTCGTAAGTCCAGTTGTATTAGGAGGGCCTTTAAGTAGAGTTCGATGGCAAATCCCAGGTTCGTTGCACAGGCTACCAGATCGCCCAATTCATTCGACATAGCTTGTGCGGACGTCTCTTTTATTACGCCTATCTTAGGGATGAATTCCGCTACCAACCTCTGGAAGGCCTCGCCGCATACAAGAGCCGCCTGGGCGTGACGTTCCTTGTCACAGTTTAACATTGTCAATTCTTGCTAACTTTTGCTAAACTTTTGCAAGCTGGTGGGCCATTGTGGACTCGAACCACAGACCCCGGTCTTATCAGGACCGTGCTCTAACCGACTGAGCTAATGGCCCCGGCAAAGAGTATAGCTTGTGTCTAGAGTGAGTGTCAAGGTTTCTGGCGAGACTTCGGAATCGAGTATCGTTATTCGACGGCTCTTCTGGCTTCGGCGTATTTTACCAGGGCATACATAGCGCGAGCACACTGCTCAGGAGTGTCATAGACGGGTATTCCGGCTTCCTTTATGGTTTTGGTTATGGGGTCGTCATCAGCGCGACGAAAGCGAAGTGTGATGATTGGTTTATTATATTTCTTGGGGAGGGAAGCGAATAGCTCAGCACTTTGAATGGCGGCCGTGATAGCATCGGATAGAGCCTTGTCAGTATCTGTTGAGATTGGCTTAAGTCCCCAAACCATTGGGCTTATGGGAACATTGGTTATTACCCCGTCAATGTAGTTCAGGCTGAGGAGCTTTTCGGTGACTGATGTCTCATCAAGAGTAGTGCGGTAACTACCGGCGAAGTCCACCGGGTTTCTGGGTGGTGGCGCGTGTGGGGGTAAAATACTTTTCAAACCTGTTACGGTCTCCTCATCGAACTCAGGAACTTCAAGTCCTAGAGAGGCGCAGGCATCAGTAGTGACAACGCCCTGGCCTCCACTTCCCATTACGGCTACCCTTTTGCCTTGAGGTAAAGGCTGGCTCACAAGTGCCTCCGCCATTTCAAAGGAGTGCAGAGCCTCCTCAGCCCTTATGAGGCCAGCCTGTCGACACATCCCTTCGAATGTATTATCAGAGCCAGCGAGAGAAGCGGTGTGGGATAGCATTGCTCTAGCGCCAGCCCCACTATTGCCACCTTTATAGATAACTATTGGCTTCCTCTTTATTATTTCTCTGGCAAGCTCAAAGAACCTCCTGCCATCTTTAAAGCCTTCCATATAGAAGACGATGACTCTTGTCTCTTTGTCTTCGGCCAGGTATTCCAGGTAGTCAGAGGCGGTAAGGTCGGCTTGATTTCCGATACTTATGAACTTGGCCAGTCCATAACCTCTAGCATTTGCTATCTCAGATAGATAGCCACCGAAAGTCCCACTCTGGGAAACAAAGGCAATGGCTCCCGGTTTAGGTGCTTGCTGGAAACATAGATTGAGTTGCCCGGCAGCGCTCCATATTCCCATACAATTGGGGCCCACAAACCGCAGTCCTGTTCCTTTGGCTATCTTCACAATCTCATCTTCAAGTGCCTTTCCCTTATTTCCGGCCTCGGCGAATCCACCTGAGATGAGAATTGCTCCCTTAATTCCCTTTTTCACGCACTCTTGCATCAATTGAGGCGTGCTGGGAGCCGGAGCTGCTATCACAGCTAGGTCAACTTGGTCAGGGATATCCAGGATACTCCGATAGGCGCGTAAGCCAAGAATCTCGTCCTTATTGGGATTTACAGGATATATGGCTCCACTATATCCAGTCTTTAGAGGCCTATCTACCATCAGGTATCCCCATTTACCTTGTCTGTCGGAGGCGCCCAAGACAGCAATTGATTTGGGCTTGAAGATGGGGTCAAGTTGTTCTACAATGCTGTTCAATTCTACGTCTTCTTATTTGCTGTTACATTGTTTGGGTGTGCCAAGTCTATTATTATACAATTTATTTGTCTGACTGTTCCTACACCGTAGCAGCCAAGAGAGTGTTTATCAACAGTCTAGCACCTTGTAGTTGCGACCCTTTAGGGTCGCTTTTCGAAGCGAGGCTAAAGCCTCGCCGCTACATTGGTAAATAATCTCTGTGTCATGGCTGAAGCTATCAACGGGAGGTTAAAGAATGGCAAGAGAGATTATCGAGAGCCACATGCCAGGGATAATAAGGAATATTGGTGTTGCCGTCGGTGACCAGGTCAAAGAGGGTGACACTTTGTGTTTATTGGAGGCTATGAAGATGGAGAACCCTATTGTGGCACCAATTGGTGGCAGAATTGTTGAAATGAATGTTTCTGATGGCCAAGCAGTAAAGCGTGGATATGCATTGTTTGCAATAGAGGTTTGATGTTAGCGGTCTGTGTGACTTTGTCCTGATGTCAGATTTTCACCTTTTGACATAGCTTCATTATTAGTCAACCAATTCGTTGAGGCCAGTGTAACTATCGGACTGGCGTCGAAGCTGATAATCAAGCTCACCTATGACCACCTCGGCTGTGGAAAAAACCATTGCTTTGGCAAGATGACCACCCCGGCAGATAGCCTGTCCTGAAAGTTGAATATGTATGTGGATGATTGGCGTGTCATCTTTCAAGGCTACTGAGCCTTGAGCACAGACAATTTCCAGTGGGCCTTGATAGTCTACACTGTTATATTTCCCCGGGAGTCCTGTCAGAAAATTGAGTTGGGCGCTCTCCACCGAGCCGATAATACCGATGACTATGCCCGAGGAAATTTTATGCTTATGGCAGTAGTGTGCTGTCTCATTGAGCAATTCGTGTCCTGGTTTGACTCTGAATACATGCACCTTTTTAAACAATGGACTGCCTCCTCTTTATGATTCTTGTTCTTAGTTTACCATAGCCTTGGTCTAATCTTCTTTTGAGCTTCTGTGAGGGAGTATGCTGGGTTAAAGTTATCGTGGACGTGTGATATACTTATCGAACATGGTCCAGAGGAATGAGGAAATAATGGGAATTAGACTGTACAAAAAACCAAAACTTGACAGCCCGGTTTTGATAGCGTGTTGGCCGGGAATTGGTAACATAGGAATAATAGCAGTTGATACTCTAAGGAGAATGGTTGGAGCCGAGGAACTTGGTGAGATAGAGCCATGGGATTTTTTCTACCCTCGGAAGGTTATAATCAAAGACGGTGAATTAAAAACCCTGGAATTTCCTATTAGCAAATTCTATTTTAAGAAAACCACGAGAAGGGACTTGCTGTTCTTTATAGGTGAAGAACAGCCTAGCGATGGTGGGAGGGTTTATGCTGAGGGGACAAAAGCTTATCGAATGGCCAATCTTGTTTTGGATGTAGCACTGAAGTTTGGATGCCAGAGGGTCTATACTTCAGGAGCAGCGGTTGCTCCTATCCATCATACTACCAGGTCGAGAGTCTGGGCTGTACCCAATAGTGATGTCTTGATTGATGAGGTTAGAAGCTATGAGAATACGGTACTGATGTCAGACATAGAGGGGAGAGGTGGGCAAGGTAATATTACAGGTCTAAATGGGCTTCTGCTGGGTGTTGCTAAAAAGAGGGGACTGGAAGCTATCTGTGTGATGGGTGAGATTCCAATTTACGTTCATGGTTTCCCGATTCCCTATCCCAAGGGGTCAAAGTCAGTACTAGAAGTGTTAAGCGCTGCTCTTGGTATTGAAATTGATATGCAAGGACTCGATGGGCTTGTTGAACAAAGTGAAAGAGACATTGACAGTGTCTATGAAAGATTGCCTGCGGAGATAAAGGAGCAGCTCGACAAGTTGAAATATGTCACTTATGCCAGGCCTGCCGAGCCAGGACCCATAACGGAGGAAGATAAGAAGAGAATCCTGCAAGAAATTGATAGGTTGTTTAAGAAAGAATCCGGGGGAGATTGATATTGAGCAAAGAGCGTGCTTTTAAAGTTTTTGCTAAGCCGGAGTTGCAGAGCTCAGCATTGGTGATAAGCTGGAGTCAGGATGCTGGCAAGGTTGGGCCAAAGGTCACTGACTACCTGAATAGAAAACTGGAAGGCCGTGAATTTGCTGAAATCAACCCCATCGGCTTTTTCCCACTGGGAGGTGTCTCAGTAGAGGATGATGTAGCTCAGTTTCCGGAGAGCAAATTCTATTACTGCCAAGAAAAGGGTCTGGTGGTCTTTAAGAGCGATATACCAGGGTCCGAGTGGTATGAGTTCCTGAACTTGGTTTTAGATGTAGCCGAAGATTATTGTAAGGCGAAAGAGTTTTATATTATCGGTGGCATGGTTTCTCCAGGTGCTCATACTACACCACGAGTGTTGTTGTCCGTAGCTAATTCAGTGGCAACGAAGGGATTGTTGACTCAATATGACCTTATCACTGATATGAATTACGAGACTCCGGATGGTCAAAGACCGACCTTGAGCTCCTTTCTCCTTTGGATTGCTAAGAGGAGGAAAATTGCTGGTGTAAGCCTTTGGGTGCCAGTGCCTTTCTATTTAATCTCAACTGAGGACCCACGGGCTTGGAAGAAAGTCACCGAGTTTTTGGATAGACGGTTTGGGTTAGGCATAGATTTCACAGATATGGATGAAGAGGTAGTAAAGCAGAATAACAAGATAGCCCAGTTGAGGAGCCAGTTTCCTGAACTCGACGGTTATATCAATAGGCTGGAAAGTAATCTAAGCCTAACGGTGGATGAAAGCGAGAAACTGGTTAAGGGGATGGAAGAATTCTTAGGAAGATATTGAGGTTAGAGCATTCTGCAGGTTTGATACGATTAAGTAAAACGCCTTGCCTTGTTTTTTTCTCTCATGCTAGTAGCTAAAACCTCATATGGCTTGCAAGTGTAAACTTTACAGGTTAAAATTGAGCGTTGTTTTTAGCGGAGATGTGGTAGTACTTGATTAAACGACAGGTAAACGATAATTGAAATGCAACAAATTTTTCTCTGTCCTACATGCGGTGCGCAAAATATTGTAGGTCAAGAATTTTGCCAGTCGTGTGGACAAAGGTTCCAATATAATTGCCCCTATTGTGGTGCTATAGTTGACTCGACATTGATAAATTGCCCCGGGTGTCGTGAAAGTCTTTACTGGCCAACGCCACAGAAGGTGAAGCCTTTTCCGAAGCAAGCAGTAACCCAGCGAGGTCGAGTGGAAGTTGAGGAAGAAGAGGAGGAAGAAAAACCTGAGAAGAAAAAGTCAGACCTATGGCTTACGGGGTGTCTTGGCTTGGTGATTATCGCCATTCTAGCGTTGGGAGCATATTTTATTTATGATAATTTTATTAGGAAACCACCAGCTACTCATGAGCTGCCGCCGGCATCAGAGAACCGAATGAATATCGAGGTACAGGCTGCTTTAAGCGAATTTTCTGAAACAGTGTCTGCTAGTATGTCACTTGGGATTGAAGCACATAAGGATGTTTAGCTTTTCCGCTGCTTCTCGCGGTCTACTTGTAGAGGCGCTTAAAAAGTGAAAGTGGTAAATGATAATTGGATTGATGTCTGATACACATGACAGGCTTGATGGGATTGAGGTGGCTATTGATTTCTTCAATTGCCAGGGCGTAAAGGATGTCTTGCACGCTGGCGACTTGGTATCGCCATTAGCAGCTCCCAAGTTCTCCAAGTTGAAAGCGAAGCTTCACTATGTCTGGGGGAACAACGAGGGCGACCGTGAATTCGTTAGGGTCAGATTTGGAGAGATTGGAGTTATACCACTGGGAGATTTCGCCACGCTTGAATTAAGCGGAAAGAAAATTGCGCTGCTTCATGGCACGCATGAATTCATTGTTGATTCGCTTGTTAAGAGCGGGCTTTTTGATGTGGTTGTCAGGGGACATAATCATAAGGCGGAGATTATTGAGGGCAAGACGCTTTTAGTGAATCCCGGTGAAGTCTGTGGTTATCTTAGCGGCCGTCGAACAGTTGCCATACTTGACCTAGATAAGATGCGTGCCGAGATAGTGGAACTGTAATAGGAGGATTTATGTTACAGCAAATGCTTAATTTTTTCGGTTATTTCTTCTCTAAGCCCAGCATCTTGGGGATTAGTCTGGCAATCGTTTTTGGTGCGGTTTGGCTAGCTTGTTATCGGCCACCGATGATTTCTAGGCCGTGGCTCTGGGCGGTTCTTTGTGCCGGCGCTGTTCTTGCGCCTGTCGCAATTGCTGTTACTGCGTTTCCGCTCAGGTTTGGGCTTGTGCAAGTGTATGGTCATTTCTGGAGCCAAGAGACTCTTGTGCGGTGGTCTTTACTGGCAAGTATACCGTCTATGTATCTGTTCGGTCTAATTCGAGAGGGGGCCAAGCTATTGCCTGTGGCTGTCTATTGGTGGCGCAAGGGCAGAAATATTGACCTTAAGCTGGGATTGGCTGCTGGGGCTGTAGCTGGGGCGGGATATGGCATTCTGGAGGCACAGTGGACACTTAATTATATCCTCGCTTCTGGTTGGAGCTGGGAAACTGTACAGATTCAGGGGTTTACAGCGTTAGCTGGATTCTGGGAGACTTTTTTTGTCGTAGCCCTTCATATCGCCACAACTGCACTGGCGGGTTGGGGATTGGCTAGGGGTTGGGGATGGCAGTTCTATCTTTTGGCGGCTTTCTTGTATATGTTCCCGAACTACAGTTCTGTTTTGTTAAGCCGCGGGCTTATTTCAGCTATTCAGGTTGAGTTTTTTATCGCTGCCTGGGCATTGTTGGTAACAGGAGTAGCCCTTTGGTTCCGTGAGAGGCGGATGGCAGATTGAATTTGTGCCACGCTTTACTATTACGTGCAATTAAACGAGATTTGGCTAAATGAATATTGCTGTGACTGAATAGTATTCGTCTATTAGTAAAAGGTGATACAATAGACTGGAGATGATATCGAGACGGAGGTGCGGCTATGGATATTGCATGGTTTCGTGATTTGGTTATCGTCATCTCGGGATTGGTAGTAACATGTGTGGTCGTCTTCATCGCCATATTAGCATACTTGTTGTATAATCGCGCAAGGTCTGTATTGAATTCGGTGGAGGCCATAGCCACAACTGTACGTGAGATTACTTCGGTGGTGAAGGACGAGGTGGTAAATCCCATTGTTCAATTTGTGGCTCTAATTAGAGGTATATGCCAAGGCGTTGATATATTCAGCAGGTTCTTTAAGAAGCAGGAAGGAGGAAGAGATGGCTGATAGAGATGGTGGTAGCGGATTTGGTATAGGGTTCATCGTGGGAGCGGTTCTCGGTCTGGCTATCGGACTTCTCTTTGCTCCAAGACCGGGAGCAGAGACCAGAGAGCTATTGAAGGAAAAGGCGGAGGTAGCCCGAGAGCGAGCCGCAGAAGTTGCCCGGAAGGTGAGGGAAACTGCTGCTGAGGCAGCTAAGAAGGCGCAGGCAAAGATAAAAGAGACGTAAACGAACTAATCTATAGCCTATCTAACTAACGACTCTCGGAATTTGAGCTCTTTGCTCTCCTGTTTGGGATGAGAGATTAAGCTTGGATACGGCAGGTAACATATTTAGAAGAAACTGGCGCCTGATACTATTCGTATTAGGCGTTATTATAACTTTTTGGCTTCTCTACGTGTTCAGAAGCGTCTTGCTCCCCTTCATTTGCGGTCTGGTGCTGGCTTACCTTCTGTATCCTATTGTCTCTTGGCTTGAGAGAAAGCTGCCGGGTCAAGGCAAATGGCTGTCAACCAGGCGTGCCGGCTTGGTAGTATTCATCTTTATAGTGCTGCTGGCACTCATTGGCCTCTTGGCGTTCTATATCATTATGGGTGTGGTAAGTTCCTTTTCCATTTTAATACAGAATGCACCTCAGTATTTTTCTGAAGGTTTAGACACGGTGCGGGAGTGGGGTGTCGGTATTCGACAGTGGTTTCCTTCAGAAATGCAGCAGCAGGTGGACCAGGTTGTTCAAGATATAGGCACAGCATTGGGCAACGCTATGCGGAATGCCTTTGCCAAGGGACTTGAATACATACCAACGACTTTTGGCCTAATTCTTGGCTTTGTTGCCTTGCCCGTGTTCCTTTTCTATATCTTAAAGGACTGGGAGAAACTGGGCAGTGGTTTCTATTCGACTTTCTCACCGCGGATGGCTGAGCATGTTAGGGGTGTTGTTTCGGTCATAGACAAGGTGCTGGGACGGTGGATTCGTGCTCAGTTAGTGCTTTCTGCCGCTGTGGCTGTTTTGTGTTTTATCGGGTTAGCCGCTTTAGGAATAACACTTGCCCCGGCACTTGCTGTTCTGCAGGGACTTATGGAATTTATTCCTATATTAGGACCGTGGATTGGTGGTGCGGTGGGCGTGATTGTCGTTCTGGCAATAGCACCGCAGAAAGTAATCTGGGTAGCTGTTGTCTATGTGGGTGTTCAATTGTTGGAGAACATTCTGCTCGTCCCTAGAATCCATGGTGGCTATCTGCGAATACATCCAGCCCTTATTCTGGTTCTGCTTCCTCTGGGGGCTTACATTGCCGGCCTGTGGGGGATAATACTGGTTGTCCCTCTGACAGCTACCGTCGTGGAAATTTACAAGTATGTGCGGCAGACATGGCAAACAGGGGAAACTCAGCAGCCTGCTGAGTAGTAGGGTAGTCGTTAAGCTCCTTTAGTGAAGTGGATGGTATATCCAGCGGAATGCTATCTTGTTGCACTCAGGTTGCTACGAGGCTAAAGAATACTCTCTTTGCTGTTTCTGGAGTGCATTTTTGAGGTATTGGCCAGTATAAGAAGTCTCAATCTGGGCCACCTCTTCGGGTGTGCCGGTTGCTATGATGTAGCCGCCTTCGTCGCCAGCACCGGGGCCAAGGTCAATGATATAGTCGGCGTTTTTCATTACATCTACATGGTGCTCGATGATTACCACTGTGTTTCCGGCATTTACCAATCGTTGAAGTACCTGTAGTAAGCAGGCTATATCCGCAAAAGATAGCCCTGTAGTAGGCTCGTCGAGGATGTAGAGGGTCTTGCCTGTGGAGCGACGCGATAGTTCGGTAGCAAGTTTGACTCGTTGGGCTTCACCGCCAGAAAGGGTTGGGGCTGGCTGCCCCAAACGTATATAGCCCAGTCCAACGTCTCGCAGCGTCTCCAGCTTGTTTCTGACTTTGGGAAAGTGTTCAAAGAAAACTGAGGCTTCGTCCACACTCATATCTAGAATATCGGCTATATTCTTGCCCTTGAAATAAATTTCCAATGCCTCACGGTTATAACGCTTGCCTTTGCAAACTTCGCAGGGCACGGTAACATCGGGTAGGAACTGCATCTCTATTTGGATATAGCCTTCACCCTGACAGGCTTCACAGCGCCCGCCCTTAACATTGAAGGAAAACCGCCCCGGTTGATAACCGCGCATACGGGCTTCAGGAATGGTGGCAAAAAGTTCCCGAATGGGGGTAAATGTCCCGGTATAGGTAGCCGGATTGCTGCGTGGAGTGCGGCCGATGGGTGATTGGTCAATATTGATGACCTTGTCAATATGCTCAACACCAACGATGCCATCGCATTTTCCTGGTCTATCCTTCGCCTTGTAAAATATCTGGGCCAGCCTTTTATATAATACCTCGTTGATAAGTGTGCTCTTGCCGCTGCCTGACACACCGCTTATGCAAACAAATTTGCCCAAAGGTATAGTGACGTCAATATTTTTGAGGTTATTCTCTTGGGCACCTTTTATTGTCAAGTACTTGCCTGAGCCGGGGCGGCGGGATTGTGGCAAGGGAATTTGCTTTGCTCTGCTGAGGTATTGTCCGGTTATCGACTCAGGGCAGTTCATTATGTCAGTCAATGTTCCAGTGGCTACAATCTGGCCGCCTTTTTCTCCCGCGCCTGGGCCCATGTCTATAATATAATCAGACGCACGCATCATAGCTTCGTCGTGCTCCACGATGAGAATCGTATTGCCTAAATCTCGTAACCTTTTCATTGTCTCAGTAAGGCGGAAGATATCGGCTGGATGCAGACCAATTGTAGGCTCATCACAGATATAAAGCACCCCCATTAGACCGCTGCCGATTTGGGTAGCCAGGCGGATTCTCTGGGCTTCACCACCGCTCAGGGTGGCTGAGGCACGTTCTAGAGTCAGATAGCCCAGTCCGATGTCTATGAGGAAGCCAAGGCGAGTGCTTATTTCCTTGAGGATTTGATGGGCTATTGTTAACTCGTAAGGTGACAGGTGGGGTGTACTATTATGGTCACCACCAAGTAGGCGTATCCAGTGCAGCGTTTCCAAAGCTGACAATTCGGTTACCCCTATTATATTCATGCCATCAATAGTGATGGCTAGAGATTCAGGTTTAAGCCGTTTTCCTTGGCAGGCGGGACAGGGATAAGAGGCCATGTACCGTTCGATTTCAGCACGGGTATTGTTGGACTCGGTATCTTTATAGATTCGTTCTAGGTAGGGGATTGCCCCTTCATAGCCAGTGAAGTATTCTCTGACTCGTCCAAAGCGATTGCGGTATCTTACCAGTTCACCATCTTCACCATAGAGCACCAGATTTAGGTGCTCTTTGCTGAGCTTGCTTACTGGAGTCTGAAGTGAGAAGCCATAGCGTCGGGCTAAAGCATGGAGCTCGCTGGCATGCCAGGCAAACCATCCCCAGGCACGAATAGCACCTTGAGCTAAACTGAGGTCTTTGTTGGGTATGAGCAAATCCGGGTCAACCTCTAGCTTTACACCGAGCCCGCTGCATGCCGGGCAGGCTCCGTGGGGGCTATTGAAACTGAAAGTTCGCGGTGCGATTTCACCTAGACTTATGCCGCAGTGGACACAGGCAAAGTGCTCGGAGAACAGCAATTCCTCGCCATCAATAATGGAGACGAGAACGACTCCGGCTCCAAGCTTCAACGCTGTTTCTACCGAGTCAGCAATGCGGCTATTTTCAGCCTCGCCTATTTGAAGTCGGTCAACTACAGCTTCAATGGTGTGTTTCTTGTTCTTATCCAACTGGAACTCTTCAGAAAGGTCATGGATATACTTGTCAACCCGGACACGGACAAATCCTGCCTTACGCAGGTCATCGAAAATCACCTGGTGCTCGCCTTTGCGGTCTCTGACCAACGGCGCCAGAATCATAATTCGGCTGCCTGCAGGTAACCCTTGTATGGCGTCCACGATTTGCTGTACTGTCTGCCGGGAGATTTCGCGTCCGCAATTAGAGCAGTGGGGATGACCGACGCGGGCGAAAAGAAGGCGAAGGTAGTCGTAAATCTCGGTTACTGTGCCTACTGTGGAGCGGGGATTGTGTGATGGACCTTTCTGGTCAATTGAGATAGCTGGGCTTAAACCTTCTATATAGTCAACGTCAGGTTTTTCCATCCGCCCCAAAAACTGGCGTGCATATGCGGACAGCGATTCTACATAGCGGCGCTGCCCTTCGGCATATATAGTGTCGAAGGCTAGAGAGCTTTTTCCTGAACCGGAGACGCCGGTGATAACCACCAGCTTGTCACGGGGTATAGCTACGTCTATGTTTTTAAGATTGTGCTCCCGTGCCCCTTTTACAATTATACGGTCTGAAGGCATATCTATTTCCTCATTGTGTAGCTCGCTATTTATTTTAGCATGAGACTCGGGTGTGCTGCATTTTGGAGCTTTAGCCCCACCTCGGCGACCCTAAAGGGTCGCACTACATGTTCTACTCAAGAACAGGCTGAAACCCTGTCCCTGCATTTGTGGTTATTGTATAATGGCTGTATTCACAGGCAAAGGCCAGGTCGCATGCGCTACGAGACACTTTTATATCGAAAGGCAGAAGCAGTAAGGCTAATAAGCATCAACCGTCCAGAAGCGGATAATGCCATAAACATGCGGCTGGCTGAAGAGTTGGCTGATGTTTGTGCCGACGTTAACCGTGACGAAATGGCAAGGGTGGTAATCATTACCGGCGTCGGAGAGAAAGCATTTTCTGTTGGTGCTGACTTGAAAGAGTTCTCCTTACAGATAGCTAAACCGCCATCTGTTGCTGCCCCGGTGGCCAGCCTTACAATCCCGGTTATCGTTGCTATTAACGGTGATGCTTTAGGGCAGGGGCTGGAGTTAGCTTTGGCCTGTGACTTAAGAATTGCTGTAGAAACGGCCCGGTTTGCCTTAAACCATGTTGCCTTAGGATTTATTCCCTGGGATGGTGCAACCCAGCGGTTGCCGAGGCTGGTAGGTCGAGCCAAGGCTATGGAGATGCTTCTCACCGGGCAGCATATAGATGCCACAGAGGCTTATCACATCGGCTTAATTCATAGAGTGGTTTCGCGAGAGGAACTCATGCCGCTGGTGATGGACATGGCACAGGCGATAGCCGCGAAAGCTCTTTTTGCGGTGAAATACGCTAAAGAGGCGATATGTAAGGGCTTAGACCTGACGCTAGAACAGGGGCTGCGGCTGGAAGCTGACTTATATTGCCTACTGCACACAACTGAAGACCGCACCGAGGGCATCAGGGCTTTTCTGGAAAAGAGGCCTCCGAAGTTTCAGGGGAAATAGTAGGCTAGAGATTGATGGTAAATTCTTTCATTGGTCAGCGTGAGGAGCGGAGCCATGAAGCAATTGTGCTCTCATTCTGTCATTCGTCGTTGCGAGTCCCGAAGCAATCGAGACGACCGAAGAATCTCGGGAGGTGGGGAATATGAGGAGATTCTTCGCTTTGCTAAGAATGACAAAAAGAAACGCGAGATGACAAAAAGAGAAAATGAGTACTTTTGAGACAATAATCTACGAAAAAGAAGATAATATCGCTTATGTTACCCTTAACCGTCCCCATGTTTTGAACGTATATAATATCCGGATGCGCGATGAGTTGTACCAGGTCTTGGGCGCTATTAAGGACGACCCTGAAGTAAGGGCAGCAGTATTCAAAGGGGCAGGGGAAAAGGCATTTTGTGCTGGAGCTGACTTAAGCGAGTTTCTCACTGCGCCGTCGCCGACACTTGCCCGACAGGTACGGTGGGAACGGGATGTCTGGGGGCTTTTCTTAAGCCTGCCTCAACCTCTGCTTGCTGCCCTTCATGGCTATGTCCTTGGGTCAGGGATTGAGATAGCGTTGTGCTGTGATATTAGAATTGCTTCCGAGGATGCCCAGTTTGGTTTGCCTGAAGTGGGGTTAGGTATTATCCCGGCTGCTGGAGCTACCCAGACTTTGCCTCGTGTCGTAGGTCGAGCCAGAGCCCTAGAGATGATGCTTACCGATCGCCGTATCGGCGCAAAAGAGGCGCTAGATATTAGCTTGGTCAATCGAGTGGTGTCGAAGGGCGAACTTTTGCCAACCGCGGAAAGTCTGGCCAGGCAGATTGCGCATTTTGACCCTGCGGTGGTTAGAAGCATCAAGCAGGCGGTAGTGAGAGGATTAGATTTGCCCTTGGCTGAAGGCTTGGAACTGGAAAAAAGGCTGGCAAGCCTCGTTTTTCAAGCCAAAGCTAGAAATAGCTTTCAATAACATCTCCTAGATTGATGTCCCGGAAGAGCCAAAATTCAGGCTTTCGTTCAATCAAGTATGACCACATGGTATATTCAACTACCGACCACCTGTTCCAGAGGCTACAATGGTGATAACTCTAACTTAAAAAAGTGATACAATTGCTGGGCGCAGATCATGTTTGGTGGGTAATGCTGAGGTAATGATTGTTGTATGAATAGTAAATTGTGTATTAGCCGACGGAGTAACGAACTATGACTACTTCTGAACGCATCCGGGAAACCTTGGTATACTTGATGATCGTGGTAGTGACATTCGCTGTCCTCCAGGCTGTGGTCGTCGTCATGCATGAGTTTACTCACAGCACCGTCGCCTGGACACTCGGCCACATGCGAAGCCCTCTCGACATCGTCTGGGGCAATCCCTTGACGCTGACAGGATGGGACGAAGGGGTTCATTATTCCGAACTATATGCCGCCGGTCACTTCCACGCTGCGGCTATCATTGGGGTGAGCCCGCTGATCGTCCATTCAATCATCGTGATTCTTGGCCTTGTTCTGATGCAGCGGAAAGCGATGCGAAGGAGAAAATGGCTTTTTCACACTCTCTTCTGGTTTGTCATAGCCAACTTCATGGAACTTATTGCCTACATCACGATGGGGGCGTTCGCAACCGGCGGCGATGTCGGTCATTTCAACCACGGGCTGGGACTTTCTCCCTGGGTCGCCTTCATCGTGGGGTTGCTGGCCATCGCGGCCGGGCTGTACATCCTTATCATAGAGATTCTTCCTCGCATGTATACCATCTTCGCGCGGGGAAACCGTCTGACTGAATGGGCAATCCTGTTGATGACCGCCTTTTTTCTTTTTATGTGGGGAAGCGGAATGCGAGTGGCGCTTTCTCTCTACCCCGATCCACAGTGGATGTTCGGATTCCTGGATTTTGCGGCGTTCAGCGTGGTTCTGGTTACTTGCAATCCATCTAGGGCGTGGGTCATCAAGCGCACAAAAATGGGATGATACCCGCTCCGGGAACTAATCCGTTATTATGTTTGACTGAGTGGTAGCGTTGTTACCACTGTCTCTTTCTTGCCATGCTGATAGCAAGGATAGTAACTGACGCGGCAAAAAGCAGCAGGGCGATTGCTATCCAAACCCAGATGGGGATATTTGTTAGCATGAATGAAAGTGCGGGTTTCTCTGTGGAACCGTTCGCTGAGGGTACTGGGGTAGGCTCAACAAGGGACGTCTCCTCTGGCTCCAGTGCTGCTACACTGAACGACATCACCTTTGACCACTCCCCTTCACCTTTTTCTCCTGTGGCAGCCTGATTCACCCTTACCTTCCAGTAATACTTCGCACCTTTCTCTACATTGGCTGTCTTAGACAGTGCCCAGCTTGGCGTCTCTCGATTTCCGGGCTTGATAGTTTCGCGCAATATGGTTTCGGTGAAAGAACCGTCTTTTGCCAGCCATAGTTCATACTCTATAGCCCTCGTTGGGTGCCTCCATTTGAATGTGATGTCGCCGATGTTTCCAGTTTCCACATATATGGGTATTACCTCGTCCTTAGCTGGTGACGTTGGGGTCGGAGCCTGGAATAATACTTCACGGCTTGGTGGGGGTGGTGGGGTGTATTGGGGGCTTGGCGACAGGCAGTCGTAGAAATTCCATAGTCGTCCTGTGTTGGCAGTGTAAGGCCGGTTGTCAATTGCCCAAAGGTTGATGCCGGCAGAAACTTTTAAGGAGGCCGGTTCTGTGGTGAAAACAACTCCAGATGGCAACCCTGCGGTCAAGCTATCCCACTCGATGAATGGTCGTGCCAGTTTTTCCGGCTCCAAGGTGCGGTCAACAGCAGTACTGCCCCCGCTTGACCAGGCGCCGTAAAGTGTGATTAGCTGGACAAGGCCGTAAAAGTTGCGTCCCGGTGCCCCCATTTCCGTCCAGCCGAAGTTCGAGCCTACGACCCAGTTATAAATTTCGCTGCTCGGGCTATCGCTGGCAGCATAGATAACTAGGGCGTTGCGAAATCTGTAATCGGCAACTGCATGCATTCTGCCAGGCTCCGGGATAGCCAGGGTTCGTTGGAAAATGCTGCCGGCGTCCAGTGAATAGGCTACCTCGCCGTTACCATCATCGCCGACTACAACGACACCTGTTGGTGTGGCGGTTATGCTGTGCCCTGTGCTCAGGGTGGTATCCACTTTTTGTGCCCATTGCCATGCCTGATAAGCGCCAGTGCCTTTGCGGACGTAGTTGTTGTCTAGCACGAACATGTGGGAGATATTGTTAATTAGGGTGATGGCGAAATCAGTTACATTCACATTTGGTAGCGTGTTGGACCAGGTTTGACCTTTGTCCAACGATTGCCTTAGGTCGCCTGTTAGCCGGGAAGCGAAGTATATGGCTTGGTCACTTCCGGTGTCGTTTGTGCGGAGGATTAAGTCATTGCTTGTTGACAGGAGGCACAGCACTCGCTCCCAGGTCTGTCCTGTGGGTGGGCCTGTTGTACGCCATATACTATCAAAGTTGTCTATCCCGGCACGGTTATTGATAGATGCCAGGTAGATGGTGTCTGAAGCAGGTGTCACTGCCACATCGGAGAGAAAGCTTATCTCGGTGTCTATCAGGCTGAGTTGATTCCATGTTTCGCCATTATCGAGGCTTATCGACAAAGCTGATTCATCCAGAACGACACCGGTTAAATAGCCGTCGGGCCAACTTGCCGGGCTATTGAGCAGGGCGGAGCTGGTAGCGCAATAAGCCCGGCTGCCATCCGGACTCCAGATTACCTGAGCGTTGGCGTAGCCGTAGGCGGAGTTGCCACCGCCAGTAGGTGCCTTCTGGGTTTGATACCAGCAGGTCCCGGGGCAGGTCATTGGAGCATCGGTGAACCAGACTGTAACTGTGGCTGAGTTAGAGTTACCCAGAACCTCGCCAGCAAGCAGTTTACCGGAAGTGTAGCTGCCAAAGTAAGCGATGCTGGAAATCCTTCTGGGAGCAGCCACAGGCATCACCACATAGCCCACAGTGTCATCAAAACGGTAAATGCCGGCATTACCTGTGGCTCCGGCATCGTCCATGCTGACGTAGCAACGGCGTAAGCTTGGTGCCTGTCCTGAGAAGTCCAGAGGTAATTCCAAATCGGCGGTTATAACCTGGTTTACCTTGGGTGATGTACTAGCGCCCTTGGTTGTAATCTCCACTGGACCCCAGATGCTCCAGTTGGTAGTGTTGGCTGCCGTGTCGTGGATACCGAGGTTGACATAAGTACCAGTGATATTGGCTGATACGGCCACAAGGCTGGAATCAGAACGGTAAGCTGGTGAGAATTTTATGGCCAGTATGTCGCCGACAAAGTTTTGAGTTGCCCAGATGCCCTGCCCAACCGCTTTAAAGACGTAGACATCGCCTTTGCCGTCTCCAGTGCGGGTACCTATGGCGATGTCATAACCGCCGTAGCTTGGAGAAATGTCAATGGCCCCAATGTTGTTTGTTGCCGGGCAGTTGGTGTCCTGCCAGTTGGCGCCGCCATCGGCTGAGACGAATACGTTTCTGGGCAAGCCACCATCGCTGGTAACCACAGCTACAACGTTCGGGTTATCTGGGGCAGTAGCTAATTGCCAGGCGGGAAGAATAGCACCGGCACGTGTCAATTGGTTGGTCATCTCATCCCAGGTAATACCACCATTTGCTGACTTGTAGACTTTGCTCTGGGGGATGTCTGCAGCGTAGAGGGTTCTTCCATCTCTGCTGATGGCGAGGTCGTTTATTTCCGATGGACTAGCGATGACATTGCCCACGCTGCTTGGGGTGTCAACGACACTCCATTGCATGGTTCCCGGATTGGCTGAAACTGGTTTGGTGGGGATTATAAGGCAGAGGATTACGGGTAATACTAGACCAAGCCCTAATTTAAGAAGCTTCTTTAGGGTGGTGGAGTCTCTCATGACAGAGTTTCATGTGGTAGCTTGTCAGGAGTGACAAGCTCATCAGCGGCTATTTGTGCCTGAGGCATGCCGTTGGTGTAGTGGGGTGTGGGGGGGTTGGGTGCCTGCCCGTGTCTATAGATTCTCTCTTCGGTGACGGTATTGAGCAGGCTGTAAACTATTTCCACACTGCCCTCGTGGGGTTCTTTGTGGCCGCGCGGTAGCCAGCAGCCTAGGATTTCCCATTCCTGATATATATCTCGTGCCCATACTATGGCGAGCCCGGATTCACCTTCAGTTTCTTTTTCATCGGCAGGTGGCAGAGCTACGGTTCTGGTTTCCGTCTGCTTCCAGTTGCTGGCAACTACCCTCAATGGTTTTTTTGCAGTGAAGCTACAAGTTGTGCCTTCCTCCTCCGGAGTGGCTTCTGCCTCGACCACGGTTGGTGGGACTGGCTCAGGTGCTCGAAGCCTTTTCTCTTCCCCAACAGTTTTGACTTCAGGTAGCCCCTTTGAGAGTGTGCCTTTAATCTCCTCTTCGTATCTCTCGAGAAGCTCACCGAACTTCTCCATAAGTTGTTCCCTGGTTGATGCTGGTCCCAGTTTCGGTTTGTCTCCACCTATCATAACCACGGTCGGGGGTGGTATTGGTTGCGGAGGTGGGGGCGGCATGGGCTGGTAGTATGGCGGAGGATATGGCATTGGCTTGGGCTGAAGGCTGCGTAACAGGAGGTATAAGCCGTAACCGCCCAAAATGAGCAGTATAATCGTTAGAGGAATTAGTATTATCGGCATGCTATAGTCGGGTTCCCATCCTATCTCTATGGTCTTGGGGCTGTCTATGATTGTAGTGCCGCTGTAGTTTATAGCCTTTAGCTTACCGCCGAAAACACCGAGGATACCGGACATGCGGACTTGCGGATTGGTCATACTCCATTCAGCCTGGCTGCCAGCCTTGTACCAGTTGCTGCCCTCTGCCTCGCCATAGGGGGATGTTAAAGTCAGTTTATAATAGGTATCGTATTTGGCGGTGCAAATCCCCGGGGCGTTAACAGTCAGGCTTAGGTCCCTGCCCGAGACTGTCTCACCGGTGGGCAGCACCCATTGTGAGAAACGGTATTGGACACCTTGTTGGTCAGGGTCGTTAACCTGGTCTGGAGCACTGGCTCTCAGCGTGTAGCCCTGTTTATACCAGCCGGTACCGGTTAGTTGGCCGACCTTTGATGGTTCGGCCTTGAGTTCGATGGAGTACTCGGTGTAATAGGGGAAGGTGGCATTGGGTGAAGCCTCGCTCACCGTTAATCTATCCACCTCAGCTTTGAATCTGACGCCGGACTCATTCGGGTGCTCGACGAGCGACTCGACGCCGATAGAGCGACTGATGCCGAGGTCGAGGCTGAGCTTCATTGACTGGCCGCCCTGCAATGTACCCATCTGGCTTCCGTTTACCAATACTTTTGTCTCACCGGTTTTAAGGCCGGAGCCGATAGTGATGGTAGCTTCATAGCCGCCCTTTTCCACAGTAAGGCTGAAACTTTCTTGGCCGGAGAGGGATGGGGATGAGCTGTCGGTGACGTTTATGATGACGCTGTAGATGCCGACGGTGCCTCTAGCTGGAGTGCCTGAGATGTAGCCGTTAGTTGCCCCCAGTATCAGCCCTGTGGGTAGGTTACCGCTGGTGATAGACCAGGTATAGGGTGATGTGCCGCCGCTGACTCTTATTGGCTCGGTGTAGCTTTTGCCCTCTGTTGCTGTTGAAAGATAGGTGGTAAGGAACCTTAGTGGGGGCTGGGCAACGGTGAGAACAAATGGCTGTGTTGCCGAGGAATCAGCGCTATCGGTGACTCCAGCGGTGAAGTTAAAAGTCCCGGCTACTGTTGGTGTGCCTGAAATAACACCGGTGGCGGCAAAATTTAGTCCTGTCGGTAAGCCTCCGCTGATAATAGTCCAGGTATAAGGTGGGGTACCTCCAGCAGCTTGCAGTGCTGTATAGTAAGAGCTTCCCATTTGGGCTTGTGGTAAAAGTGGTGAGGTGGTGATGACAGGTTGAGCCAAAATAGGACCGACAAGCAGGAAGGCGAAACTCAGGAGGACAAGCAGGCAAATCAGTGTTATGCCAGATGCGTGACTAATGATGTGCCTCAAAGAATGCCGTTTTGGCCAGTGCCTTGTTTTTATCTTGCTCATGCTTAAGTCTATTATAGTAGGCAGACAAGCATTTGTCGATATTCAATAGCATAGAGTATCCAGCAATGTATGGCTGACCTAATCATACTGGTACCCGTGTGGGGTGTTGCACCTTTTAGCGGTTGATTTAACGACAATTGTCTATTTTATTCAATATAGCTGGTTGCAGTTTTTTGAAAATAGTCATTGGGATACCTTGGGTTGCTTACTAACTAGTGCTTCTTTGACGGTATTGGAGGGCTTCGGCGAGGTGGTTGGCTCTAATGATGTCGGCTCTGTCGAGGTCGGCGATAGTCCGAGCTAGCTTGAGGACGCGGTGAAAGGCGCGAGCGGTAAGGTGTAGCTGTTTCATTGCCGTCCGTAGTAAGCTCTGAGCTGGTGGGTCTACACGGCAAAATTCCTTGACCTCTATGGGTGTCATCTCAGCATTGCAGGTGAGTCTTGTCCCTTCAAAACGCTTCTGTTGAATTTGTCTGGCGGCTTCGACTCTACTGCGGACTTTCTCCGAACTTTCGCCTAAAGTGTCATCGGTGAGCTTTTCGTACTCAACTCGGGGTACTTCGATGAAAATATCGATGCGGTCGAGAAGAGGACCGCTGATTCGCTTCTGGTAGCGTGAGATTTCACCAGAGGAGCACTTGCAATCTTTGACCGGGTCACCATAATAGCCGCAGGGACAGGGATTCATGGCGCCTACCAGCATGAAATTTGCCGGAAAGGTGACACTGCCCTGAGCACGGCTGATGGTGACAACCTTGTCCTCAACTGGCTGGCGTAGCGATTCCAGAGCCATGTGGCTGAATTCGGGAAATTCATCGAGAAAGAGCACGCCACGATGGCTCAAGCTTATTTCACCTGGCCTGGGCCAGTGCCCACCGCCAACTAACCCAGCATGAGAGATGGTGTAGTGGGGTGAGCGGAAGGGACGCTGGTTTATCAGGGGCGTATCACTAGAAAGAAGCCCACTGACGCTGTAGATTTTTGTCACCTCCAAGGCTTCGGCTAAAGTCATCATGGGCATTATGGAGGGCAACGAGCGAGCCAGCATGGTCTTGCCGCTGCCCGGTGGCCCGGACATGAGGATATTATGGCCGCCAACTGCAGCTACTTCCAGAGCGCGTTTGGCATGTTCCTGTCCTTTTATGTGTGCCAGGTCAGCACGGGCGAAGTCAGTGGTGACGTCTCTCCAGTCTTTATCCGGCTGATATTGGGGAATTGAAATCTCTCCGCGGAGATGGTTGACCAATTGAGCCAGCGATATGGATGGGATGACCTTGACGTCATCTAGCAGGGAAGCCTCGTTGGCATCATCGGCGGGAACGAAGACTTCCGATAGCCCTTTATCCCGGGCCAAAGCTACCATAGGTAAGATGCCATGGGTGTGGCGGAGACTGCCATCTAAGGAAAGTTCACCGAGGAAAAGCGTTTTTGATACATCAGCGTATATTTGCTCTGAGCTGAGCAGAATGCCGATGGCGATAGGTAAATCGTAGGCGGGGCCGGCTTTTTTAAGGTCGGCCGGAGCAAGGTTAACTGTAATTCGTCTGGATGGGAATGTGCAGCCGGAGTTGCGGATGGCAGCGCGGACACGCTCTCTAGATTCTTGGACAGCGGTATCTGGAAGACCAACGATGGTAAAAGAAGGAAGCCCCGGCGAAATATAAACCTCCACCTCAACAATGGCTCCCTCCAAGCCAACCACCGCACAGCTCATCACCTTAGCTAGCATACTTCGGACTCTTCATTTTGCTTTATTTAATCACCCGACCTAGGGCTTCGCCCAGTCCGGGGACGGTTTCATATTTGCTGAGCTCGTTAGGTTTAATCCATTTAGTCTCTGTGTGTTCCCAATCTATCTTGATTTTCTCCGGCGATTTTACATGGAAAAGGAAAGGGTGCACTATCCATTTCCGGTTCAGACTTCTGTCGATAACTTCCAAAGGCTTGCCTCTTTTTATCAGTTTCAGGTCATTCTTGTACAGTTGTGTTTCCTGGCTTATCTCGGTAAAGGCTTGTTCGATATCGTTTGTCTCTATATAGCCGCTGACACCAGCCCAGCTTCTACGGTAAGTGCCGACCTTAGTGCTACGTCTCAAAATCAGAATTTTGTTACCATGCTCAAGGAAGCAGGTGACTACATGCCTTTCCTCCAATGCCTCACTGGTTACTTCGTTAAGGCGTTTTTCCAGATATTCCCTCAATATGCTTAATGCTGTTTCGGTCGCTTTTTGTTTGTTTTTCTCTCTATTGCCTCGGAAGCGATGCTCCTTATACAGGACGGCATCATCAGCAGATAAACCAAAGTAAAACAGCCCTACCGGTTTTCCCGGTGTAGCGCCGGTTAGTCCAGCGATTCCAGTATCGGATATACAGATATCTACTTTAAGCAAATCCCTGCCGCCTTCGGCCATCTCGATAGCTGTCTCCGGGCTGACAGCACCGTGATTCTGGATAGTTTCTTTTCGTACTCCGACAATTCCCGTTTTGGCTTCATTGCTATAGGCAACAATAGAGCCTTTGTAGTAGTCGGAACTGCCTGACACATTTGTTATCTTATCGCCTATTCTGCCGCCGGTAGCTGATTCAACCGTGCCTATAGTCAGTAGTTTGCCGGTTTTGGCCTGATGTTTTCTGAGCAGTTGGGCAATCTCATCTTGTAATTCTGCCATGTGAGCTCCTTTGGCACTTCAGAAGGCTGAGCCAATTTTAACAGAAATTTGGATAAACAAGCTAGCTTGTGGTGGTTTGTTTACCATGCTGTCCTCATGTCATTCTTGAGGGAGCACTTCGTTTATGTCATTCTGAAGGAGCGAAGCGACTGAAGAATCTCAACTCAATGTAAACTCCACGACCGAAGAATATCCCTAAATAAACTGTACACAAGGGAGGAGATTCTTCGCTACGCTCAGAATGACAGGTTAGACTCTCAGAGATAGCAGTGGAGGTGCTAAATACCCTTTGGCTTTCTGATATAATTATGGTCATGGAGGATTTGTCGGATACAATAATCTTTCTCGGTACTGCTGGCGCCCGGTTTGTGGTGACCAAGCAGTTTCTTGCTTCTGGGGGTGCCTGGCTCAATTTCGGTGGCACTGAGATACTACTTGACCCCGGCCCCGGATGCCTGGTTCATAGTGTCAAAAGAAAACTTGATGCTTCCAAGCTGAAGGCTATTATTTTGTCTCACAAACACCTGGACCAATCAGGTGACATTAATATTATGATTGAGGCTATGACTGAAGGCGGCTGGAAGCAGCGGGGTGTCATATTCGTACCGTCTGATGCTTTAGACCAGGGCACTGTAATCCTCCCGTATTTGCAGAACTATCCGCAAAAAGTGGACATTCTGTCCGAGGGTATGTCTTATTCTATCGAGGAGATATCTTTTGAAACTCCGATAAGGCACGTGCATCCTGTTGAAACTTATGGCTTTATTTTCCGAACACCAAGACATACTATTGCCTGGATTACCGATACCAAGTACTTTGATGGATTGTCCAGCCACTATCGGGGTGAGTTGTTAATCGTGAATGTAGTCATGATGGAGTCTCGGGATAGGGTTGACCACTTGTCTATTCCTGAAGCCAGGCAGATAATCGAGGAAGTGAGACCGAAAACTGCTATACTCACTCATTTTGGTATGTCACTATGGCGGGCTAAACCGTGGGAATTGGCTCAAAAGATGAGTGAAGATACAGGGATTAAAGTCGTTGCTGCTCGGGATGGCATGAGGTTTGACTTATCCCTGCTGGACGAGCTATAGGGGCCTGGCAGTCTTGTTTAATTTGGGTAGGGAAATCAGAAAATATAATATGACATAAAGTAAGAAGAAGGTTAATAGCACGGCTATAATCAAAGCCAGAAAAAGGAACCCAAGTATGAAAACGGGCAGCATCAGGACGGAGGAGATTCCAGAGAATTTCCTTACCTTAATGAAGCTGCGACGAGTGTTTATCCAGATGAAGCCCCGGTTAAGAACTTGGGCAGGAGCTATTATTGGGAGCCTTGATTCTTTATTCGCCTCTTCCATTAGAGGTTGATTATACTGGGGAGGGGACGTCAAAGTCCAATATTGGTTTTCCTTTTTGTCACCCTGAACGAAGTGAAGGGTCTCTAGATTCTTTGCTATGCTCAGAATGACAGCGAGGAAGAACTCACAATGACAATTTGAGTTAAGGACACTCCGGGGAGCGATGCCTGAATACCACATCGGGACGAGCGGCTGGCACTATGAGCACTGGAGAGGGCTTTTCTATCCTGAGAAGCTGGCTAAATCAAAGTGGCTGGAATTCTATGCTCATCATTTTACTACCGTGGAACTTAATAACAGCTTCTATCATTTGCCTTCTGAGAAAGCTTTCGTTAATTGGCATGAGTCATCGTCTAAAGGTTTTGTCTTTGCTGTCAAAGTTAGCCGCTTCATCACTCATATAAAAAGGCTACGGAATGTAGAGGAGCCGCTGCGGAATTTCCTGTCACGGGCTGATTCTTTGTGGGATAAGCTCGGGCCGCTTTTATACCAATTGCCACCTAATATGAAGCGTAATGACAAGATATTGGAGGCGTTCTTGGCTATCTTGCCTCCGCAGTATCGTCATGTCTTTGAGTTTCGCCATGACTCCTGGATTGACGATGGAGTTTTTGACATTTTAAGACGACATAATAGTGGCTTGTGTGTCTTTGATATGCCTGATTTCACCTGTCCAGTAGTAGCTACGGCGGATTTTGCCTATATACGTTTTCATGGGAGCGCTGGCCTATACTGGAGTTGTTATAACGATGATGAGCTTTCCGATTGGGCGAAGATGATAGTTGAGCTGGGGAAAAACCTGAAAGCGGTTTATATTTATTTCAACAATGATGCTGGAGCTTATGCGGTGAGGAATGCCAAAACAATCGCTCAGCTTTTAAGCTAATTCAAGATAGGGAGGCTTTAGCCTCGCTCAATCCTAGCTTCGGGCGACCCTAAAGGGTCGCAACTACATTGGTGGGGTTATTGTTGGCCGCGGTCTATTTCTTAAAGGCTTTGCTACTGATAGCGAAAAGAAGAAGCCCAACGCCAAGCACGAGCCAAGTTACAGGGCAGGGCAATGGCAAGCCGGGAATTGGGTTAGGTATTTTGGCTACTATCAGTATCACGTCTATGATTAGTAATGCACTACCTATGATTAGAAGCCATTTTGAAGCTGTTAACATAATCGCCCTCCTTTTTCTGCAATTATAGCTATTTGGAACTTCACCTTACAAGTGGAGCGTTAAGGGAGCACTTGACGGCAATGTTCTTTTGGTGTACGGGCGAGGCTGAAGCCTCGCAACTACATGTCGATGAACAAACTCCAATCACAGGTGTTCTTTCAATTTCCCGGCCAGTTTGGTGGTTATTCCTTCAACCCCAGACAGCTCGTCTATTGATGCCTCTTTGATACCCCGCACCGAGCCAAATTTCTTGAGCAAGGCTTTTTTGCGTTTAGGGCCGATGCCGGGGATGCTGTCCAGAGCCGAGGCTATTCCTTCTTTTTGACGCAGTCTCCGATGATAACCCAGGGCGAAGCGATGGGCTTCGTCTCTAATTCTCTGGAGCAGATGCAGTGCTGCTGAGGTCTGTGGTATATCAACTGGCTCAGATTTGTCAGGTATGAAAACATCCTCCTTTTCTTTAGCCAGGCTGGCCGTGGGAATGGAGTCCAGTCCGAGTTCTTTCATTACCTCCAATGCAGCATTGAGATGACCTTTGCCACCATCAATGAGAATCAGGTCAGGCGTTACTGCCCACTTGTCTTCAGTAGTCAAGTGTCTTCGGAAACGCCGTCTTAGCACTTCTTGTATCATGGCATAGTCATCTATGCCGACTACTGACCTGATTTTGAAGCGTCGGTAATGAGCTGGCTTAGGCGTGCCTTTGTCAATAACGGCCATGCTGCCTACGGCTAGATTACCTTTGATATTCGAAATATCATATGCCTCTATCCTCATTGGCACTCTGGGTAACCCCAGTCTTTCCTTTAGCTCTTCTAGGGCGAGAGCGGATTGAATGATTGTTGATTGCTTTGCTTGGTATAAAGCTAAACCCTGGCGAGCGTTTTTGGCGACTATACCTATTAGCTGCTTCTTGGTTCCTTTACGTGGCACATGCAGTTTAACCGGGGCGTCTCTCTGATTTGCCAGCCATTTGGTGATAACCTCTGGCTCCTCAATGGGATATTGGAGCAGGATTAGCGGTGGTATTGATGTAGCTGATGCGTAGTATTGTTTGACGAAACTGGTCATTATCTGACTCGGCTCTTCGTCGTGGATGCCGTCCAGAAGTATGTAGTCGCGCCCGATGAGTTTATTATTGCGGATGAAGAAAATCTCCACGTAAGCCATATCCTTAGTTTGTGCCAGAGCGATAGCATCCTGGTCACCTCTTACGGTGATGGCGCTCCTCTGTCCTTCAATAACTCTCTCTATAGCTTGTATTTGATCGCGAAGCAAAGCTGCTTTTTCGAATTGTAACTGCTGTGAAGCCCTCTCCATTTTTTGCCTGAGGTCTCGGAGCACTAACTCCTGCTTGCCTTCAAGAAACAGGATAACTTGCTTTATTACTTCGTTGTATTCCTCTTTGCTTACGGTGCCGGTGCAAGGACCGAGGCAACGATGTATATGATATTCGAGGCAGGGCTTTAACTCTTTTCCGGTAATGTTCTTGGTGCAAGAACGAAAGGGAAAGATTTTTTTAATTAGCCTTATTGTTTGGCGCAGTGAACCGGCGCTGGCAAAGGGGCCAAAATACCTATCCCCGTTTTTGTGAAAATGACGAGTAATGCGGACACTCGGCCAATCATTTTTAAGGTCTATTTTAAGATAAGGAAAGGTCTTGTCATCCTTCAGACGGACATTATAACTGGGGCGAAATTTCTTAATTAGATTACACTCAAGAATAAGCGCTTCTTGTTCGGAGTCGGCAACTATGGATTCGAAGTCACTTATCCTGGCTACTAGCCTTTGATGTTTAGGTGATAGATTAGTACTAGGACTAAAGTAAGCTTTTACCCTGTGGCGAAGACTAGTTGCCTTACCAACGTAAATAACTTTGTCTTGGCTGTCTTTGAAGATGTAGACGCCGGGCTTTACCGGTAGCGCTTTTAACTGTTCCTCGATAGGCATTGTGTTAAGATTTATTGTAGCATTAGGCAAAAAAGGTGACAAAAAATCTTAAAATTGCCTCTAAATCAAATGGCTTTGTCTGGTTGGGTTGTGCTACAATAAGCAGGGCGTCCTGAAATGGAAGAAGACATAAAGTTCTTCCTCGATTACTTGGCTAGGGAGAAGAAATATTCTCCCAACACCTTGGCGGCCTACAATGCTGATTTGAATCAGCTAGCTGCTTGTATGAAATCAGAGGGCATGAAAGGATGGGGTGACCCATCGGAGCCGAGTTTAAACGCCGGGGTTCTATCAGCTTATCTACGCAGTCTTAGAGAAAGAAAGTATACTCCAACTACGGTGGCTCGGAAGGTAGCGGCTGCCAAATCCTTCCTCAGGTTTATGGTGGACAAGGGCATGATGAGAGGCGATTTGGCACCGATTTTGGTTTCACCCCAGGTAAGCAAGCCTGTGCCTAAGGCCCTGTCAGTTTCAGAAGTTCGTTTTTTGCTAGCAGAGCCAGCAAAACTTTCTACCATAGACGCTAAGAGAGATAAGGCGATGCTGGAACTACTTTATGCCACCGGTTTAACAGCCAGTGAACTGATGGCGTTAAACACGAGAGATATTGACTTGAAAAAAGGTACTGTGCGATGCTCAAGTCGAGGTTCAAAGGTTCGGCTAATTCCTATTGACCGGTCTGTAGTGCGGTTAATCAAAGAATATATTGATAGTGTTCGCCCTGAGTTATTGAGCAATGAGAAGGAGGTTGCTTTGTTTCTTAATCGCCGTGGTGAACGGCTCACTCGCCAGGGCTTCTGGCTGATTGTTCAAGGTTATGCCGATAGAACTGGACTTAGTGGTAAAGTCACGCCTCGCAGTTTGCGCCATAGCTTTGCCGCCCATAAACTGGAGGGTGGTGCGGACTTGCAGTCTGTTCAGGAGCTTCTGGGGCATGCCCACATTTCAACTACCAGGGCTTATACACAAGTGGAGATTAGCGATTGATTGTGGAGACAAGGATTTATAGTCCACGAGATTGGTTAAAATAATAACACCGGATTTTTCGAAGCAAGATTATGGGAAAGAAATCGCGACGAGCTAGGGCTAAGCATCGGGCTGGTGGTAAGTTAGCTAAAAGAGCACCAGCTCAACACATTTATCCATCTGAACCAAAACTTGAACCTAAGGCAGCAGCGCCCTCGGTTGCGCCCGCTTATTCATCAGCACAAGCCACTCGGTATCAATATGTTTTGCCTGAGCTACGGCGCATTGGAATTATCGCTAGCGCTCTGTTCTTAATCCTTATCGTATTAGCCTTTATACTCGGCTAAAGCTTCAAGGTAGTAGATGCGTGGGTTTAGAGGCAGCCCGAGCTAGACTGATTGACTGTTTGAGCCAGGAAATCAGCGACAAACGTGTGCTGTCAACTATGGCGCGTGTACCTCGTGAACTTTTTGTACCACCGGACAGTTACTATTCAGCTTATGAAGATATGCCCTTGAGCATCGGCTTTGGGCAAACAATTTCCCAGCCTTTTATCGTGGCTTTGATGACTCAGGCTTTGGAACTCAAAGGCGATGAAAGGGTGTTAGAATTGGGCACCGGAAGCGGCTATCAAGCGGCAATATTGGCAGAGCTGGCTAAATGGGTAGTTAGCGTGGAGCGCGTTCCTCAACTGGCAGAGTCGGCTAGACAGGTTCTGGAAAAACTGGGCTACGCCAATATCGAAATTCATGTAGCGGAGAAGACTCTGGGCTGGCCAGCGGGAGCGCCCTATGATGCCATAATTGTTACTGCTGGTGCTCCTCGTATCCCGAATGCATTGCTTGAGCAACTGAGTTTTGGGGGAAGGTTGGTCATTCCGGTGGGTTCACGGTGGGAGCAGGATTTGCTCAGGGTTACCAGAAGGAAAAAGCGGAATTTTATTGAAAGCCTGGGCGGTTGTCGCTTTGTACCTCTTATTGGCGAAGGAGTCTGGGAAGGGTAGTGTCTATTAAATATGTTTTATACAATCTCGTAGTCGACAATATTTCTCTGCTGGGCGTCAATTTCTATCTTGAATTGGTACTGGTTTGCGGATTTGGGGGCAACAAATCGGCTCATCGGGCTTCGAGAGCGCATCGTGATTTTGCCATGTAATAGGTATATCTGGGTATTATCTTTGTCAATTAGCTGACAATTGGTGAAATCAATTTTTGATTCGTAGTGTTCGCCGAGCAGGAAATTCTTGGCGATTTGCTGGGCCTCAGTTGCTGTTAATGATTTCTTGTCTTCAGCCATTTTGATATCCTTTGCTTTCAGTAGATGATCTTCTGTTCTTCGAATAGACTGATGTCGTTATCTGTCATGCCGAGGAGTTCCTTGAAAACGTAATCCTCATGCTGACCGAGTAGAGGTGCTGGCGAGTTTATGTTGGCTGGAGTGGTCGACAGCTTCCAAGGTGGAGCAAGCATTACTTGTTCTCCCAATATAGGGTGAATGATTTTTGTCCAGCACTGGCGGTGTTTTAAATGAGGGTTGTTAAACAGCTCTTCAGCATTAAAGCAAGGCATAGCTGCTATCCCGGCTTTCTGGAGCATCTCCATTACTTCGTAATGATTGTAATTAACAGTCCAGTTCTCAATAAGTTTATCTAATTCTTCCTGGTTTTGCCAGCGGTTGTTTGCAGTAGAGAAGCATTGCTCCTTAGCCAAACTGGGGCTACCGAAAACCTTGCAGAATGTTTGCCACTCCTCATCTGTTGCAACTGCGATGCTTATCCATTTATCTTCGCCTTTACATCGGTAGAAATTGTGAGGAGCCATGAGTTCATCTAGGTTTCCGTTACGTGTCTGAATCTTGCCATTGGCAGTGTAGTCCATAAGGATTTCTCCGATAAGTGCGTTCATTGCTTCTGCAGAGGAAAGGTCTATATACTGGCCTTTACCCGTTTTGAGCCTATAGTTAAGAGCTGTAAGTATAGCAAAGGTTGATGTTATCGCGCTTAAGAGATCAATTTCTCCAGCAATAAAAGCTGGCTTACCATTTGGGTTGCCGGTGATATAGGATATACCGCCCCAGGCAGCGAAATTTGGTGCGTATCCAGAGTATGTTTTTTCAGGGCCGGTGGCGCCGCGAGCTGAAGACGACAGATAGATAATATCTGGCTTTATTATCTTTAGTGCCTCATAGCCTAGCCCTAGTCTCTCCATGACTCCGGGGCGCATGTTTTGCATCACTATATCGCTTATACTAACGAGCTTCTTAGCAAGCTCAACTGCCTGGGGCTGGCTGAGATTGAGTCTTATGCTTAGTTTGCCAAGGTTTATATCATTGAAAACACGCGATTCGTTTACATTTTCAAATTTCTGGCCGGTAGTGAATGACAGCAGTCTAGTAAAGTCAATGCGTTTTATGCTCTCAATTTTGATGACCTCGGCACCCAGAAATGCCAGGAGTTCTGTGGCGTGTGCTCCTGCCCACGCCCATGAAAAGTCAGCCACTCGTACCCCTTGTAGAGGAGTTCGCTTCTTATTGTCTCTTGTGCTGAAAAGTCGCATGGTATCCTGAGCTACGCTTACATCTTGCCTATTTGAATTCAATAGTTTTGAAAAGATTTCTTCGGTGTGCTGGCCCAATAGTGGTGCCGGTTGCTCTATTCTAGACGGTGTGACGGAGAAGTGATAAGGTGCACCAGGGTGTTTCAAACTGCCAGCTACAGGGTGGTCAATCTCTAATAGAAACTGTCTGGCTATCGTTTGTTCGGAGTCTACTATATCTTTAGCTGTCATAATAGGAGTGATAGGACAACCTAGAGCCTGACCCTGGTGATAAATATCCTCCTTGGACTGGTTTATCATCCAGTCAGAAACCCGTCGGTTTATTTCATTCCAGTGCTGCAAAAGGAAGTCCCTGTCTTGGAATCTTTGGTCATTCACCCACTCTGAACTTCCTATTAACTTGGCAAGTGCTTGCCATTCGTGTGGCTGAGTGGTGATAGTAACAGCGTATCCGTCCTTGCACGGAAAGATGGTGGTAAAGCCTCTTCCGCTATCGGATCTGCTTTGGATAATTCCCTCGTTAGGATAGCGGTCTACTTGCACCCTGCACAGGCTTAAAATGGCTTCTTGTTTTGAGATGTCTACTTGTTGCCCTACTCCTGTCACTTGCTGTACGTATAGGGCAGCGAGTGTACCTACAGCACCTACTAACCCACAGGCGTACTCGCTAAAGAATCCACCCATCTTAACTGGTGGATGAGCTGAACCCCCTTCCACTTGGGGACTAAGGAAGCCTAAACCTCCACCAGTATACGTATTGATTGGATAGGCTTTATAGTTATGATAAGGCCCTGTTTGTCCAAAGGGCGTGATGGAGGTCATAATCAACCTCGGATTAATCCTTCTCAAGTGTTCGTGAGTCAATTTGAGTCTATCCAGCGTCTGTGGAGGATTGTCCTCTATTATGATGTCAGCCCATTTGACTAGTTCTACGAATTTTTCTCGGTCTGCGGGGTTTTCTATGTCTAAAGCTGCCCCCAGCTTATTTGTGTTGAGATAAAGGAAAAGCAGGCTTTTCTCGGGATGAGGAATATTATGAAGAAAAGGACCTCTGTGTCTTGCCTCGTCACCAATCTCTGGCCCTTCCACTTTGATGACCTCTGCTCCAAGGTCAGCTAGTAATTTGGCACAGTAAGGTCCTGCGGCTAACTGAGCCCATTCCAGCACCTTTGTCCCTCCAAGAGCCTTTAGACTAGCGCTAGAAGCAGTCTTCTCGGGATTACTTTCACCGAACGTGTTTGGCATCCCTATTGTAGGGTCTCCTTTACTGGCCTAATTTATGTACGGAGGCGCGAATTGCACAGATTTCGAATTTATGACCCATAATCAAAAGTATCTTCGCGGTGGTTTTGGGGTTGGAACAGTTTGGGAATAAATACATTGAGTTCTTGGTGATTCGAATTGGTCATGTGCCTTCAAACGGGACATCCTAACATAGGAATGTAAATTTTTCAACATTTGACTGTTGCTTTTACACTCTGTGGCTACCACATCTTTAGCTTCTCCGAGAGGTATGCTTGGTTTACCTATCAGAGCTGTCTTGGATTTAGATGCCTGCCCTAGGCAAGAATATGGGGCCCACGCCGAGTTTTGCTACCAGTGCGCCAACCGGGCAAACAGCAACACAGGCAAGGCAGGAAGTACACCCTGCATCAGACAGAGGCATGCCAGAAAAGGTGCTTACCACAGTATCGATGCCTCTATAGGCGAAATCAAGTATGCCGGAGCCTTGTTTCTGACACACCCAAACACATTTGCCACATATTACACATTTATTGGGGTCGTATGTAAACAGGGTGTGGCTTGAATCTATGGGCAGTTCGCGGGGTATACGCTTGAACCGCTTTGGCTTCAGTTTTAGACCGAGGTGAGACGCAATGTTTTGCAACTCACAGTTTCGGTTCTTGTCACAGTGGGCACAATCAAGGTGGTGATGACTAAGGAGGAGTTCAAAAGCGGTATTTCTAAGCCTCTTTATTTTTGAAGTATTAAGATTTACTACCATACCATCGTTGACAGGCTCAGTGCAGGCAGTGACCGGGGCATTTCTACCTTCAATTTCCACGAAACAGAGGCGACAGGAAGCAAAAGGCGGCTTTATCTCTCTGACAGCGCATAGGTTAGGAATATAGAGTCCGTTATCCAGAGCTGCCCAGAGGATACAGGTTCCTTCTTTAGCCTTCACTTCGATGCCATCAATAGTTACGGTAATCAGTTTCTCATACCTCTTCAGAATCGTGACGACTCTTTTGGTTGTTTTTCAGGCGTGGTTATTTGGGCAATTGCCTTTCCGACGCTCATCTCAAGGTTAGGCCTATGACTGGCAAAATATAGGTGACTTCTGCACTGGCAATCGCTGGAGCCGAAGCCCGCGATAGAAAGCAATTCATTGGCTAGGGCTTGAGATAAAAGGCATTCAAGCCTTTGTTCGGTTTCGTGAAGGATTACCTGTAAGATTCTGGCTTCATTTAGAAGGTAGTCAATGTGCCATTTTGGTTTCTTGTCTTCAACTAAATGGCGGTTTATCCTTGACTTGAATCCACCTAAAGCTGAGCCTACATAGGCATAAAAGCCTTTGGGAAATGAAATTGCCCCGAGTCTGCCGACATTAATTATCCTGTCGGCAGTAAGTTCGAGAATTAGAATATATTCGCCTTTTGCTGGGCTGGCAATTAATTTGCTCAGGTGGACTTTAAGGCGTGCGTTCATATATTCTTCCTTTTTGGCTTGATGAAGCGATTTTCCAGAAGGTCAGCCAGACCTTTAATATCGCGCAGAGAGAATTGCCTAACCTTGGTTTCAAGGGGTTCATCAGTGGCTATAGCTATGAGGTTTGTGATTCCGATGAGGGGTGCCCCAGCTTCTTTACGATGAACCTCTATTTTCGGTGCACTGCTCTGCTTAAACCCTTCAGCAATGATAATGTCGTAATCATTACCTAGGAAGTGGACTACGTCATTAAGGCCAGGTTCTTGGCGGATGGGTTTGAGCACCACAATCTGGTTTGGGGAGATGATGGCTGTAGCCTGGCTACCGGCTTGAATGTGACGCCAGCTATCCTTGCCTGGTTTGTCGAAAGCCAGCTCACTGAGGACGTGCTTGACTGTAGCTACTTGATAACCCCTTAACTTCAACTCGGGCACCAGCGCTTCTATAAGCGTGGTCTTGCCCGATTCCGATTTACCTACTATTGAAACTATGGGAGGCATTCAATCCAACTGATATAGAATCGAAAACAGAAACTTTTGACTTCAGCGTTTCCTATAGGCTTTTTTCCAGGGTTCCTTTCTTATCGCTATATAGTCTTGAATTGCTGCCCTGACTGCATTTGCTGCTAACAAGGCGCAGTGATGATTACCCTCGGACAATCCGTCCAAAGCTTTTACGATATCATTTTGATTTATAGCTAACGCTTGAGCAACATCCTTGCCCTTGATGATTTCTGTGGCTATGCTGCCGCAGGCGACGGTGGGGCTACAGCCATTTGTCCAGAAGGCAGTATCTGCCAGCTTGCTGTCTTTCACCTTAAGCCATATTTCCATAGTTTCTCCACAAGAGCTGGTTGATGAACCAAAACCATCAGGGTTGGGGATGTTACCCATATTCCGGGGATTCATAGCATGGTCTACAACCGTTTCAGAGTATACTTTCTTCATCTCCGCCATTATTTCTTTTTCCAGCTCGTCGAATTCATCAGCCATGTCTACTCTCCACAATGTATTAAATCTACTTTGTCTTAGAGGGCAATACTTGGGTGAGGTTCTGGATAAGCGCCTCAAATATATCAGAATGATAGCGCTCAATCTTGCCTTCGTCGCAAAGTCGGGCTAGTTCAGGGTCAATAGGTATCTGTGCTAAGAGAGGAGCTTTGGCTACCTCTGCCATTTCCTGGCCTCGGCTCTTGCCGAATAGTTCTATTCTTTTCCCTGTATCAGGCACAGTGAAATAACTCATGTTCTCTATAATCCCTACGATAGGGACACCCATTTGTTTTGCCATTCTAACGGCTTTTTTCACCACCATTGCTGCCAGCTCCTGGGGGCTGAACACTATGATTATCCCAGAAAGGGGTAGAGTTTGCATCACAGTCAGTGGAGCATCGGCAGTGCCCGGGGGAAGATCAACTATAAGATAATCAAGCTTGCCCCAGAGCACATCTTCCCAGAATTGCTGAATAACTTTGCTAATAAGTGGTCCGCGCCAGATAATCGCCTCGTCTTCATGCTCGAGGAGAAGATTAATAGACATGATGCTGATGCCTATTTTAGACAGAACTGGCATGATGCCGGTATCACTGCTACTGGGACGAACATTGCTCAGCCCGAACATCTTGGGGATGCTGGGGCCAGTGATGTCGGCATCGAGGATACCGACCTCTTTTTCTTGGCGGGCGAGAGCGACGCTAATTAGAGCTGCCATAAGAGAAGATTTGCCTACACCACCTTTGCCGCTCATCACAGCGATTACATGGCTTATATCGTTAATTTCCTTAGGTGCGGTCTCTATGAAGTTTACGTTTGTTTGATTTACACCCGGCAACTGCCCGATAGTTTCACTGACTTTTGATTTTAGCCAGTCTTGAGTGCCTGGGTTCAGAGCTGCGGAGGCGAGCGCGATGTCAACTTTCTGGTCAGAAATAACGATTTCGCGGACTAGATTTAATTTAACCGGGCTGCGCATAGCGCCTGGGGTCAGTATTTCTTCCAGACTTTCTTTTACCTGCCTCTCAGTTATCATAAAATTTTGCTCCTTGATTTCTTCCACTCCAGTGGTTATGGATGCTATTAAGTTAGTTAGAATTTTAAGAGGATGTAGGGACAGGCTCTTTAGACCCATCCCTACACTCTTGATATTGGCAGCTCCTAAAGTTTACTAGTTTTAGCTGTCAGATTCAAAGTCTGTTGATTTTTGCCCGCAGCGAAAGAAGATAGCCCCCTTTTTAAGGGGGCCTACGGTGTTTTTGTTTTTGGCAGTGTGCGGGTTAAATATAGGGTATTATCTTGTTACCTCTTTTACGAGCTTGCCATTAGATGAGATGACCTGAATGTTAAAGGGCATTTGGCCTAAAGCGTGCGTTGAGCAGGATAGGCAAGGGTCGTAGCAGCGAA
>Ga0194113_10001013_pt1 | contig 38140 bp, 25 predicted proteins | sample TA2MahC200mmetaG_FD_146193 | JGI IMG/M metagenome (GOLD analysis project Ga0194113, IMG submission 146193) | Freshwater microbial communities from Lake Tanganyika, Tanzania - TA2015017 Mahale Deep Cast 200m | ecosystem: Environmental > Aquatic > Freshwater > Lake | place: Tanzania: Lake... | reverse complement strand
GGCGGCGTGTTCTTGGAGAGTCGCGGGAGTTCCCGCGGCCGGGAACTCCCGCGATCGGCGCTGTGAGAGAGGGAACACAGAAGTCGTCAGCGGTTTGCGACGAACCCTGTGGTCGCTCCGCCGCCTAACGCCGGTGGTGGGACGCAGGTCCCCGAAGAAAACCTCGTGCTCGAAGTGCTCCGAGCAAGGCGCTAGGCGGACGGTGGTCGCGATCGCTGCGTCCTCTTTCTAACTCGCGCCTGCAGCGGGCGGGGCGGGGGCCGGAGGTGAATCCAATCCGATTCCCCCTCCCCTTCCCGCCCCGCCGCTGAGGCGCCCGTTAGGCAGACCGGGGAGGCTAGCGTCAATGCGTCAGAAGTGTGCTCCTTGCAGGGCCGCCGGGGCACGGGGTATTGGGGTGAACCGGCGAGTTCCCGAGCGCGCCGGGCTCTGCCGACCCGGCCCCTTGTCGAGGGCAGGGTGCGCGAGGACTGTCCGGGCCAGCACTCCCTTGCGCGTAAGCCCCGGAACAGAAAACACGAGCGGTGTTTCTGGCAGATTGAGGATCATCCAGGCTGAAATCGCCCGTTCGCAGCGCGTGGTCATCGCCCCGCGCGCGCGGCGCGCTACCCCTCGATCTCCTCGAAGTCGCCGGTCTTGCGGTTCTTGCGCACGGTTTGCCAATCGAACGAGCGGCCGTTCATGGCGATGTAGACGCCGTGCGGAAGAGTCTGAGCGAAGGCGAGCGCGCTCCCCATGTTGAAAAGGCCGTCGGAGCTTCCGAACGTGTAGGGAGTCATCGCTCCCGTGAGGACGATCGTCTTTCCTTGCACCTCCCGCGCGAGGAGCTTCGCGGTCTCCACCATCGTGTCGGTTCCGTGCGTGACGACGATCCTTTCCTCCTCGGCCGCGCGGCAGTTCTTCGCGATGACCGCGCGGTCCTCGTCGGTCATCGACCGGCTGTCGATCATCATCAGCGTGCGCACGTTGATCTCGAGGCGGCAGCGCCCGAGATCGAGAACGCTGGGCACGTGCGAGTCCTTGAAGTAGAGCTCGCCCGTGATCTTGTTATACTCCTTGTCGAACGTCCCGCCGGTTATGAAGATCCGAATGCCGCTTGCCGCCATGAGGAGCGTCCTTTCCCGACACCGTCGGACGAGTCGACGCGAGGATATCGCCGGCGAGGGGCGTCTCCTGCCCCTCGGGGGCGAACGACCGGGCGCCCCGCGTTTCGGCAAGCCCGGACCGCCCCGCGAGCGAGGATGATAGCAAAGAACCTCTCGCGTGCGGCGAGGAAACGCCCTATCCTCCCTCCCAGCGCTTCACCAGAAAAGGAGACGCGCGATGATCTTCCGACGTTCCGCCGCCGCCCGGTTCGGCCCCCTCTTTATTCTTCTCTTCCTTTCTCTACCGGCGGCCCTCGCGGCGGAGGAGAGGCCCTTCTCCGTCCAAATGCACATCCACGGGCTCTCCAACCACAACGGAGCCGTGCGCCCCGCTTCGATGCAATGGCACACGTGGTACGCGAAGGAGTCGGGCCTGGATGTTCTCTGGTGGACGGATCATGTCGAAATCTTCGAGATGTACGACACCCTGACCATCGATCTTTCGCGAGCCGAGATTGACTCGTCCGATCTCTCGGTCCGCTTGACCTCCCCGCAGAATCAAAGTCGGCGACGCAAAGATCTCGCCGGGTTGGCGGCGTCCGTGAGCGGTGGAAAGGCGGCCGCGAGCCTGAGAGAAGGGTACGCGGTCATGGAGGTCGCCTCGGAGGCCGGAAGCGAGGACACGGCCCGTTTCGCCTATCGGCCCGAGGGGGAGCGCGGGATGATTCGGCGCATGACGTTCGCGCGTCCTCTCCTGAACGGACTCTTGGCAAAGACAAAGATCTCGACGCCGCGCGTCGATCCTTCGGCGCGCGTCTTCTTCCGCTTCCTTCTCTCTTGGCGCAACTACGGCGCGCCGGTCTCGTATGAGATTCGTTACCACCTCGCGCCCGGCGCCGTCGAAACCGAATCGCAGCTTCTCGATCCGTCCACCGTGCTCGTGTCTCTTCCCTGGACGGAGGGCGATGCCGATCTCTCCTTCGATCTGACGGCCGCCGCTCGTCTTCTCCAGGACGGCGAAGACGCCTCGCTTCGCGAGATTGAATGGGGCGTGCAAGCGTGGAACGGCGCTTCCGCCGCGCTCGGCGTCCGCTCCCTCCTTCTCTGGAATCCGGTGCACGATCCGGCGTCCTTCCTCGCGGGCGAGCGGCGCCTCGCCGACAAGTACGAGCGGGAGTACGGCGTCGTCGCGCACGTCGGTGCCGAGTACTCGTGGGTCGAACCGCATCTGAACGCGTTCTATCCCGACTCCGCTCTCGCTCCGTCCCTCTTCAACCGATGGAACCGCGGGCGACCGGTGCACGCATGGGTCGCGGAGGTTCACGAGAAAGGAGGCGCGGTTTCTCTCAACCATCCTTTCGGCGTGGCGCCCCGCCTCGCCCGGGATGACGAAGAGAAAGCGCGCCTCGCGATCCGCGATCGCGCGGAGAAGATCCTCTCGGCCGGCGCGTACGGCGCCGACATCATCGAGGTCGGATACTCGGCGCGAGGCGGGCGGAGTCTTCGCGATCATCTCGCGCTGTGGGACCGGCTCACGGCACGCGGGCTGTTCCTATACGGGGACGGAACGTCCGACTCCCACGGAGATATCTGGTTCGGAACGGAGTCCCCCAACTGGTTCGTCACGTGGATTTGGGCGGAAGACAACTCGGCCGAATCGCTCCTCCGCGGCATGCGGGCGGGACGGATGTCGTTCGGCGACATCAGCCGGTGGGACGGCGCGTTCGATTTCCGTGTCGGGCCGTATCGATGCGGAGACCGCGCGGCGCTCCCGGGGGGAACGCTTCCTCTCCGCGTGCGGCTCGATCCGTTCCCCGCGGGAGCCAAGGTGCGTCTCGTGCAGGGGCTAATCGACGAGAGCGAAGACGAGGTCGCCTACCTTCGCGACCGGACCGAAATCGATCCATCGCAAGAGAACCGGATCGCGCTCGACCGGCCCTGCTTCGTGCGCCTCGAGGTGTACCTCGCGGCAGCCGAGAGAGAGGGCGAAGAGATCCCGCTTCTCTTCTCCAACCCGATCGTCTTCCGATAGCGCGAGAGACGCGCGGCAATCTCGTCCTACGCCCTCGCGAGCGCAGGCGCTTCGAGCACCGACCTCACCTGCTCGAACGCCCAATCGACTTCTTCCTTCTTGATGACGAGAGGCGGGGCGATCCGAATCGTGTGGGCGTGCGTCTCCTTGCAGAGCATCCCCTTTTCCTTTAGGGCTTCACAATCAGGGCGCGCCGGGCGGTCGAGCTCGACGCCGATCCAGAGGCCGCGGCCGCGGACCTCCTTCAGGCGGTCGGAGCGGATCGAGCGGAGTCTTTCGATGAAGTAGGGACCCAGCGCCGCGGCGTTCTCGACGAGACGCTCGTCGCGGAGGACGGCGAGCGCCTCGCGCGCGATCGCGCATGCGAGCGGGTTCCCGCCGAACGTGCTCCCGTGATCGCCGGGATGGAACACGTCCATCACTTCACGGCTCGAGAGAAACGCCGACACCGGGTAGAACCCGCCGGAGAGGGCCTTGCCGATGATCACCCCGTCCGGCCGGATCCCTTCCCACTCGTACGCGAAGAGCTTCCCGGTCCGTCCGAGCCCCGACTGAATCTCGTCGAGGATGAGGAGAGCCTTCGCATCCCGGCAGATCGCCGCCGCCTCGCGGAGATATCCATCGGGCGGGATGATGATCCCCGCCTCGCCTTGAATCGGCTCGACGAGGAACGCGCATGTGTGCGGCGTGATCGCCCGGCGAAGCGCCTTCGCGTCGCCGTAGGGGATCATCGTGAAGCCGGGCGTGAACGGTCCGAAACCCTTCTTGTATTGCTCTTCGCTCGAGAAACCGACAAGAGTCGTCGTGCGCCCATGAAAGTTGTTCTCGCAGACGACGATCTCCGCCTTCCCTTCGGGGATTCCCTTGACCGTGTAGCCCCACTTCCGCGCCGCCTTGATCGCGGTCTCCACCGCCTCGGCGCCGCTGTTCATCGGGAGGACTTTCTCCATCCCGGTCATCTCGACGAGATCCCTGTAGAGAAGCCCGAGCCGGTTGTTCCGAAACGCGCGCGAGGTGAGCGTGACGCGCGCCGCCTGCTCGCGAAGGACGCCGAGAATTCGCGGATGGCAATGCCCCTGATTCACCGCAGAGTACGCGGCGAGACAGTCGAGATACTTCTTCCCCTCGACGTCGTAGACCCAGACTCCTTCGGCCCTCTCGACGACCACGTCGAGCGGATGATAGTTGTGGGCGCCGTATCGGTCTTCCAGCTCGATGTAATCCTTCGTCTTCATGCTCGCTCCCGGCGGGGCGTCCCCCCGCGAATCGAAATCCGTCGCCTCGGTCCTTTCATCCTATCGCGGATCGGGCGAACGGAAAACGGGAAAAGAGGCGGAGAGGCGCCGCGCGGCGCCCCCAATGAAAACGGGGTGGCCCGGGCTACGCCCGCTGGGTGAAGAGGGAACCCGAAGGCGCCCCGATTCCACCAGCCCGGCAACCACCCCGAACAACCACCCCGGATCGAATCCGAACGACCCGCTCGTCGCTCCGCGGATCGTCGACGAGAGGAATCCTACCGATCGGTCCCGCGCGGTGCAAGAGGAAATGATTTTTTTTCGCGCGCCAAGATCGCCTCCGACTTGCCGGGGAAGCCGCGCTCCCTCCCGCCACAGGGAAGCGTGGTCCGCCGGAGCCCGACGGAGCTACAATGAAGCGATGCGTTTCGTCGCACGGCGGCGGACGAACTTCTGGAGGAGGAAATCGAGATGAAGACGATGATGAGATGCGCGACCGTGCTCGCCGCGCTCTTCGGGCTGTTCGCCGCGGCGGCTGCGGAGCCGCAGCCGGTCGAGGACGGCATTCGCTTCACGTTCCGCGCCCCGGGCGCCTCGCGCGTGAACCTCGCCGGCGAGATGAACGCGTGGTCGACGACCGCGACGCCGATGCAGCGCGAAGGGGACGTGTGGAGCGTCGTCGTCCCCCTCTCGCCCGGCGTCTATCGCTACAAGTTCGTGATCGACGGGAGCAACTGGAAAGAGGACCCCGAGAACCCGACCAAGGTGGACGACAACTTCGGCGGCTTCAATTCGCTTCTCGTCGTCCGGTCGGACGGCTCGATCTCCTTCAACGAGGAAGACCGCGAGATCCGGATCGGCGACGACTACCCGAGCGACAAGGGGACCCTCTATCTCAACATCATCTGGCACCAGCACCAGCCGCTCTATCTCGACCCGGCGAAGGACGAGCTTCAGGGGCCGTGGGTCCGCGCGCACGGAACCAAGGACTACTACGACATGGCGGCGATCCTGGAGCAGTACCCGAACGTTCACTTCAACGTGAACCTGACCTCGGTTCTTCTATTCCAGCTTCAGAGCTACTACGTCGAGCGGCTCGGTCCGTACGTCGATCCGATCGCGAACCGAATCGACGCGGACGCGTTTCTCGCCGCGTGGCGCGGGAAGACCGATCCGTGGATCGATCTCGCCCTCACCCCCGTCGAGGAGTTCGGGGAGCGCGAGGACGGTTTTCTCTTCAAGAACGCGTGGAACTGTTTCGGGTTCTCGGACGTCGCGATCCAGCGTTTCCCCGAGTATCTCGCGCTCCGGGAGAAGGGCGGGAACTACACAGGAGACGAGAAGCGCCGGATCCAGTTCTGGTTCTATCTCGCGTGGTTCGACCCCGACTTCCTCCGCGGTCCGGTCGAGCTTCCGGAGGGATTGACCGTCGACCTCTCAGATCTCGTCGCGGAGAAAGAGGACGGAACCTTCCGGCTGCGCGGACCGGTCGCGGAGGAAACCCTGAACCGCCTTGTCGCTGAGACCTATAAAGTTCTTTCATCAATCGTTCCGATCCACAGAAGACTGCTCTACGATCCGGCGCGGCGGGAGGGGCAGATCGAGGTTCTCACGACCCCCTACTATCACCCGATCCTTCCGCTCATCGACGACACCGACGCGGCCAAGATCAGCCGCCCCGGAGACCCGAGCCCCAAGCGCTTCTCGTATCCCGAGGACGCGCGCGCGCAGGTGGTCAAGGCGGTTCGCTTCTACGAGGGCCTCTTCGGCGCGAGGCCTCGCGGCATGTGGCCGGGGGAGGGCTCGGTCTCCGAGTCGATCGTTCCTCTTCTCGCGGAGAGCGGGATCCGATGGATGGCGACCGCAGATCACGTCTTGAAACGCTCGACTCCGGCCGGGATGCCGCTCGGACGCCCCTACCGCGTCGAGGTCGACGAGAATGGACGAAGGGGCACGGTCGCGGTCGTCTTTCGCGACACGGAGCTCTCGGACCGGATCGGGTTCCGCTATCAGCGACTATTCGGCGAGGAGGCGGCGGATGATTTCATCCGCGAGGCGCTCCGCCGCGCGCCGGAGCCGGGCGAGGGGGAGGATCGCCTGCTCACCGTGATCCTCGACGGCGAGAACGCGTGGGAATGGTACGTTCGCGACAACGACGCGAAGGATTTCCTGCACGCGCTCTACCGGAAGCTCTCGAAGCTTTACGACGAGCGAAAGATCGTGACGGTCACCGTCAGCGAGTACATCGAGGGGAATCCGAGCCGGAGCGTCCCGGCGCATCCGATTCCCCGGATGACCCCGCTCGAAACGCTCTGGCCCGGAAGTTGGATCGACGGGACCTTCGCGACGTGGATCGGCGAGCCGGAGGAGAACGCCGCGTGGAATCTTCTCGGGGAAACGCGCGCGGCACTCGCCGCATCGGGGATCCCGGCGCCGGATCCGTCCGCTCCGCTTCCGCCGCCGGGCGATCCTTCCTTCAACGGGGCGATGGCGTGGGAAGGGATGTACGCGGCGGAGGGCTCCGATTGGTTCTGGTGGTACGGCTCCGATCAGAACGCGCCGGGAGGCGACGATCCGTTCGACCGCGCGTTCCTCACGCACATCGAGAACGTCTATCGCTACGCCCGCGAGGCCGGCGCCCCGATCGGAAACCCGCCCGAGATCCGATCGCTTCTCGGGAAGGGGGCGGCGCTCCCCGCGGCGGGCGGAACGATGGCGATCGGGAGCGGCGAGACGATCCCCGTTCTCTTCACGTGCGATGCGACCGCGGAGCGCGTGGCCGACGCGATCTACATCGTCGGCAATCGTCCGGAGCTCGCCGATTGGACCCCGAACAAGGTCCGCATGTTCGACGACGGAACGAACGGAGACGAGAAGGCGGGGGACGGCATCTGGTCGGCGACCTTCGAGTTCCCGGCGGGGATGCGCGTCGAGTACAAATACACGAACAGCGGCGCGGTCGGGGTCTGGAACCCGTCGGAGGAGTTCCCGGTGGAGAACCGCGTGCTCGATGTTCGCCTCGCGCCCGGAGCGGAGCGCGTGACGACGAGAGATCGGTTCGGCGCGCGGTAACGCGGCGCGAAGCACCGCGCACCGCGAAGCGTCTTCCCCCCTCGGGATGCCTGTGCTAGGATCTTTCCGTCGATCGGAATCGAAGGTTTCGGGGGAAGGCTCATGAACGAAAGCGAAAAGAAGACCATCGCCATCATCGGCGCCTCAACCAACCGGGAGAAGTACGGGAACAAGGCGGTGCGAGCGTACGCGAAGCAGGGCTATCGCGTCTATCCGGTCACGCCGAACGCGGCCGAGGTCGAGGGGCTTCCCACGTACAAGTCCGTCCGCGACATCCCCGGCGATGTCGAAATCGCATCTCTATACGTTCCGCCTCAAGTGGGCATCCGCGTTCTAGACGAGATCGCCTCGAAAAAGATTCGCGAGGTGTTCGTGAACCCCGGCGCGGAGAGCGACGAGCTCATCGAGAGGGCGCGCGAGCTCGGCCTCCGCGCGATCGTCGCTTGCAGCATTCTCGCGATCGGAATGACTCCCGAGGAGGTGTAGCCGCTCGTTGCGGCGGAGCCGATGGAAGGTCCGTTACTCAAGATCCTCGCGGTTCTCTTGTTCGTCCTCTTGAACGCGTTCTTCGTCGCCGCCGAGTTCGCCATCGTCCGAGTCCCGACGGCACCAATCGAGGAACGAGCCCGCCGCGGAGGGCGCCGCGCCCGAATCACGCTCTTCGTGATCCGCCACCTGGATGCGTACCTCACCGCATGCCAGCTCGGCATCACTCTCGCGAGCCTCGCTCTCGGTTGGATCGGCGAACCGTTCGTCGCGCGGCTTCTTCATCCGCTCTTCCGCCTCGCGGGGGTCGAGTCGGACGCGACGCTCCACACCGTGTCCTTCATCGTGGGCTTCTCGATCATCACCCTGCTCCACGTTATCCTCGGCGAGATCGCGCCGAAGTCCCTCGCGATCCGCAGACCGCACGGTCTCGCCCTCAACCTCTCCCCCCTCCTCCGCCTCTTCTACCTCATGTTCTATCCGGTCATCGCTCTCACGAACGGCGCGTCGCTTCTCACGCTCCGGCTGTTCGGCGTCGAGTCGAACATGCCGCCCGAGCACGTTCTCACCGAGGCGGACATCCGCGTGATGCTGAGCCGCTCCGCGGAGAACGGGATGCTCACGGCCCCGGAGACGCGGATGCTGGAGCGCGTTTTCGATTTCTATCGCACCGAAGCCCACCAGGTGATGGTCCCGCGGACCGATGTCGTCTTCCTCTCCGTCGACAGCGACGCCGAGAAGAACCTCCGCCTCGCCGAGAAGTGCGGCCACACGCGATTCCCGCTCTGCGAGGGGAGCGTGGATCGCGTGATCGGCTTCGTCCACTCGAAGGATCTCTTTCGGGCGGTGCGTGGGGCGACGGCGGGGCCCGTCGACATCCGGCGCTTGAAGCGCGAGATCCTCTTCTTCCCCGAACACACGCCGCTCCCGACGATCCTCGAGGAATTTCGCAGAAAAAAGGTTCATCTCGGAATCGTCTTGGACGAGCACGGAGGAACGCTCGGGATGCTGACCCTGGAGGACGTGATCGAGGAGCTCGTCGGGGAGATTCAGGACGAGTTCGACCGCGAGGCGCCCCCGGTCGTCCGCGTCGGGCCGAACGAGTTCCTCTTGGCCGGCGGGTGCGCGATCGGCGACTTCGAGGAGGCGACCGGCGTGGCGCTCCCCGAGACGGAAGCGGACACGGTCGCGGGGGTCCTTCTCGAAACGGCGGGCGAGTTCCCGGAGGTCGGATGGATGATGCTGTTCCGCGGGGGAGAGCTGGTCGTCGAGATCGTGAAGGAGCGCCGGATTCAGCGCGTTCGCTTCATCCGCTCGCAGGAGACCGAAGAAGCGGAGACTCCCGCCTGATCGCGAGGAGCGCTGTCTTCGCTTTCGGGCCTCAACGCTTGAGCGATACGAGCCCCACGCGCACGGTTCGGTTCGATTCGGATCCGCCGAGGAGCGGATCCTCCTCCCTTTCGAACGTGAAAACCGGCGCCGCGACGCGGGTCCCCTCGGGCATGAACTCGAGAAGCGCGCCCTCCGGCTCGGGGCGACGCGTCACATGCCAGATGCCGACCGCGAGCCCGGCGAAGGTCCCGCCGACGAACGACCATTTGATGATGTCGCCTTCGTCCTCCTCCGCGACGAGAGCGATCGCGCTGCCGAGGATGAGCCCGCCGAGCCCGCCCCAGAAGATCGACTTCGTGATCGAGATCGCCGGGTTTTCGTCTCCCTGCCGGGTCACGACGACCTGAGCGGCGGATTCTCCGGGCGCTCCGCCGAGGAGAACGGCGAGAAGAACGAGCAACACCAAGGACTTCATCGGTTCATCTCCCGGTTTCGGGTTTCGGCGCGATCGCGTCGAGGGCGTCGGATTTCGCGGTCGCGTCGCCAATCCCACGCGCCCATTGTAGAAGAGCGCGGGGAAACAGGCACTCGGAAAGAACGAGTGAAGCGGGCCGGAGCCCTTCCCACGCACCACCCCTCCCCGCACGAACCCCGGCCCGCGCCCGAGGCAAGCAGGATTCGTTCCGTGGGGACCTTGGCCGGCGCGATCAGGACTGGAATTTGGGAGCACCCGCAGGACAAGGAACCTGCGGAGGTTGGGAGCAGCTCCGATCGAGCGCACATGAGAAGCCGAACCGCTCGCATCGGCGAAGAGACCGCGCTCTCGCCGCCGCGGCGACCACTCGGTGGTCATCGTCCTCCGGCCCGCGAACAGGCGATCGGCCGATCCCCCGTGCGCTTCGAGCGGACGAAGAGCTCAGCGAACGAGAAGGACGGACCCGCAATCCTCCCCGGATTCGCCGCGAAGAAGGACGAGATAACGTCCCGCCGCGACTTCGCGTCCCGCGGAGGACCGACCGTCCCAAAGGATCGACCGGCTTCCCGGCTCCAGGCGCTCCGTTCTCCGGCGGACCACTGCGCGTCCGGAGACATCGTAGATTGATACTTCAAGGACCAGCGGCTCTTCCAGCGAGAACCAGATGCTCGCCCCACCCCCCTCCACAACGGGAGAGGATCCAAGGAATCGGATCGGACGCGCCCCGGGCTCGGCGAGTCGGTCGGTCCCCCTCACTCCTATCGAACTCGACACGATGAACGCGATCTCGTTCGACCGCGCGCTCTCGTTTCGATCCTCGTCGAGAGCCGTGATCACCGCGTAGTGGATCCGATCGGGCATGAGACCGGCGAGAGTCGCCTCCAGACGGGGCGGCTTGCCGATGCTAATCGCGTAACGCCTCGCGTACTCCGCCACGTCGCCGAAAGCCCCGATCCACACCCCTCCGTCCGCCGCGATCTCGTCCAAGACCCAGAAGAGGTGTGCGGAGTCGATATCCGCGTATGTATGGGCCACGCGAAGGGTCGCCCATCTCTTGTTCGCTTTCCAATCCCGAACCAGGCCTCGCACCCAATCGCGCGTCGCGGCTTCGTCCCAACCGTTCGAGAACGGAGCGGACACTGAGAGCTTTTCGTAAACATTCACGTTGAAAAGATCGTCCGGGCCGTTGGGCGAGCCCCACGGACGAGGATATGCGTACCCATCCCGCGCGCCGAAGAATCCGGCGCGGACGCAGGCCGCGATCTCGCGCTCCCCGTGTAGGTGCATCGGGTAGGCGAAGGAGCGGCATTCATAATCCGGGCGGGAGACGAGCGCCTCGAGGAACGCTTTCGCTCCCGCGGTTTCCAGGTCGAGCCGAAGCGAGTCGATCCCCTTGGTCGTATAGGTTTGGTGCCAGTCCCGGCCGATCGGGACGCCGCGGACCCACTCAAGATAGTGCGCGCGGCAGAAATCATCGGCACACGTATAGAAGTCGAGCGAACAGTCGTAGCACGGATGATTACGGATCGTCGCGCAGAGAGAATGGAGAAAGTTCGTGCCTGCCGCGTTCAAGTCGATGTCGAGATCGAGCGAATCGGGCTCGAGGAAGGTCTGCAGCCGTCCGCCCCAGATCCGAAGACTGCAGGATGGAGCGGGCCCCTCGTAGCGCATGTGGAAGGCCTCGTCGGTCAAGAGCGCGACATGGGACATCGAGTGGCATCCAATTTCGATCGCGAGCGAATCAATCCGGCGGATTTCGTCCGCGCTGAGGAATCCCGGATCGCCCACGTAATCCGGGACACAAAAGAACGTGGCGGAAACACCGAGCGCGCGGCAAACTTCCGCCCATCCGAGGTTGTCGCGCCGCCCGTCGTCGGTTGTGAAGGTGAACGCCGCCTCGCGGCCGTTCCAATCCGGCATGTCCCTGTAGATGCCGGATGTGTCGGAGACACGGATGCGGAAGAACGCGACGCCGGCAGTGTCCTCGCAGTCCCACGCGACGACGAGCTTCTGATCGCCGGATTCCACGATTCGGAAATCCTCCGGAGCGGGAGGAACCGCCCAAGAGCGCGCACCGAAGGATCCCCAAAGAAGCAAGAGCAAGACGACGAACCCGCGTAGTTTCCTCATAGCACCCTTGAAGATGATACTATTATACTCCGTTCGGACCGATCCTTCCACGGAGAAAGAAGCCGCGCGGAGCTTCCGGATCGCCTCCGCAGCGGTTCCCGGCCGGGCCGGACAAGAGAAGGATCCCGCTCTCGCGAGGAAAGGAAACGCCTTGCAATGAAATCGGCGGAAGGGCGCGACGTGCGGCAACCGACTCGAGCAACGCTTCTCGGCGTTCTCGTCGTCTCTCTCGCGCTCCTCGCGCTCGAAATCGCGCTCACGCGGATCTTCTCGGTCCTCCTCTGGTACCACTTCGCGTTTCTCGCGATCTCTCTCGCCCTCTTCGGCCTCGGAGCGGCGGGGCTTCTTCTCCATTTTTTCCCGGAGCGCTTCCCGAGAGATCGAACCGGCGCTCACCTCGCGCGCTTCGCGATTCTCTTCGCTCTCTCGATCCCGCTCTCGTTCATACTCATTCTCGGCGTCCCCTTCATCTACCGGATCTCCTTCGCGGCGCTCGTCTCGCTCGGCCTGATCTACGTCTTCGCCGCGATTCCGTTTCTTCTCGGCGGGATCGTCCTCGGGATCGCGCTCTCCCGATTTCCGGAGAAGATCGGAACCGTGTACGGATTCGATCTTCTCGGCGCGGGAATCGGGTGCGCGCTCGCAGTTCCGCTTCTCGACCTTCTCTCCGGGCCGGGGAGCGTGGTCGCGATCGGAATGATCGCGGCCGCGGGCGCCGTTCTCTTCGCGGCGTCCGGAGCGCGCGCGCTTCTCCGCCGCGCGGTTCTGGCCCTCCTCGCACTCTGCGCGCTTCTTCTCCTCCACGAGACGACCGGACTCCTTCGAATCGATTTCGCCAAGGACGAGCTCGAGGAGAGGATCCTCTACGAGAAGTGGAACGCGCTTTCCCGCATCACCGTCGCCGAGCGCGGCACCCCGAACTGGGGAACGAGCGAGGCATACAAGGGACCGAAGCCGGAGACGCTCTGGCTCAAGATCGACGCCGAGGCGGGGACGCCGATCGTTCGGTTCGACGGCGACTTCGAGAAGGTGCGCGCGCTCCAATACGACATCACCGCGATCGCCTACACGCTTCGCCGCGACGTTCCCGTCCTCGTGATCGGGCCGGGCGGAGGACGCGATGTTCTCACCGCGCTTTCGTTCGGCTACAAAGACGTCACTGGGGTCGAGATCAATCCGGGGATTATCGAGGCCGTCCGCGGTCCGTTCGGGGAGTACGCGGGTCGCCTCTACGATCGCCCCGAAGTGCGCATCATCGCCGAAGAGGCGAGGAGTGCGACGCGCCGATCGCCGGAGCGCTACGGAATCATTCAGTCCTCGCTCATCGACACATGGGCCGCCACTTCGGCCGGCGCGTACGTCCTTTCCGAGAACGGGCTCTACACCCGGGAGGCGTTCGTCGATTTCCTCTCGCATCTGACGGATGACGGAATCCTCGCCGTCTCCCGCTGGTACTTCGAAGGGATGCCGATCGAGACGCTCCGGCTCGCCGGCGTTGCGGCCGCCGCGCTCCGCGATCTCGGAGCGGCCGATCCGGGCGCTCATGTTTTAATCGTCAAGCGTTCCGTCTGGGACTGGGCGTATCGTCTGAACGAGTTCCGGGACGGGATCGCGACGCTTCTCGTGAAACGGACACCGTGGCTTCCGGACGAGATCGAGCACGTGCGCCGCCTCGCGGAGGAGCTTCGGTTCGACGTCGTGTACGGCCCGTCGCTCGGGGGGCGCCCGGAATTCGCCAAGCTGATGGGGAAGGAGGCGGATGCGTTCGCCGCGAGCTATCCCGCGGATCTCCGGCCGCCAACCGACGACCGGCCTTTCTTCTTCTACACGATCCGCCCGGGAGATGCCCTGCGGGCCGTCTTCGGGCGGGGCGCGTTCGAGCAGGGCGTGATGCAGAACAACGTTCGCGCCGTCTTCGTTCTCGTCGCTCTTCTTTTCGTGGTCCTCCTTCTCGCCGGGCTCACTCTTCTTCTCCCCGCTCTTCTCCGAAAGGGAGAACGGTTCCCGGTCGACCGCGCGGGCGTTCTTTTCCTTCTCTACTTCACGGCGCTCGGTTTCGGCTTTCTCACCGTGGAGATCCCGCTCCTCCAGCGGTTCATCCTCTATCTCGGGCATCCGGTGCACGCGCTCTCGGTGGTGCTCCTCTCGCTTCTCGTCGGAAGCGGAGTGGGGAGCGTCGTCGCGCAAAGACTCCCGATGCGCTCTCTTTGGATTCCGATCGCGGGAGTGATCGGCGCGGCGCTTCTTCTCGCGTTTCTCCTTCCGCATATCTTCGCCGCCTCCCTCGCGGCTTCGTTCCCGGCGAGAGCGTTCCTTTCGTGGGCGCTCCTCTTCCCGGTCGGAGTTCTCATGGGGATGCCGTTCCCCGCGGGGATCCGCGCGCTCGGCAAGGAAAGGGAGGGAATGGTTCCGTGGGTGTGGGGGGTGAACGGGGCGACGTCGGTCGCGGCGTCGGTCCTCGCGACGTTTCTCGCGATCGGCTTCGGCTTTCGCGCGGTGCTTCTCGTCGGGGCGGGCGCGTATGTTCTCGGGCTCGCCGCGTTCGTCGCGATCAGCGGATCAACTCGAGAAGCGCGTGGATCGTCCGCGCCGTGACCCCCCAGATCACGAGCGGTCCCTTGCGCGGATGCCCCACCGGATAATGCGGACCTCTTCCTTCCGGATCTGGGCGGCCCCCCGCGAGGCCGCGCTTCTCGTGAAGCCGCGCAAGCTCCGAGAACGGGACCTCGACGAGATCATCGATCTCGCGAGGATCGGGAACCGGCGTTCCCTCGCCGTTCCAGCGGGCGACATAGACGTGAAGAAGCGCGTCGGCGATGCGGCTCGGAAAGTAACCGAGGTCGCCGAACACCTCGAGCGCCGAACGGTCGATCCGGAGCTCTTCCTCGAACTCGCGAAACGCCGTCTCGAGATCGCTCGCGTCCTCCTCTTCGATCATGCCGCCGACCATCCCGACCTGCCCGCTCCACGTGTAGCCGGGAGTTTCCTTCTTCTTCACGAGAAGCGCGCGCGTCTCGTCGCGATCGACGAGGAGAAAGAACGAGACCGCTTGGCGAAGATGATCGTACGCGTCCGGTCTCTCGGGAGCGGGCTGGCTTCGGATTCGCTCGCGGATCGTGTCGGACAGCTTGTCGGAAGACATGCCGGATCCCTTGTTCGGTGGATCGCTCGCCGGTCCGCCGCGCAGACGTTCGAGATCAGCGGACCAGGATCGTCGCGGAAGGAGAGCTTCGGACATAGGCGCGCGCGGCGCGAACGATGTCTTCCGCGGAGACCACGCGGAGCCGGTCGATCCAGTCTTCGTCCTCTCCGCTAAAGAGCGCAAGGCCGGCGCGAAACGTCTGGTTCGGGCGCGAGAGACGCCGCATGTTCATCCGCCCGAGGATCCCGTTCACCGCGCGCTCCAATTCGCGCGCTTCGATCGTCTCGATCGCGCGGAAACGATCGAAGTGTTCGCGGATTCCCTTCTCTGCTTCCTCGAGGTTCTCCGGGCTCGTTCCGATCGAGGCGGAGATCGCCGCCGCGCCGCCCCGGAAGACGACGCCCGCGCCGACGCTGTACGCGAGCCCCCGCGTCTCTCGGAGGTCGAACGCGATCGCGTCCGAAAGGACCGAAACGGCGATCGAGAGCGCCGCTCGATCCTCTCGCGGCACCGGGATGACATACCCGATCCGCAAGGTTCCTTGCTTTCCGCCGAGCGTCTCCTCCACGCGGACCGACTGCTCGGTGGGCCCCGGATCGGGAGGCGCGCTCTTCCGCCTGGTGAGCGGCGCGGCATCCTCGAAGCGGCGCGCGATCGAGTGAAGAACCTCCGCCGCCGGGAGCGACGTGGAGGCGGTGACGATCAGGTTATCCGGAGCGAAATACATTTCGTGAAAGCGAACGAGATCCTCGCGCGCGATCGCCGCGATCGACTTCTCGTTCCCCTCCGGATCCGCGGAAAGAGGACCGTCCGCGTGGAGAGTCTGCGCGAGAAGAAGCTCCGAATGGACGGAAGGCTTCGAGCGGCGGCCGCGAGCGAGCGCGAGCATCTCCGACTTCACGGCGGCGAGATCCTCGTCGGCGAGGCGCGGCCGCCGGATCATGTCGGCGAAGAGACCCATTCCTTCCTCTGCGTGCTCGTCGATCGTCGCGAAGCGGACGAACGAATACGACGGGGTCGTGTAGTAGTCGTCGTAAGGAATGAACGCCGCGTCGTACGTCTTCACGTCGGCGCCGATCCGCTCAAGCCGCGCGCGAAAAGCCGCCCCGTCGTCTTTCTCCGTCCCCTTGAGAAGAAGGCGGTGCAGACAGTCGGCGATCCCCTCGAGACCGTTCGGCTCCTGCCACGAGCGGTTCTTCGCGAGAAGATGGAGCGCGAAGACCTCGGAATCGCCGCTCGACTCGACGCGAATGCGTAGCCCGTTCGCGAGGGTTGTGTCGGCCCGCTCGCTCCGCGCGGCGCCCGCGGCGGCGCTCTCTTCCGGAGCGCTCACGATTCGAAGAGCTCCTCCCTCCGGAACCGCCCGCGGCGGCATTTCCCAGATCGGCTTTTCGCGAGAGACCGTCGTTTCGAGATCCGAGTCGGCGTAGTCCCTTTCGCCCGGCACGAACGCGACCGACACGCGCCTCTTCGCCTCGAACCACGCCGTTCTGTCGGCGAGGTGACGCGGGCCGAACGTGTTCAGCGTCGCGAGCGCTTTCGCGATTTCCGAATAGCCGCCGTGCGCGATGCTTTCCGCCTTCATCATTCCGTACATGTGCGGCTTCTCGGAGAGATAGATGTCCGTGGTTTTCATCGACACGCGAAAGCGCTCGATTTCGTCCGGGTCCGGCTTTTCGGCGGCGATGCGCGCGAACGAGGCGAGAATCGCCGCCTCCACGTCTTCCGGCGAGCGCGCGGGGTCGAAGACGGCAAAGAGGAGAACGCGCCCCGAGTTCCCTCCCCGGACGATGTCCGGATCCGCGAGGGGCCAGGTTCCCTCGCCCTCGAGCTGTCGCTTCATATACGAAACATCGATGGCAAAGACGATCGGATCCGGCCCCTCCGCGAGATCCTCGTGAAGGCGCCTCCCGACGTACGCGGCGAACACGTCGTTGAGGGGCGAATCGGACGAACGCTCGGGGTGGGGAAGCGCCATGAAGAGATGGGATTTCTCCGTCTCGCCGCGGAAGACGCGGACCGCGTCCGCCTCCGGAAGATGCGGGAACGGAGGCCGATTCGCGCGGGGACTCGGGCGTGCCGGAGCGGCGCCGTAGATCGAGTCGATCACGGGGAGGAGCGCGCCCGCGTCGAAGTCCCCCATCACGAAGAGAGTCATGTTGGACGGCACGTAGATCGCGCGATAGTAAGCGATCAGGTCGTCTCGAGAAAGCGAGGCGATCGACTTGCGCGTGCCGAGGATCGGCCGCGCGTACGGCGTCCCCGCGAAAGCGATGTTCCGAAAGAGCCCCTCGGCTACGGTTCCCGGATCCTGCTCGTCCTTCCCCATCTCCTCGAGGACGATCCCTTTCTCCTTCTCGAAGTTTTCCGGCGGGAAGACGGAGCGGAAGAGCATGTCGGCCTGAATGTCCATCGCCTCGCGGATTCGATCCTTCGAGACGAGGACGAAGTAGTCGGTGTGGAATCGCCGGGTCGTCGCGTTGTTGTAGATGCCGTAGAGATCGGTCTCGTCGTAGAGCTCCTTCTGCGTTCTTCTTTCGGTGCCGTTGAAGAGGAGATGCTCCATCATGTGGCTGGCGCCGGAGGTCTCCGCGGTTTCGAGATCGGCCCCGGCCCCGACGATCATCGTGGCGGCGATCATCGGGCTCGATCGGTTCTCGAGAAGGATCACCTCGAGCCCGTTCCCGAGGACCGCGATCGTCGGCTCGGCGGCTCGCGCCGCTGCGGGAGAGATCGCCGACGGAAGAGCGGAAAGAATCAAGAAGAAGAGAAGCCGGAGGTTCGCCGCGGGTTTCCTCATGACACCGGAAGGATAGGACCTCCCGCGGTTTCTGTCAAAGGCGCTTGCGCGCCCCGCGAAGGTCGTAGACCGCGCAAGAAGGATTCTCGAAGACGAGCGACGCACCGGGCGCAGGGTCTTCTTTCCGGAAGACCTCCTTCTCGAACGGGTTCGAGGCGAAGAAGAACGCCGGCCGGCCGGCGTCCGGTTCGCCGTCCCAGTAGACGACATGAACGTCCGGACGGTCGTAGGCGGCGAACCAGCTCTCCGGATGGTTCTTCCAGAGATAGAAGCGGCGGAAGCGGCGGATGTATTCGGCCATCCGCTCTCCGTAAGTCTCCTCCTGGCGGAAGACGTACACCGCGCTCCCCTCGGGGAGTTCTTTGCGCATGAAACGATTTGCCTCGGCGAATTCCGCCCCGTGGCGCTTCACGGGGAGAAGCTCGCGCGTGTAGACGGCGTAGACCCCCGCGACGAAGACCGCGGCAAGAAGAACGAGCGCGCTCCAGGCCGCGAGGGTGTTTCGGAGCTTGCGACCCGAGCCTCGCCGGAACACTCCCCCCGCCCGCGCAACGACCCCAGCGAGCGCGCCCCCCGTCTCGAGGCCGAAGAAGAGCGCGAGGGGAAGAGACGCCTCGAGGAAGTAGGACTCGGTTGGGTTCGGCGCCGGAAGAAGGACGAGAACGGCCGCTGCGAACCAGGCGAGAAGCGCGGCGTTGATCTTCGATCTTCGCGAGAACCAGAACGCGAGGAGAACGAGGAGCATGAGGATCGCGGAGGGACGCGGGAAGATGAAACTCAATGCGAGCACCGCGGCCGCCGCGACCGCGAGCGCTCTCGTTCTTCGGAGAGACGCCGCGAAGATGAGCCCCATCCAGAGGAACCGCGCGTGACCGTTCCAAAGGAGCGTTTCCGCGTAGTAGGCCAGGTTGCGGCCCCAAAGAGAGAACGACTCCCCCGACCCGAGATCGCGAAGAGCCTCGCGGACGAGCGGAGAGAAGACGGCCGCGCCCGCGATCACAGCCCCTCCCGCGAGGAGCGCCGCCGCCGCGAGAGGAAGAAACGCCTTCCCTCGCTCGAGACGATCCGCGAGAACATAAACGCAGAGAACCGCAGGGACGATCGCGAGGATCGATTCGCGGGCAAGCGCCCCCGCGAGGAACGCGAGGAGGAAGACAAGAAGATCGCGCAGCCGCCGGTTTTCGTAGAACGAGATCCCGGAGGCCGCCCCGAGCGGGACGAGCAGAAAGACCATCGTCTTTCCGTTGTTGTAAACATTGAGAAGCAAATAAGTCATCGGGAAGAAGCCGGCGAACCAGATCGCCGCTGCGCATTTCCCCGCGTGCGGCTTCCCGGGATCAACCCGGTCCCCCCAGAGAACGAGAAGCGCGAGACCCGCTGCGAAGAACGACGAGCTGAGGAGAATCCACGGGACGGCCGACTCGGGTCCGACCGCGCGCGACCCGATGATCCAGAAGAGGGCGTGCGCGGGGCGAAAGCGGCCGCCCGGCGTTGCGGGCGCCTGCGCCGGGTCGAATGCATCGGAAACACCGTGGCTCTTCGCCCAGGTCAGCCAGGCGAAGTCGTCGAGGCGGAAGAACTGCGCGGGGGGAAGGATTCCTAGAAGCGGAACGAAGAGCGCGGCGAGGACGACGATCGTCACGGGAAGCATTCTCTGTCCCATATCGGCCTCCTCGTTCACGTCGTTCGGCCGCCCGTTTCTCGCGATCCGAGAAAATACTACCAGGGCCATTCCTCCTGGTCGACAGGGGCGCTCGCTCCGCGCAGTTTGACGGCGGACATTTCTCGCGATAGCCTTGATGATGCGCCCGCGGTCAAAGCCGGCCGGCGGCCCGTGTGGACCGCATGTCCCGGGCCGAGCGCCCGTTCGCACGCCCAAAGGGAGAGGAAGCCCATGCCCAGGTTTCAGCCGATCGATTACTTCCAGGTGGACGATCTCTTCACTGATGAAGAGATTCTCGTCCGGAACACAGTCCGCGACTTCGTGACCGAACGCGTGCTCCCCGTCATCGGCGAGCATTTTGAACAGCACACGTTTCCCGCGGAGCTCGTCCCCGAGCTTGCCTCTCTCGGCCTTTTCGGCTGCTTTCTTCCGGAGGAATACGGCTGCGCGGGGACGAGCAAGACCGCGTATGGCGTCATCTGCCGCGAGCTCGAGCGGGGCGATTCAGGGCTCCGGAGCTTCGTCTCCGTGCAGGGCTCGCTCGCGATGTTCGCGATCTACACATCGGGAAGCGAGGAGCAGAAGAAGGCGTGGCTCCCCCGAATGGCGCGCGGCGAGGCGATCGGGTGCTTCGGTCTCACCGAGCCGGACTACGGCTCGGATCCCGGCGGGCTCGTCACGCGCGCCGAGAAGACATCCGCGGGCTATCTTCTGAACGGCGCGAAGATGTGGATCACGAACGGGTCGACGGCGCACATCGCGATCGTCTGGGCGAAGCTGGACGGCGTGATCCGCGGCTTCCTCGTCGAGAAGGGAACTCCGGGCTACCGGGCGATCGAACAACGCGGAAAGTTCTCGCTTCGCGCGTCGGACACGTCCGAGCTGATCTTCGAGAACTGCGAGATTCCGGAGAGGAACCTTCTCCCCGAATCGAGAGGTCTCGTTTCGCCCCTCAAGTGTTTGAGCAGCGCGCGCTACGGGATCGCCTGGGGGGCGGTCGGCGCGGCGATGGACTGTTTCGATCGGGCGCTCGCCTACTCGAAGGAGCGCGTGCAGTTCGGCAAGCCGATCGCCTCCTTCCAGCTCGTCCAGGAGAAGCTCGCGCACATGGCGACCGAGATCACGAAGGCGCAGCTCCTCGCGCACAGGCTCGGGCGTCTTCAGGACGAGGGGAAGGCGCGCTTCACGCAGATCTCGATGGCGAAGCGGAACAACGTGTTCATGGCGCTCGAGTGCGCACGGCTTGCGCGCGACATCCTCGCGGCGAACGGGATCATGTCCGAATACCACGTGATCCGACACATGCTGAACCTGGAGGGCGTGAAGACGTACGAGGGGACCCACGACATCCACTCGCTCATCCTGGGGAACGACCTGACCGGCCTGGAGGCGTTTCGGTAACGCCAATCCGTCGGACAGATGCTTCGGCGACCGCCGCGGCCGGGACCCGCGCCGGGGGGAGAGGGGTTCTATCGGGAGAAGAGGCGGGTGCACGCGGTTGCGCGGTCCGCCCGTTCCCGTTAGACTGGTGGAACGACGGAAGGAATCGCCGCGGGAAAGCTCGCCGGATGATCGGCAACAACGGGAGGATGCGCATGACCCGGAGACCCAGAAGCTGCGGTATCCTGCTCGGAGGGCTCGCCGCCTGCCTTTCGACTCTCTTCGTCGCCGCGCAGCTCACGGCGCAGGAGGCGGGGAAATCGACGGAGGCGAAGGAGATCGCGAAGAAGGAGGCCGCTCCGGCCTTCACCTACATCGGATCCGCCAAGTGCAAGATGTGCCACCAGACCGCGAAGAGCGGCGCGCAGTACAAGCTTTGGCAGGAGTCGGCGCACGCGAAGGCGTTCGAGACGCTGAAGACCCCGAAGGCGGACGAGATCGCGAAGGCGAAGGGCCTCGCTGTTCCGGCCGCACAGGCGCCGGAGTGCATCGTCTGCCACGTGACTGCTCACGGGAAACCGGCCGCGATCCGCGGCGGCGCGAAGGACGACGAAGGGGTCGGCTGCGAGGCGTGCCACGGTCCGGGGAGCGAATACCAGAAGATGACCGTCATGAAGCAGCTCTACGCGGGGGAGATCGAGCCGGCCACGGTCGGCCTCGTCGAGCCGACCGAGGCGCTCTGCAAGACCTGCCACAACGAGACATCGCCAACGTATAAACCTTTCGACTTTAAGACGTTTTCCGCGAAGATCGCGCACCCCGTTCCGAAGGCGGAGACCAAGGGGACGGAGAAGTAGCGCCGCGCGAGGAGAAAGACGGGACCGGCGGAGCGATCGATCCGCCGGTCTTTCTCTTGCCGCCCCGGCGCGCTCACGGCCGGAACGGATCGAGAAGCGGAAGGGCGAGGGATCGCGTCCTTTCGCGGTCGATCTTTCCGGTCGGCGAGAGGGGAAGGCGATCGAGGCGCGCGATTCTCCGAGGGCGTTTGTGCGGGGCGAGCGATGCGGCGAGATGCGCGGCGAGGGCCGCTCGGTCGAGAGCCTCCCCATCGACGACGATCGCCGCGGCGAGAACGTCTCCCCACGTTTCGTCGGGAATTCCGAACACGCACGCCGCGCGCACCCCGGGGAAACGCTCGATTTCCGTTTCCACCTCGCGCGGGCTCACGTTCTCTCCGCCGGTAACGAGCATCTCGTCCGATCTTCCGAACACATGCACGCGCCCCGCCTCGTCGATCGCCCCGAGATCTCCGGTGTCGAACCAGCCGCCCGCGAGAAAGGGAGAAGCCTCGGGCTCCGCGGAAACATACGACGTGAAGAGCATCGGCCCGCGAACGTAGATCCGCCCGCCCTCCGCACGGAGCTCGGCCCCCGGGAGCGCGCGAGCGACCGGACCCGCGGGCCTCGTCCCGTAAGGCCAGGCCGCGACCTGCGAGCAGGTTTCCGTGAGCCCGTAGGTCGGATACGCGGGAATCCCGCGCTCCCAAGCCTCGTCGAGGAGCGCGGACGAGAGAGGACCGCCTCCCACGAGCACCGCCCGAAGAGACGAAGGAGGCGAGCCGCGCGGCGCGATGTCGAGAAGACGGCGCAGCATCGCCGGGACGACGGAAAGAAGCGTCACGCGCTCCTTCTCGATCGCGCGCCTGAGGCGGTCCGCCGCGAAGGACCCGGCGAGAACGACCGCTCGCCGCCCGAGAAGACAGCGCGTCACGATCGAGAACCCGCCGACGTGCGCGAGAGAGAGCGCGAGCGCCCAGCGGTCCTCCTCCTCCCAGCCGAGGTTCGCCGCGCTCGAGGCCGCGCTCGCCGCGAAGGCGGCCCGAGATAGGACCACGCCCTTCGGCCTTCCGCTGGTCCCTGACGTATGAACAATCGCGAGAGGGCGCCCGTCGTCCGGCGGAGGCTCCTGCGTTCCGAAGGGAGGGCTCTCCGCGCGCGCCTCGGGGAGCGGCCCTTCGATTCGAACAACCGGCCCGCATCGCTCCAGGATCGACTCCTGCTCGCGCTCCGCGAGCGTGTCGCGAAGGGGAACGGCCGGGATCCCCCAATCGATCAGCGCGTAGATGAAGGCGATCGTCTCCTTTCGCGCGGACGCAAGGAACGCGACCGGCCGCGCGTCTCCCGGCCGGAGCCCGCGCGCCGCGAGCGCGTGGAGCGCGGCGTTCACGAAGGGGAGGAACTCCTCGAACGTGTATGCAATTTCGCCCGCGACGAGCACGGTTCGGTCCGGCGCCTCGCGCGCCGCCCGAGAGAACGAGAGGCTCACGGAATCGTCTCCGCCGATCGAACGCCGAGTCCCGCGCCCCCGGAGCGTCGGATCTCCTTCTCGCGGATTTGCGGCACCGCGATCTCCGGCCAGACCGAAAGGCCCGCGTGCCGATCGAGGCCGCACGCGAGCGGCTCGGCGGGGAGCGCGAGGGCGAGCTCCGCTGCGGCCGCGAGGGCGACCGGCCCGTCGAAGAGATGGGTCACGACGAGGCCGGCGTTTCTCGCCTTTCCGATCCTTGCGATGCGAAGGGTCGGAAGGAAACCGCCGAGCACCATCGGCTTCAGGACGAAGACTCGGCACGCGGGGACGAGGGAGAGCCGCTCGGCCGCGCCCGGGAGAGCGAGCGTTTCGTCCGCCGCGAGAGAAACGGGCGAAGGCCCCATCTTGAGGAGGAGATACGGAATGACCGGCTGCTCGACGAACTCCGGCTCGAGCTCGGCGAGCGCGCGAAGACGGTCGTTCGCCTCGGCGAGGTCCCACGCGCCGTTTGCGTCGAGCCGCATGCGAAGCGAGCTTCCGAACGCGCGGCGGACTCCCCGAAGAAGCTCCATCTCCTTGTCGAAGCGTCCTCGCCTCCCGATCTTGAGCTTCACCGTGGAGATCCCACGCGCCCTCGCGGCGCGGATCTCCTCGACGAGCGCGTCCGGCTCCTCCTCCTGCGCGAGGGCCGCGAGAGGGATCGCGCGGTCCGGAACCTCCTCGCGGAAGAGGGCCGAAATCGGCTTCCGCTCCTCCTGACCCGTGAGATCGAGAAGGGCCGTCTCGAGCGCGAAGCGGGCCGCCGGCGCGCGCGGGTCGACGAGCCTCGCGGCCGACTCGAGCCAGATCTCCAGCGGATCCTCCGGATCCCGCGCGGGAAGATCTTCGAGGGAAAGAGACGCGAGGGTCTTCTCGCAACGATCGACCGTGTCGGTCGAGAACCCGGGGAGCGGGCTCGCCTCGCCGAGACCGAGGCGCCCTTCCTCGTCGTAGAGGCGAAGAAGAACGCCCTCCCTCTCGGCGTGGGCGGCGCGCGCGCTCCACGCTTTTCCGCGCACGGGTCCCGCGACGCGCTCGACTTTCTTCCCGACAACCTTCACCGTTCACATCCTCACGACGGCGCCGCCCTCGCGATTCCGATCGAGAAGAGAACGCCGTGAAAGAAGAGAAGCCTCGCCGTGTTCTTCAGGGCGCGGTTGAGGGCGGGCCCTTCGATCGACGTGAAGACGACCCGCGCCGTTCGCCAGGCGAAGGGGATCGTCGCGAGCGGGAGAAGGACCCACGCGGAGAAGCCGGGAGCGCCGGCGAGGGCCGCCGGAACCGCGTAGGCGGCGAGAAGGAGAACGCCGTACTCGATCCGCCCCGCGCGCCGTCCGAATCGGGCGGCGATTGTCTTCTTCCCCGATCGCCGATCGGTGTCCGCGTCGCGCACGTTGTTCACCACGAGGATTGCCGTCGCGAGCGAGGCGACGGGAACCGAAGCGATCCACGCGACGGGCGGGACGGCGCGCGCCTGCACGAACGCGCTCCCCGCGACCGCGACGAACCCGAAGAAGACGAAGACGAAGAGATCGCCGAGCCCGCGGTAGCCGAGCGGATAGGGGCCTCCGGTGTACGCGATCGCCGAGGCGATCGAAAGAAGGCCGATCACGACGACCGGCCAGCCGGCGGCGGCCGTGAGGTACGCGCCGACGGCGAGCGCGAGCCCGAAGACGACCGCCGCGCCCGCGCGCAGGGCGCGAGGAGAGAGAAGGCCCGACTGCGCCGCGCGCGTCGGCCCCAAACGATCCGGCGTGTCCGCACCCTTCTCGTAATCGAACAGATCGTTCGTGATGTTCGAGCCGATCTGGAGAAGAAGCGCGCCGGCGAGCGCGGCCAGCGCGGGACCAGCGCGAAAGCCGCCCGCGCGGATCGCGCACGCGGTTCCGACGAGAACCGGAGTCGCCGCGGCGGTGAGCGTGGCCGGCCGAGAGGCGAGAAGCCACGCGCGCACGCCGCCCGGTGCGACGGCTGCCTCGGAACGGCTCATGGGAATCGCCGAAACTTTCGGAAGTCGGGATCGCGTTTCTCAACGAACGCGTTCCTCCCTTCCTTCCCCTCCTCGGTGAGATAGAAGAGAAGGGTCGCGTTCCCCGCGAGCTCCTGAAGGCCGGCCTGGCCGTCGCAGTCGGCGTTCAGCGCAGCCTTGAGGCAGCGGATCGCAGTCGGGCTGTTTTTCAGGATTTCCCTGCACCACTGAATCGTCTCTTCTTCAAGCTTCTCGAGCGGAACGACCGCGTTGACGAGACCCATCGCGAGCGCCTCGCGGGCGCCGTACTGCCGACAGAGGAACCAGATCTCGCGGGCCTTCTTCTGCCCGACGATGCGGGCCATGTACGCGGCGCCGTATCCGCCGTCGAAGCTTCCGACGCGGGGGCCGGTCTGGCCGAAGCGGGCGTTCTCAGCGGCGATCGTGAGGTCGCACATGAGATGGAGCACGTGCCCTCCGCCGATCGCGTAGCCGGCGACCATCGCGATCACCGGTTTCGGCAGCGTGCGGATCTGGCGCTGAAGGTCGAGCACGTTGAGGCGCGGGATGCCGTCGGCGCCGACGTAGCCTCCCTCGCCTCGGACCTTCTGGTCGCCGCCGGACGAGAACGCCTCCGTCCCCTCGCCGGTGAGAACGACGACACCGACCCGTTCGTCGTCGCGCGCGTCCGCGAACGCGCGGCTCATCTCGCTCACCGTGAGCGGGCGGAACGCGTTCCGCACTTCCGGACGGCGGATCGTGATCTTCGCGATCCCCTCCGCCGCCTTCTCGTAGCGGGTGTCCTGGAAGTCGAAACCGGGAACGAGCTCCCAGAAGGCAGGATTCATCTCTCTCCCTCTCTCCCGGCCGGAGCCGGCCTTCGCGGCGCGGACCCGGACGGGCTTCACGTTTCGCTCGTAGGTTACCACAGCTCGCGCGGCGTTCTTCAAGAGCGTGGCGCGCGCGGTGGGTCCTTGTTACGATTGCGGCGAGGAGCCGGAGGTATGGCGCGAGAAGACGACATCCGCCCCGAGGAGACGCTCGACCCCGAGGATTGGGAGTCGATGCGGGCGCTCGGCCGCCGGATGCTCGACGACATGCTCGACTACGCCAGAACCGTCCGCGAGCGGCCTCCGTGGCGGCACGCTCCCGACGAGGTCGAGGCGCGTTTCCAGGCGCCTCTTCCGCTCGATCCGTCCCCCGTCGAAGAGGTCTACGAAGAGTTCCGCACGTTCGTCCTCCCCTATCCGGTCGGCAACATTCACCCGCGCTTCTGGGGATGGGTGCACGGAACGGGAACCGTGCTCGGCGCGTTCGCCGAGTTCCTCGCCGCGTCGATGAACCCGAACACCGGCGGCCGCGATTTTCACAGCGCGATCTACGTCGAGCGCCAGGTGATCGATTGGCTGAAGGAGATCGCGGGTTTTCCACGAAACGCGAGCGGCCTTCTCACGACCGGCTGCTCCGCCGCGAACCTGATCGGGCTCGCGGTCGCTCGGAACGCGAAAGCGGATCGCGACATGCGGAAAGAAGGACTTCAGGCATGCCGGCGCCGAATGACCCTTTACGCCTCAGAGGAGATCCACAGCTCGGTCCAGAAATCGGCGGAGCTCCTCGGGCTCGGAAGCGACGCGCTCCGGCTTCTTCCGGCCGGCGCCGACTTCCGGATCGACTGCGGCGCGCTCGAGGAGGCGATTCGGCGGGATCGGCGATACGGACATCTTCCCTTCTGCATCGTCGGAGCGGCGGGGACGACGAACACGGGGGCGATCGACGACCTCGACGCGCTCGCGGAGATCTCTCGCGAGGAGAATCTCTGGTTCCACGTGGACGGCGCGTTCGGGATGTGGGCGGCGCTTGATTCAGACCTCAAGAATCTAGTCCGAGGAATCGAGAAAGCGGACTCGCTCGCGTTCGATCTCCACAAATGGATGTACATGCCCTACGACATCGGCGGAGTTCTCGTGCGCGACGAAGAGGAGCATCTTCGCACCTTCGCGCTCCGGCCCCCGTACCTCGCGCACGGCGAGGGCGGGCGAGGTCTCGCGGGAGGCGGCCTCCCGTGGTTCACCGACTACGGCTTCGAGCTCTCGCGCTCCTTTCGCGCGCTGAAGGCGTGGATGTCGATGAAGCACCACGGCGTCCGCAAGTACGCGCGTCTCGTGCGGCAAAACGTCGAACAGGCGCGGTATCTCGCGAGGCTCGTCGAGACGGCGCCGGAGCTCGAGCTACTCGGGCCGGCCGCGCTCAACGTCGTTTGCTTCCGCTTCGCCCCGCCCGGCACAGGCGAAGCCGCGCGCGATCTTCTCAACGAGCGGATCGTCGTCGAGCTTCAGGAGCGGGGAGTCGCGGTCCCCTCCGGCACGAGGATCCGCGGCCGCTACGCGATCCGCGTCGCGAACACGAACCACCGCAGCCGCCGCGAAGACTTCGACCTCCTCGTGCGCGAGACGATTCGTATCGGGGAAGAGCTCGCGGGAGGATAGGAAACGCATACCGATCTTGCGCCATTCGGTTCGTGTCCCCGCTTTCCCGTGGTTAGCTGGGGATGTCTACGGCGGGTCCTGCCGGCGGCTGTCCATGCGGCGCCGTCACCCGCCGTGGCCGCGCCCTCGCACCGGGAGAAACCGGGTTCGCAACTCATCTCCCCTATTTCCCGGCGGCGCAGTTGTGGCGCCACAGTTGTGGTGCCAGGCAACGAATCCGGACCGGTTTCGCATGCCGGCGCTGAGGTCGGAAATCAGAAGATCCCGGCCAGGAATGCTGGGTTTTCGACGAGAGGGTTGTGCCCCGTGGAAGGAACGACGATGGTTTCCGCGCGGGGGATCGCCTTCTCCATCCGCCGCGCGATCGGGAGGAACTTCGCGTCTCGTTCGCCGGCGACGAGGCGGACCCTCGCGGTGATGCGGGGGAGCTCCGGCCAGTAGCTCGGCATCGCTGCGAGCCCGAGAGAACGAAGAGCATTCGCGAGCGCCTGCGGATCGTGCGCGAGGCGGATCGTGCGTTGACTTCGCTTCGCTTCCTCGGGGAGCGCGCTCTGCGTGGCGAAGATCGGAAGCGCCTCCCACCTCGACACGAACTCCTCGATCCCCCGTTCCTCGAGAAGGCGCGCCCACGACTCGTCCCACGCCGCGCGCGCCGTGCGTTCCTCGTCCGATTCGATCCCGGGGTTCGTGCCGATCAGCGTCGCGGAGGAGACGAGCTCCGGGCGGCGCACGAGAAGACCGAGGACGACGCGCCCGCCCATCGAGTATCCGGCTACCTCGCACGGCGTTTCGATCGAGTCCTTGAGGTTCGAAGCGATTGCGTCGAGCATCTCCTCGAAGCGGGCGCCTGGCGGCGCTGAGAACGACGGATCGTGGCCGGGAAGAACGAAGGTCGCGATCGTGCGGCCCGGGGGGATTCGCCGGACGACGTCCGCCCAGCTCTCGCCGCTCCCCGCGAAGCCGTGAACGAGAACGAGCGGAGCCCCTTCGCCGCGCCGCACAATGCGAAGAGGAACGCGCGCGCTCACCGCGCGGCGTCCGTCTCGGATCGAAGGCGCCGGTTCACCGCATCGATGAAACGCGCGTGCTCGGCGGCCGCGCCGCTCGGGGGGACGACCGCCTCGATCAGGGTCGTGCCGCCTCGCGCGTGCGCTTCCGCGAGCGCTTCCCGGAGAGAGGCTTCGTTCTCCGCGCGCCGGTAGTCGAGATTGAAGAGAAGCGCGGCGTGGGCGAAGTCGAGCCCGTGCGGCGTCGTCCAGAGCGCGAGCATCTCCGGATCGACATCGCGACATCCTGCGATCGGAAGCTGCTCGAAGATGCGGCCGCCGTCGTTCTGCGCGACGACCACGACGAACGGACTCTCGAGATCGCGCGCGGCGGCCAGACCGGTGAGGTCGTGAAGCAGCGCGAGATCTCCGAGATAGAGCGTGGCCGGTCCTCCGAAGACGCTCGCCGCTCCGGCGGCTCCGGAAACGAGCCCGTCGATCCCGTTCGCTCCCTTTTGAGACCAGACCAACGTGTCCGTCATCCAGCCCGGGCAGTAGCTGTCGACCTCCCGGATCGGAAGGCTGTTCCCGAGCGCGAGAAGAGATCCGCGCGGGAGGGAGTCCACGATCGCCCGCGCGAGCGCTCCTTTTGTCAACGCATTGCTGCTTTTGGTTTCCTCCTCCGCCACGCTCCACGCAATCCGATCTGCCGCGGCGAAATCCTCGGTCCACTGCGTCGCGCGCAGCCGGCCGATGTCCATGAGCGCGTCCCTCGCGGCCGCCGCCGTCTCTTCGACCGCGCCGATCACGATCGACGCCGCTCGGTTCGTCGGATCGTTCCAGCCGTACGGCGCGAGGACCGCCCGCGGGCAATCGGGAACGCGCCGGAGAAATCGCTCCCACCCCTTCGACGTCGGCGGGAGTCCGATCTGCACGATCGCCTGCGGCGCGTGGCGAGCCGCGAACGACTCCGACCGGAGAAAGACGTCGAACGCATCGCATCTCAAGGGATTCGCTTGACCGGTGAAGCGAAGCTGGCTCGCCCCTTCGGCGAGCAGAGGATAGCGAACCGTCTCGGCGAGCTCTTCGACCGCGCGCCGCGCCCCGGCCGCGGCGATCGGCCCGGGCCCGCACACGATGAGACCCCTTCGAAAGCGCCGGCAAAGCTCGGCGATCGCGTCGACTCCCGCGTCCCCCGGAACGGCCCGCGGCGGATACGGCGCCGGAAACGGTTCCGCGCAAATCCTTTCGATCCGCTCCCGAAGGCGCGCGTCTTCTTCGTTCGGTTCTTGAGGCTCCAAAGGTTTTCGGAACCAGGCGTTGATCTGCACCGCGCCGGGAAGGGGGAATTGCGAGGCGAAGACCGCCTGCGCCGCTTTTCTCCGGAGCCCGCGAAGGCCTTCTTCCGTTCCGTCCGGGAGGCCGATCTCGAAATAGGCGCGCGCATGCGAGCCGAAAAGGCGAACCTGATCGATCGTCTGCGGCGCGGCGTTTCCGTGAAGCTCCGGCGGACGGTCGGCCGCGAGGACGACGAGCGGCGCGTGCGAGGCGCTTGCCTCGATCGCGGCGGGATACATGTGCGCTCCCGCCGTGCCGGACGTGCAGACGAGAAGAATTGGGCGCCCCGCGGTCTTCGCCGCGCCGAGCGCGAAGAAAGCCGCCGATCGTTCGTCCGGTATTGCGCGAAGGCGAAGATCCTTCTCTCTCGCCGCGGCGAGAACGATCGGTGTCGACCGCGAACCCGGGCTCACGACCGCCTCTCGAATCCCCGCGCGCACGAGGCTCTCCACGAGAAGCGCGGCCCACTCGATGTGAAGGTTCGCCGCGCTCAATCGACGACTCCCAGCGCGCGCAGAAGCGGCCTCTGCTTCGTGCGCGTCTCTTCGTGCTCTCTCGACACGTTCGAATCGCGAACGATCCCCGCCCCCGCGTACACGTACGCATTCCGCCCGCGCAGCACCCCGGATCGGATCGCGACCGCGAGATCCCCGTTCCCCTCTCCGTCGAACCAGCCGACCGGCCCGGCATACCATCCTCTCCGGTGGGGTTCGTTCTCCACGATCCAGCGGACCGCGTCCGACGTCGGGACGCCGCCGACCGACGGCGTCGGGTGGAGTACCGCCGCGAGATCGAGAACGTGCGTCTCGCGCGACAGCACGCCTTCCATCGGCGTGTGCAGATGAAGAACATGGGGAAGCTCGCGGATCTGCGGCCGCGCGGGAACTCGAAGCTCGGAGCAGAGCGGTTCCAGCTTCCTGCGGATCGCCTCGACAACGAGCTCGTGCTCCCCGAGGTCCTTCCGGCTTTCAAGAAGTTGGATCGCGCGCATGCGGTTTCCCTCCGCCGTCGCGGCGGCGTCGATCGACCCGGCAAGCGCTTCCGTCGCGATCTCTCTCCCCCGCCTTCGCACGAGCCGCTCGGGAGAAGCTCCGAGGAGAACGGTCTCGCCCCTCTTAACGAGAAAGCGATGGCAGTCCGGGTACGCCCTGTCGAGCCGGTCGAACACGGCGAGAGGATCGATCGCTGCGCCGAGATCGAGATCGGTTCGGAGAGCGGCGACCACTTTGGAAAAGAGGCCCTCCTCGATCCCCCGGCGTATTCCTTCCACGAGCGCGCTCCACTCCGAGAGGCTCGTCTCGCTCCGCGCCGCGCAGACAGCGGGCGTCTTCTCTTCGGGAGTAATTTTCGTTTCCCCTTCAAGCAGATTCGACAGCTCGACCAGATACGCATCGATCCTCGCGAGATCTCCTTGGCCGCGGAGGGCGAGAGAGAGCCAGGCCCCGCTCTCCGTTCGCCCGTAGCACCAGCGCGGGAGGAGGAAGGCGCCGTCGGGGAAATCCTCCCACGGCGTCTCCGCTCCCTGTTCCGCCTCGAAGGCGAGCCCTCCGAAAAGCACGGGAGGCGGCGCCGAGCATCCGGGAGCGCGGATCTCCGCGAGCGTCTTCCAGAGAGAGGTCGATCGCTCGCGAAGACTCTTGAAGCGATGCTCCCCCTCGCCCGCGATCGCAAATGCCGCTCCGACCCCCGCGATGCGCGGCCCTTCCGGCGGGATCCAGAGGAACGCATCGCGCGAGGGACATGTCCGGAGCAGAAACGAAAGCGGCGCCTCGGGCGCGGGAATCGACAGCACGACCGTTTCGGACTTGTCGAGCACCGAGGCCGCCGTCGCTTTCAGGAGATCGCGGAGAGCCGAGAACTCGGAGGGCCCGATTCCCTTCGGCGTCGAACTCTTCATGTCATGGCTTTTCACGGCCGCTCCCCCGAGGCGTGTGTCGAGGCCGCTTGCGGCGGGGCCGGCTTCCGAAACGCGCGCGCCGCCTGAATCACGAGAAGGACCGCGAGCGCGAAGAGAACGACGGAAACCGCGCGCACGATCGGCGCGGTCTTCCCGGAGAGAACGAGCATGGCGATCGCCCACAAGGTCATGACCACCATGAAGATCGTCGGAAAGAACGTGAAGAGCGCCTTCTTGCCGCTCCTCCGAAGCCAGAGCGTCACGACGACGAGAGCGAGCCCCGCGAGGAGCTGGTTCGTGGCGCCGAACACCGGCCAGATCGCCTGCCACGCGGGGACCGGGTTCCCCTCCGCATCCCGAAGCGAGACGAACACGAAGACCGCGGGAAGAAGAAGCGAAACGAAGGTGCCCGCGAAGCGCCCGAGCACTCCCGAGAGTCCGAAAAGCTCCTGAAAGATGTAGCGCGCGATGCGCGTGCAGGTATCGAGCGTCGTGAGAAGGAACGTCGAGAGCGCGAGAAATCCGAAGTGCGTCCCCATCTCCGCCGGAACGCCGATCGCGGAAAGGAAGCGCCCCATGCCGCCCGCGAAGACCGCGGTGGGCGGCGCGGAGTCGAGGCCGGCCTCGCGGCCCAGCATCATCACCGTTCCGAGGGCGATCACCGCGAGAACTCCCTCGACGATCATCGCCCCGTAACCGATTCGGCGCGCGTCGGTCTCCCGACGGAGCTGCTTCGACGAAGTCCCCGACGCGACGAGCGAATGAAATCCGGAGCACGCACCGCACGCGATCGTCACGAAGAGGATCGGGAAGAGCGGACCGATGCGCGTCTCGAAGGCGGTGAAAGCCGGGTACGCGATCTCCGCCCCGCCGGCCAGAATGCCGACGACGCCTCCCGCGACCGCCCCGTAGAGAAGGAACGACGAGAGATAGTCGCGCGGCTGAAGCAGGATCCAAACCGGCGCGATCGACGCGACCGCGCAGTAGACGAGCAGAACGAGATCCCAGCTCCGCTTGGCGTCCCCTCCGATCGGCGGGAGCGAGGCCGGAACGATCGTCCCGAGCCAGAGAGCCCCGGCGAGGAGAGGAAGGAAGAGAGCGGTCGTTCTCCCGAGCGGAGCGCGGAAACGGACGAGAAGAAGGCCGAGAAGGAGCGCGAGGAAGATGAACACGATCGACGAGGTCGCGACTCCCCCATCCTCGGCGAACGTCGCCGACGTCAGATCGAGAAATACGATAAGCACGTAAACGAGCGTGAGCCAGATGAAGATGAGAAACAGGAGATAGCCCGCGCGGCTCATGTGGATGTTGGCGATCTCGGCGATCGAGCGCGCGCGATGGCGGATCGACGCGACGAGCGTGGAGAGATCGTGCACTCCGCCGATGAAGATCGAGCCGATCACGATCCAGAGGACCGCGGGGAGCCATCCGAAGGCGAGGCCGGCGATGATCGGACCGACGACGGGCCCCGCGCCCGCGATCGAGGAGAAGTGGTGTCCGAAAAGGACCGGCGCGCGCGTCGGAACGTAGTCGATTCCGTCCCGCATCGTCTCGGACGGGACCGGGTTCGCATCGTTCAGATCGAATCGGCGCGAGAGGAACGCGCCGTAGATCCGGTAGCCGAGAGCGAGCGCGGCAAGAGCGACGAGAAAGAACCAGGCGAGCAAGACCGTCTCCTCTTCGCGATAGGGCTCCTTTCAGAATAGGCGCGATGGCGGGGCCGGTCAACCGGCGAGACAGCCCCGGCGGTTCTCCTCAATCATGCTGGCCGAGCGCGTCGGGGAAGACGCTGCCCGGCGCTCGGTTGACAGCCGCGCCGCTTTGTGTTGAATTGGGAGCTGGTGCGGAGGCTTGCGATGCATCCGAGCGCGTCTGTTCTTCAGCGGGTCGTGACGGTGATCCTCGGCGGCGGCCGCGGCACGCGCCTCTATCCCCTCACCGAGCGGCGCGCGAAACCTGCGGTCAGCTTCGGCGGCAAGTACCGCCTCATCGATATCCCGATTTCCAATAGCATCAACTCGGGAATCCGGAAGATCTTCGTTCTCACGCAGTTTCTTTCCGCGGGGCTTCACAGCCACATCACGCGGACGTATCGGATGGACGGCTTCTCGCAGGGGTTCGTCGAGATTCTCGCCGCGGAGCAGACGCCGACGCGAAAGACATGGTTCCAGGGGACCGCCGACGCGGTTCGCCACGGTCTTCGCTACTCCGCGCGCACGCCGCACGATCACGTGCTCATCCTCTCCGGCGATCAGCTCTATCGAATGGATTTCGCCGACATGCTCCGCACGCATCTCGACTCGCGCGCAGACGTGACGCTCGCAGCCACGCTGGTCGGCGAGGAGAACGTCCCGCGCATGGGCATCCTGCGGATCGACGCGGATGGGCGCGTCGTCGGGTTCGTTGAGAAGCCCGAGTCGCCGGAAACGCGCGAAACGCTCGCCGTTCCCGAAATGGTGCGCGGCCGCCTCGCCGCGCGGCCCGGAGAGAAGCGGCATCTCGCGTCGATGGGGATCTTCCTCTTCCGGCGGCAGGCGCTCTACGATCTCCTCGCCGACGGCAAAAGACAGGACCTTCCGCGAGAGGTGATTCCCGCCGCCTTCGAGCGTCTCAAGGTCGTCTTCCATCCGTTCGACGGCTATTGGGAGGACGTGGGAACGCTGCGCACCTTCTTCGAGGCGAACCTCGATCTCGCCGGACCGATGCCGAGGTTCGATCTCTACGATCCGGTGAACCCGCTCTTCTCGCGCTACCGGAACCTCCCCGCGGCCAAGATCCAGAACACGCATCTCGATCGGGCGCTCGTCGCGGAGGGCGCGATCATCGAAGGGGCGAGCCTTTCGCGCGTGGTCGTCGGCCTTCGAAGCGTCATCCGTCCCGGCGCGACGATTCGGAACTCGGTGCTGATCGGGAACGATTTCTACGAGAGTGAGGAGGACGGAGGACCGCGCCGCCCCGAGATCGGGAGAAACACGCTCATCGAGACGGCCGTGATCGACAAGAACGCGGTGATCGGCGAAGGATGCGTGATTCGCGACAAGACCGGCGCGCCCGATTCCGACCATCCGCTCTACACCGTGCGCGACGGCATCACCGTCATCCGGGACGGCACGGTTCTCCCTCCGGGCACAATGATCTAGATTCAGCTTCCGGATATCGCGACATACACCATTGGCTTCATTCCAACAGAAGCTCGACTGGTGTCTTCTCGGCCGGGGCCCGGGGCAAGGGGGCGCCGGAAGAGACATCCCGGCCGCGCGTTTCCGTCACCGTCAATCGACTCGCGCCCCTTCCAGTACGGAGACGATCGCCTCCGCGGCCACGCGGCATCCTGCGGCGTTCGCATGCAGATTGTCCACGAAGAGATCGCCCTCGGCTTCGAGAAAAGGCCCCACGAGATCGATGAGAGGAACGCGCTCTCTCTCGCCTACCTCGGCGACGATCCGCTGATAGGCGAGGAGCGCGTCGTTCTTCTCCTCCATCTGTTTCCGAAACGGCCAGATGAGAAAGAGGACGGGAACGTTTCTCTCCGCGCAGAGATCTCGAATCTCGACGAGAGCCCGGTCGAACTCCCTGGGCGAGAGACGCGGCCTCTTCTTCGTGTTCTCGGTCGTTTCGGTCGCTCGCACCCCCGCGACGACTTTCCGAAGCACGAGGTAGGCCCGGCTTGCGGCGAGCGGACCTCCGCTTCTTCCGGCGGCCAGCGCGCGCGCGACCTGCATGTCCGAGCGAGAGCTCCATTCCGACGCGTCGTTGAACCCGAACGAGGCGATCACGAGATCGGGGCGTAGAGCGAATCCTCGCGTCTCCAGGAAACACTTCCCTTGGTACGACGAGTATCCAGGAACGCTCGCGTTCATGACGAGCACGTCGCCGCCGGTCGATCGGCGGAGCATCTCCTCGAGACGGGCGGGCCACGTCTCCTCGTCGTCCACCCCGATCCCGAACGCGCAGGAGTTCCCGAGAACAAGAACGCGGAACTCTCGTTTCTCCCTCGGAATCGGGCGCGAGCGGAGACCGATCTCATTGGTTGATACCTCAAACGTAACCGGATAGCGCCCGATCGTTCCCGAGATCCTTTCGGAATCAAGATTCGGTTTGAGCTTCCAGAAGAGGTCCGGGTCCGGGTCGAAGAGATCAATCATCCCTGGAAGGCCGAGGACCCGGATGAGATCCTCGTGCTCCTTCCGGACAAGATCGTCCTCGTGCGAGACGAACAAGCGGGATCCGATCTCGAACAGCGCGAGCGTGCACGCGCACACGAGAACCGAGAAGAACACGTTCTTGCAAAAGGGGGCGCGTGCGGGCCTTTCGAATTCGGAGGGTCCGGGATAAGAAGCCATGACACCGCCGCTCGGCCGCGACCGACGGGGGAGGCGGCGCGGTTGTCCGCCGGACCCGCTCGCCGCACGAGTCCTTCGGGATCCGAGCGATCGCTGGAAGTCGCCGAGAGGCGGCGCATCCGGCGGCTTACGGCAACAGTTTATCATGAACGAGCGCGTGTTGTACAGGCGCAAGCAAGCGGTTATGAAAGCGGGGGAGAGTCTCCCTCGGCCTTCGACGCGTCCCCGCCGTCCTCGAGCAGAGGTTGGATCACCGGCGCGAGAAGCTTCAAGACATGCACCGGGAGCGTGCTCGTGAAACGGTACTCCCCTTCCTCCGGCTTCTCGACGTAGGCGACGACTGTTCCGAAGAAGCGGTCCCCGATCAAGAAGACGAACGACGCCGTCCGGCTCATGATGACGGAATCGATGAGCGCGCCGCCCGCGCCGTAAGTCTTATGCCGGTTGTCTCCGGTCCCCGTTTTTCCGCCGACTTCCCAGGTCCTTCCGTCGCTCGACGCGAACGCGCCGCGGAGCCTCCGCGCGGTCCCTTCCTCCACCACACCGATCAGCTCGCGGCGGAGACAATCGGCCACCGGCGGCGAAAGTACCCGCTCTCCCATCGACCGGCGATCGCCGGAAAGCTTCGTCTCGAAGGGGGTCCCTTCCGCGAAATGCAGCTCGCGTACGCGCGCCGTCGGAAAGCGAACGCCGCCGTTCTGGATGATCCCAGCGAGCTCGGCGAGCGCCGCGGGGCGATCGCCGGAGCTTCCGATCGCGGTCGCGTACGAAGGGACCAAGGAGCCGAACGGATAGCCGAGCCGTTTCCATGAACGGTGAATTTCCTGGAACGCCTCCATCTCGAGAAGCGTCCGGATGCGTTTGTCCTGTTTGTCTTTCTTGTGCGTCCGAAAGAGCCACTCATAGACGGCGAGGCGTTCATCCTTGCTCGCTGCGATCGCCTCGTCGAGGGTCGCCTCCGGATTGCGCCGGAGATACGCGACCGTCCACACCTCGAGCGGGTGGACACGCGCGACGAAGCCGCGATCGACAAGCGAGATCGCGTCCCCTGCGTAGCTTTGATGGAGCCGGAGGATCGTCGCGTCGGGGAGCTTCGATTGCGGAAGGCTCCCGCGAAGGAACGACGCCAAGTCGTCCACGCCCGCCTCCGGAACCGCTCCGCAGTAGAGGGCCGCGAGGCGCGACGGGGAAAGCTGCCTCCCCTCGATGAGGAGCTCGAGCGCCTCTTCCGCCTTCTTCTCCTTATACTTGCCGTGGAACCGCCGGATGAAGATCCTTCCTTCCCGATCCGCGAAGCGCTCGAGGTATTCCCTGCGCCGAGGATCCGCCGCGTTCTCCAAGACCTCCATGCCGCCCGGTCCTCGATACTTGAAGTACTCGACGACGTCGCCCATGAGCCGGATGAAGACGAGGTTGACCGAGTGGCGGAAAGCATCTCGCACCGAGTAGACCTTGTCGTCGTCTTCCGGATTGAAGTTCGAGAAGTGATGAAGCCCTCCGCCCGTGAAGAAGCCCTCCCCGGGGCTCGCCGAGTAGCGGCGCTCAAGAGCCGCATCGAGCATCGCCTCGAGGCTCGTGTCCGAATCGGAGGCAAGGTAGCGCGCCGCCCATCTCGTCAGCGGATCGTTCTTCTCGATCGCCTTCGCGCGGAGAGAGTCTCCCGGCGGGGAGGTCAAGCGTTCGCGGAGCTCCGCGACGACCTCAAGGTACGTTGCCAGCGTCCGGAGCTTCGCCGAGGAGCCGAGCTCGAGCTGCGTCCCCTCGTTGATGTTGAGCGGCTGGTTCAGGTTATCCGCCTGTACGCGGAGGAGGTTCTCCCCCTCTCCCTTCTCGTAAATGGTCACGCTATAGATGATGCGTGAAGGATCTCCTTGGTCGAGGAGCCGAAAAGCGTCCAGGCCCGCCTCGCGGATGTACTCGGGGTCTTCGATGCGGCGAAGAAG
>Ga0194113_10001011_pt1 | contig 38150 bp, 40 predicted proteins | sample TA2MahC200mmetaG_FD_146193 | JGI IMG/M metagenome (GOLD analysis project Ga0194113, IMG submission 146193) | Freshwater microbial communities from Lake Tanganyika, Tanzania - TA2015017 Mahale Deep Cast 200m | ecosystem: Environmental > Aquatic > Freshwater > Lake | place: Tanzania: Lake... | reverse complement strand
CTTATAAAGTGTAACAACCCCCTGGCACCCGAAGGTTCGGGGGACTGTTTTCTGAAACAGGCCGATTTTTTTTAAGTTTACTTCAAAAACTTATTTTCTCCCTACTGTAGGGTGCGGAAAATAGGAACTTAAAAGAAAAATTTTATAAATAGGAGTAAAATACGAATGCAGTATCGTGAATACGGCAGAACTGCAATTAAACTTTCACCATTGGGCTTTGGTTGTATGCGCCTGCCGATGGAAAACGACCATGTAAAAGAAGAATATACAATTGAAATGTTGCGGCATGCGATGGATTTAGGCGTGAATTATTTTGATACAGGGGTTGGCTATTGCAACCAGGAGAGTCAAGTTGTTTTAGGAAAAGCGATTAAAGGTAGACGTGACAAATTATATATCTCGACAAAGAATCCACACAAAGGTGATGACTCAAAAGAATGGCGTCGGTTATTGGAGGAATCGCTACAGCGTTTAGATATTGATTACATCGACTTTTATCATTGTCATGGATTAAGCTGGCAGCAATATGTCGAAGGCTTTAGCAAAGGCCCACTGGCAGAAGCGCGCAAAGCGCAGCAAGAAGGGCTGTTTCGGTATCTTGGCTTCTCCAGCCACGATTCTGAAAATATTCCCAAACTTATTGATACCGACGAATTTGCGGGCATGACTGTGCAATATAATCTCTTAGACCGCAAAAATGAAACCGCTATTGCCATGGCGCATGAAAAAGGCATGGGCGTGGTGATTATGGGACCTATCGGCGGCGGGCGGCTCGTTGCGGAATCTGAACAAATTAAAAATCTTATCTCCGGAGGCGGCAAAAGCAGCCCAGAGGTTGCGTTGCGATTTGTTCTGTCCAATCCGAATGTCACGTTAGCATTATCAGGTATGAACAGCATAGAGATGGTCGATGAAAACATCGCCACCGCGTCACGTACTGAACCGTTGAGCGATGAGGAACGTCAGCACATCCTGGAAATGTTGGAAGAGAATAAGCGTCTTGCCGATTTGTATTGTACTGGTTGTGGCTACTGCATGCCTTGTGAAAATGGCATTGACATCCCTGAAAATTTCCGCCTGATGAATTACCATCGTATCTATGGATTAACAGTAATGGCACTTGAACGATATAGGCGTTTAGGAGAAAGAAAGGTTGAGGATAAACCCGCGCCTGCGTGGGCGGAGGCTTGCATAGAGTGCGGCAAATGCGAACCTAAATGCCCGCAGGATATTCCGATTCGTGAACAGTTGAAAGAAGTGCAGGAGACATTGGGAAATTAAATCCAGCATCAGTTGTAACATTAGAGTGCAATAACCAGTAGTTTATTATTGCACTCCGGCTGAAAACTCAATATGCTTGCCCTCAATCATTTGAATCAGATTGCAGTTGTTCTTGAATTTGGGCAAGCTCTTTACACGCATGAATAATGCGTAGTGCTATCTCTCCTCTGTTTGCAACTAATACTTTATCGAATATTTTCTCTATGCTCCGATTTTCTCCTCACCTTGAATAAAGGTTGGTCATCTTCCACTGGACGGGAATTTTCTACAAGAATTTCCACAATGTAACAATCAAATTCCGCTTTAATAGGATTAAACAGTGTCATCGCCTCAATGAGACAAAGAACATCACCGGTTCGTACTTCATCCCCAACTGTCACGAATGGTGAATCATCAGGTGATGGGGAGCGATAAAAGGTACCAGACATAGTAGCGCGGATAATTTCCATCTCTATTGTATCAGTTTGAGCAGTTACCTTCGCTTGATGAGACGAACTCGGCATTACCGACGCCGGAATTTTCCTCATCTTATTCTGCAAAGGTTCCCCATGTTCTTCCGGTTCCTTCATGTGGTCTGGTGGAAGAATCACATACTCAGGCAAAATGATGTCATCCTCACAGAACACGAGCGCTCGTTCAATTACAGTTGCGAGTTCTCGTACATTTCCAGGCCAGGAGTAATCCTTCAAAATAGCTATCGCATCATCAGAAATCGTAGGGACAGCGCGATTATTCTTCGCTGCGCGGGCTTTCAGAAAATATTCAGCGAGAAGTGGAATATCCTCCTTCATTTCTCTAAGAGGTGGCATTGTAATCGTAATCACACTCAGACTGTAAAACAAATCTCTGTCGAACCTATTCTGATTGGCTTCTACCCCCAGATTTCTATTTGTCGCGGCAATAATACGAACATCGACAGGAATAGTTTCCATCCCGCCAACTCGACGTGTTTCACCATCAGCGATAACTCTCTGAAGTCTGCGTCCCGATTCTATGGATAGCGCAGTAATTTCGTCGAGGAATAATATCCCTCCATAAGCTGATTCAATTAGACCGCGTTTTGCGCTTATAGCCCCGGTAAATGCGCCTCTCTCATGCCCAAAAAGTTCGCTTTCAATGAGTGCCTCCGGAGTTGCGGCGCAATTCATCGCGATAAACGGGCTATCGCATCTCGCGCTCTTTTGATGGATATACCTGGCTGCAAGCTCTTTGCCTGTGCCGTGTTCTCCAACTATCAACACCGGGGATGTCGCTTTTGCCGCCTTATCCATAATTGATAAGGCTTGTTTGAGTTTCGGACTTTCTCCGATGATTTCAACTTTCAGTTCAGGCGCAGGTTCAGGCGTTTCCGCCAACGCATCCAATAATTCTTCTGCTTCATCCACCGTAATTTTGCCTTCATGAAGCATCGTCAAAATTCTTCTTCTTTCTGCTAACATAATTATTCCCTCCTAAAATTTGCTGTAGGGCAAACTGACAGTTTGCCCTACAGTTGCTTTCTGAGCAATTCAGCGCCCTCTTTAGCAGAAATTTCACCGCGTTCAATCGCGTCTAAAATTTCGCTTCGTTTCATCAATTCGACCTGTGGCGCATATCCCAATGCCTCAATCACTTCATCCAACTTTTTGCGCACTGTTGGATATGAGATATTCAACTCTTTCTCAACATTTTTGATGTTCCCCCTTGCCACCAAAAAAGCTTCCACAAATCGTTGCTGTTCTGATGATAATAGGGATAGCTTCGATATGGGAATATTGCCTTCGAGGGCTAAATCGCAAGAATCGCATTTGAGTTTAATGGGTTTAAGCTGTCCGCCACATAGTGGACAACAATTCAACGGTTTACGCATCCGCGCCTCCTTGGGAAATTCATTTGAAATAAACTGACTATATTATACATTATTAATTCAATTTTGTCAAGAGAAAATATTGATATTTTTAACTTTCTCTGCCAAAAAATTCATTATGTTAAACGTTGAAATTAAATTTAGACAATTAAGTGAACAGCTTGCTGCCAGGAATAATTTGCCATTGCCTTCACTTATAATGTATGCTATAATTTGAAAAAATTTCCATGAAAACAAGGAGAATACGAAATGGCTAAAGTTGAAGCAAATTATACAGATTATTTGAAAGAGACCAACAAGATGCTGGAACATGGCGGTTTGCTGCTCGCATCCCGATATCGGGAAGGAAAGCCAAACGCTATGACCATCGGCTGGGGCACAGTCGGAATTATCTGGGGCAAACCGATTTTTATTGTGTTGGTTCGTCCGTCACGGTACACTTACGATTTGATTGAAATCACGGATGATTTTACCGTGAATGTCCCGACGCCTGAACTGGCGGATGAAGTGCTGTACTTCGGCACCGTTTCAGGACGTGACCATGACAAATTCAAGGAAAAGGGGCTTACCGCAAAGCCCGGTAAGAAAGTCAAATCTCCTATCGTCGAAGAGTGTGTTATTCACTATGAATGTAAAGTGGTCCACAAGAACGATGTGATTCCAGATGAGTTGGCTCCGGAAATTCGCGCTGGCGCTTATCCTAAAGGGGATTTTCATCGAATCTACTTCGGCGAAATTTTGGCGGTATATGCCGACGCTGATGCGAAGGAACGGTTAGCGTAGTTATACTTCGAACGGTCATAGACTTTTATTTCTCTGGAGTGCAGAAGTCTTTGCTTCTGCACGTGTGTCAGCATTTGCACGTGCGTCAGCAGAGACTGACGCACTCCAAAGGGTGAACTATGAATACAAACAAATTTTTTCTGCTTATACCATTCAAAATCATTTTGCTGGTTTTAATTACATGGCAATTGCTATTTCTTGTGCAACACGGCTGTCTTGCTATTGATGATAAAGGATTTGAAAAATCAACATGGAGTTTTGTCGTTTATAGCGACAACCGGGGCAGTAATCCAACTCATAAAGCAGTGTTAGTCTCGATAGCGAAAATCAAGCCCGACCTTATTCTGAATCTCGGTGATATGGTGTTTTGGGATGAAAAATATGGGACGTTGGAAAATTTCAAAAAGGATGTGGAGGAAACGTGGGGAGATTTCGACTCATTCAACCGCATTTTTTATCCTACAATCGGCGGACATGAGGAACGCTATTACAACAAGAGTGTTTATCCTCCTTACGGCAAGGAACCGGATAATCAAGCGGGGCAAAAATTATATCGTGATTTGGAAATCAAAAAGCGAGTCGCCAGGTTCAATGAACAATATGGAGATTACTATTTCAAGCACAAAAATATTCACTTCATAATGATGTATCGGTCAGATGAGTGGAAGGTCGAAGACCAACAGGTCGAATGGCTCACGGATGTGTTAAATTCGATAAAAGACGCTGACCCTATTGTCGTGGCTGGACATGCGGGCGGCTGGTTTCTATCAAATGTAGAAGATAGAAACCATGAAGAAGTGAGAAAATTGCTGAGAGAACATAACGTCGATATTGAACTCGCCGCGGATTGGCATGATTATTACGCGGATACAGATGGAAATATTCTACGAATGCGTTCCGGTTCGGCAGGTTGGGGCGATGCTCTATTCATCCAATTCGACGTTACGGATAAAAATTTTATCGTCACAACCTTCGAGCCTGACGGCGTAACGCTATTCACAGGACGACCCTGGATTCCCTCTCGCTGGATTAAAGAATTTGGTAAACCGGCTCAAAAAAAATGATACTGCTGACCCTTCCCCTTCTGTTCCTTCGCAAGCTCAGGACTCAAGGGTCAAGGGCAGGCTATAATTGACGCACCTGTCTGCCGTCGTCTGCTTGTGCCGGCATGGCAGACAGGCAAGCGCGGTATAGCCGCTGATTGTAAGACCGCGCTGATTATAAGACCGCTCCAATCAGCGTTGTCTGGAAATCAGCGGCTATAAATTTAATATTCCTTAGTGTTTCTTTTGATCAAACTTTTCTTTTTAAAAGAAAAGTTTGGTTTAAAATATGGAGGTATGCCATGAATTCCGTATTAAACAAGAAAATAATAACCGGGAAACTGCGTCTAATCGACAATGGTTGGTTGCAAGTAGACCCATCATCTGGCGCTGAAATCCACATCCAGGAACCAGTAAGTATTAGAATTATATTCAACTTTCCTTTGTTTAATGAACAAGGGGAAACGAAAGTTACGGGTAAAAGTCTGGATGACAAAACACTGGAATTAACCCTTGAGCGTGTAAATAATGTTTTAGGCTTCGGAAGCGCTAAGCCAATATTGATAGGAACACTCAATGGTCAACAGATTTTTCTTAGCTACAGCGTGTCCCCTTTTGGCGACTCTGTTAGTCTAAGATATGCATTTTACGTCAAGGAGGGCACCGATGCAAGATGAAATCACTGTTCAAAATCTTCAAGAAAATAGCGTCAATGTTGTTATGAAAATACCGCATGAGCTTGTCATTGAGATGGTTCAGGCTAATAATTTGCGCCATTATGAAAAGTTTAGTATAGCAGCAAGCTTTTTCTTCTCGGCGTTCGCCAGCCTATTGGCAGCAGCAATTGTGGATGAATTTAAAGATAAAGTTTTACTGATTGTATCTATGATATTCTTTGCTGCTTTCATCATTTTTCTGATATTTTCTCTCATCGAAAGAAGAGAGGTATATAAAACCAAGAAAACTTTGGATTTAGGCAGAATGGAATGGCGTAGTCAAGGATGAGATTATTACTAACCCACAAAATTTTTATCTTAGATGATAATATCTAAATAAGGAACGAAAAACATGGAAATTGGAGTTTATGAACATTTACAGGATGATATTCGAAATTTGGAAACGCCTGCTATCGACACATGGACAAATCAATACAGCGATAGAGAATACACAATCGAATTGACGGCGCCCGAATTTACCTGCGTCTGTCCCAGAACAGGATTGCCAGATTTTGCGACGATTACGATTCGTTATGTTCCTGACCAAAAGTGCATTGAATTGAAGTCTTTTAAAGAATATATCGTCTTCTATCGGAATGTGGGTATTTTCCACGAACACGTTGTAAATAAAATCCTTGATGATTTTGTCCGCGCGTGTGACCCAAGAAGCGTTGAGATAATTGGCGATTTTAATGTGCGCGGCGGGATAAAAACGGTCGTGAAGGCAAATTACAAGAGGAAGGGAAAACAATGATTTGGCGTAGCATTTATAATATAATTATCATACCTTTCATGTACCTCTACTTTCGGGTGTTAGCATTATTTAATCCCAAATTCCGCGAAGGCATCGCAGGGCGTAAAGATTTGTTTGCATATCTTGAAGCCCAACTTGCCCAGGCTCGAAATCTGCCCAAAACCGTGTGGTTTCATTTCACTTCAGTCGGTGAGTTTGAGCAGGCAAAGCCTCTGATTGTCGCATTGAAAGATGAAGCTAAAATCGTTTTGACATATTTTTCGCCATCCGTAAGCGCGAACGTGGAAAGGTATCCTTATGCCGACGCCCGCTGTTACTTGCCTTTTGATACGCGACGCAATGCAAAACGGATGATGCGTTTGATTCAACCTTCCGTATTGATTTTCTCCAAATTTGATATCTGGCCCAACCACGTATGGGCGGCGGCGAAAAGAGGCGTTCCTATTATTTTGATTGCCGGCACATTGCACGCTAAGTCGAAACGGCTATGGCCAGTCGCCCGGTCATTTTTCAAACAGGTACACAAACATATTGCCGCGCATTGCGTGATTTCAGAATCAGATGCGCAACGGTTCCGTCAAATTTGTCCCTCGGAGGCTAAAATTATTGTCACAGGCGACACTCGCTTTGACCAGGTTTATCAGCGAGCGAAATCAGTCAAAATCGATGAGGAAATATTTCCCGGCCAATCGTCGTTTGGAAAGCCGATTATCGTCGCAGGAAGCACTTATCTTGAAGATGAAACTATTCTGTTAGACGCTTACGATTTGCTTCGTCAACGTTGCACATCCATCACACCGCGTTTAATTCTCGTTCCGCATGAGCCTACTTCAGAGCGCATCGCCGAAATTGAAGTGCAATTATCAGACAAAAATTTTGTTGTTGTATATCTATCCCGCCTCTCCTCTGACGCAAATCTCAGCAATATTGACATTCTTATAATTGATGCTGTCGGACTTTTAGCGAAACTTTACCTACTCGGAGACTTCGCCTTCGTCGGCGGCAGTTTTCATGGCCGCGTTCACAATGTCATGGAACCAGCGGCGATGGGCAAACCGGTGGTATTTGGCCCGACTATTCACAATTCTTATGAGGCGATGTTGTTGCAAAAGCGCGGAGCCGCGATACTTGTAAAAAATGCTCAAGAGATGGCTGACGCATTTGAACAACTTTTGACAAATCCCGATAATGCTTCTGAGCGCGGCCGAATTGCCGAACAGGTCATTTTGGAAAACCTCGGCGCGGCTGAGAAAACACTTGCAGTTGTAAGACAAGGGATAAAAAAGTCCGAGGCTGAAGCCATCGGACTGAAAGAGCAAAGTTCCACAGACTAATTCGTTTTGTGAAAATACCCCAACAGTTGCGGCCGGACAATCACAGCTAAGACTAATCCTATCAAAGCCCCTATTGCCCAAAACAGGGTGTTAATCTGGGAACTCAGGCGTTTGTCCGTCTCTGTTACAGTGGTTTGAACAGCTTGGATCTGAACAGTCAACTGCTTATCCAATTCGACAATCTGATTGGTGAGCCGCTTGTCCATTTCTCTAACCGTAGTTTCGAGATTGGTTATCTTCGATTCTAATGCCTGGATGTCCGACCTGGTTGCCTGCTGTGCAGAAGCAACAGTCGAAAGCAAGAGAAAAAGGAAAAATCCAAAAGTCATGCGTTTTCGATTCATGGTATATTCCCACCTTCTTGAATCATCAGATGACCGAAAATCAAGTTGGCAAAATTATACCTTAAACAGGCGTGAACGTCAAATGGAATTTTTATAAAAAAATTTTTTATTAGTGTCACACTTTTGCATTTTGCTGTGTCTTATATATAGACAAATTAAAAACCAAGTTTTTCCGAAAAACTCGGTTTCGTAGCCGAATTTGCCAAAATTCGGGTAACAGGAGCAAAATCATGCGAACTGAAGATGGATACATCATCGATAAATGCCTCAATGGTGAGAAAGAAGCCTTCGGCTTTTTAGTGGACAAATATCGCTCCTGCGTCTATGCGTTTGCGTATTCCAGACTCTGGAACTTCCACGACGCCGAAGACATCACCCAGGAGGTATTTCTAAAAGCGTTTCGGAAATTACCTACTCTGAAACAGTGGGACAGTTTCCAGGCATGGCTTTATTCGATTACTGCCAATTTGTGCAAGAACTTTCTGCGAGCAAAATTCAACCGTCCCGACCATGAGTTTATCGCTGAACAAGACCCAAAAACTTTGAGTCAGCCTTTGATGAACTCCTATCGCGAAGAATTGATGCATGAATCGCTCTATGAAGCATTAGATTCACTGCCTGAATCGTATCGGCAAGTATTGACGCTCTACTATTTTGGTCAAATGAACAACGAAGAAATTGCCCGCTTTCTTGGCGCGTCTCCCAGCAACATCAGGCAGCGGCTCAGTAGAGCGCGGGCAAAACTAAAAGAGGAGATGCTTGACATGATGAGTAAAACTTATGACCAGCACAAATTGCAACCCGGTTTTACGTTCCGTATTGTCGAACTGGTGAAGCATATAAAAATCCAGCCGGCGCCACACGCGCCATGGCTACCCTTTGGCCTTTCGGCGGCAACAGGAATTGTTCTCACCGTTCTGATGTTCAGCCCACACTTACTTTTACTCACCCCGCTCGGCGCGCTACTCGGTTCGCCGCTGCCCAGTAAGACAAAGGTGATGGAATATGGCGAGTTGCCGGTGGATGTGTTGGAAATTTCAGAGATTACATTCTTATCCAGTGAGCAAGGAGATGGCAAAGATTCCGCCCCAAAGCGTCCCAATCCTCAGAATGCCTTCGCGCCTCCGCTTGCGCCTTCGGGTAAGGATACATGGACAAAGAAAGCAAATATGCCAACAGAAAGAGCACTTTTATCCGCCAGTTTAGTAAATGAGAAAATCTATGTCATTGGGGGCGGAAAAGATTTGGCTTTACCTCAAGAGTTTTCGATAGTTGAAGAATACAATCCAGCGACGGATACCTGGACGAAGAAAACGGATATGCCAACTCCGAGACTGGCCTTATCCACCAGTGTAGTGGATGGGAAAATTTATGTCATCGGAGGGGCATCACCAAATCGGACACCTCTTTCAACAGTGGAAGTGTATGAGCCAGCAACGGACACATGGACGAAGAAAGCGAATATGCCAACGGCAAGATTCGGTTTATCTACCAGTGTGGTAGATGGGAAGATTTATGCCATTGGAGGTTCGACAGGTGGTGCAACTGTAGAAGAATACAATCCAGCAACGGATACATGGGCAAAAAGAGCAGATATGCCAACCGCAAGAGAGGGATTATCCACCAGCGTAGTAGATGGAAAGATTTATGCCATTGGAGGGGCGTGTCTTGGTGTTGGTGGTGTTAGTGTCTTTTCAACAGTGGAAGAGTATAATCCTGTAGCAGACAGCTGGTTGGAGAAGGCTAGTATGCCAACTACAAGAGCTTATCTATCTACCAGTGTGGTAAATGGGAAGATTTATGCTATCGGCGGCGGATCACCAAATCAGATAGCTCTTTCGACAGTGGAAGAATACGATCCAGCAACAGACACATGGACAAAGAAAACAGACATGCCAACGCCGAGAATGCAATTATACACTAGCGCGATGAATGGGTATATTTATGCTATCGGGGGAACACAAACATTTTGGTCATGGGTCAAGCAGGCTGTTCCTGCTTTTTCAATCGTGGAAGCTTATGACACTGGATTTAGAGCGGTTGAAGCGGAGGGGAAGCTGCCGACGACGTGGGGGCGGATGAAAGCTGAGTGAACTCTTTCCGTTCTGCTTGCCCCAATGCCTACGGGTGTTGGGGCTTTTTGTTTTGGCTGATTCTTTTTTATTGAAATAATGTCAAGGATACTGTATAATATTGTTTGATAACGAATTTGCGGGTAAAATTGGAGGGAACCAAAATGGGGCAAACATTGACACTGTCGTTACCCGATGAGATGTATGTTGTTCTGAAAAATATATCGGAGGCGGAGGGCAAGACGGTCGAAGCTTTCTCAACAGCTTTACTATCTAACGCCATTTTAGCAATTACAGATGACCCATTGCTTCAACTCGCTGGTACGCTTGAATGCGACATTAAAGATATTGCAGAGCGTCACAACGATTACATCGGTATATCGCTGATGAAAGCAATGCGAGGTGAAGGTGATGCGTGAGGTTTTCGCAGACACAGCAGGTTGGGCGAATTTCTTCATCCGAACCGAGCCTTACCACCGAAAAGCCGTTGAACTCATGCGTCGGTGGCGACAACAAGGACGCCGCATCGTGACTACCAACTACGTACTGAGTGAACTGGTAGCACTCTTTACCAGTCCTTTACGCTTACCGCGTCACCTTCTAGTCCGGTACATTGAGACTATCAAAAACGCTTCCTACGTTGGAATTATTCACGTTGATAAAGAACTTGACACGGCGGCTTGGACATTGTTGAAGGAACGGTTAGACAAAGAGTGGACGTTAGTAGACTGTGCAAGTTTTGTAATGATGCAACAGCGCGGTATCACCGAAGCATTCACTACTGACCACCATTTTGAGCAAGCAGGCTTTGTCCGTCTCCTCAAACTTTGAGTGGAAGCATCTGGGAAGTAAGATTTTGTAACGCGTGAAACGTAATACGGGAAAGCCTCAATGCCTACGGGTGTTGGGGCTTTTTTGTTTGGTGCTTAACGGAATTTTTCATGCAGCGTAGCGTTTCTCAAATGCCTCGAACTCAAGTTCAAGGCTGAGAGGCTAAAGTCCACTAAAAGTGGACTGGCATTAATGTAGTCGTCTTTGTAAACCCCCTAACCTCCTTTTTTAAGGGGGACGACTTAAGCGACTTAGCCTGTGAATTGATTCACAGGCTAAAGTTGATAAACATCAGAAAAGCGTGGATTTGTCAATCCACGCAGAGCATTTTTCATCAAGTTAAGAAATACTCAAAAAATAAACATATTTCCTCATTCGTCTCTGGGGTTAAACTATGATTCTCACGTGTGTTGGACATCCCAACTCTATTCTCATAGCCTAATAGTTTATTCACCAGCATAGTATGGTTTAGCGCTTTCCAGCGTGATGGTTGGTCTTCGGAACCACCGGAAACGAAAAACGGTCTTGGTGCCATCAAGGCGTGCAGTTCATGTAAATCATGTCCCGCCTCGAAAAGCTGTTTGTAAGCGCCGGTGCGCGGGTTGTCATCAGTCGGAATACCCGCCTGGCGATCTTTGCCCGACTCATAACCGAGATACCAGGGCTCCCAGTAGTTCACACTCGGGCGGTTTTCATCAAAAACGATGCCGGGGTCAGAATAACAAGCGCAGGCAAATTTCTCATAAAGGCACGAAGCAAACAGCGCCCATTTCCCGCCGAAGGAATGCCCGACAGTGCCAACGCGTTCTGGGTCAACTTCGGGCAAGTTTGATAGCAGATTGTAACAGTTGGCTGAAACGTAGGCGAGGTATGAAAGCGGTTGAGGTTTTACCGCGCCTTCGTTGACATGAGCAGGTAGAGTTCCCCTAACTTCTGGTCCACCGGGACTTCCAATACACAGCGAGACAAACCCACGCTTGGTCAACTGATACCCAAAGTCATTTTGTAAGCGCTTTTCTTCATTCAATCCTGCGCCGATTCCGGGGCCATAGAAAACATCCAGAACGGCGGGAAATGGCCCATTGCCGTCAGGGATAAGCAAGTATCCAACTATTTTACGTTCAGGAGCAATCTCAATGCACACCTTGTGCCGGGTGAAATTTTCCGTGTGTTCTTTCTCAAGATACTCAATCTTTGGCGTTTCTATCAGAGGAGGCCAGGCACCCATAACCTCATGCCATAGCTTGAGTATTTCTTGCCGGCGTTCTCGCCAATCAACGGGAGTTCTAACTGGGCGACCATCGTAAAACTCAAGCGCCGGCTTGTATTCGCCTAAGTCGTTCTGAAATTCATCCGAGGGCTTAAAAAAACGTCCAATCCTATCCCAGATTTCCTCTTTTCTAAGTCTTTCTTTTTCCATTTGTTTTACTCCCAAGTAGACGGATAATGTTTGAAAAAACAAAGGGCTAAACGGTTAAACGGCAAGACGGAAAAACGGTAATTGCCATCTTGCCATTTCCTATCACTCACCTTTGTAACCCATTTCCTGCCAGACCTTTCTTGCGTATGCCAGACCATCCTCTGGCGGTTTTATGTCGCCTACGATGCTCGGCCATGGGTAACCTTCCTTCCGCCGAGACGGGTCAGGATTCCAGTCGTCATCGGCATATTTCTGACGCTCTTCCTTCTTGCGGAAATCGGGAACTTCTACGGTGTTTCCATCCTGTAAAGTGGAACGGTAAGCTAATATGCCCACGATAGACATAGCTACGCCGCGATAGACATCCAGGTAAGGCGGTTCGTTTTTACGGATAGCTTCAGCGAAATGATAACTTGTAAAGTAGTCGCCGCCGCCATGCCCGGCTTCTAACGCTTTGGCATGTTCCTCTGGGAACTCAGGCAGATAAATTTGTTCTGCCAGTTCATCTTCCGATTTGTCGAACGGTTCCCTACGCACGCACACCATTTGCCTATTGCCATGGCGCAAGTTTTCCATTGCACCTTTGTTGCCATGAATCCGAACCCAAACCCCTCCGCCGCGCAGTGAACCTTTCAACAGCTTCACCATTGCGCCATTGTCCATCCGCACCATGATTGCTGACGCCAAATCACTTCGCCGCGCGGTCTTGCCAAAATGTATTTCATCGTCCGGGTCATAAGCTATGACAAAGCCATTCACCTTCACGGGACGCGTGTCGGTGATATACATCACGGGCGCGAGTGAATGGGTATTGTAGTACGTCGCAGGTATCCAATTACGCCAGTGATTCACCCCGGGCGAAATACTGTTGAAACTATTAGCAGACATTGGATGCACATATTCTCCTTCGCCGTATTTGAATTCGCCTATCAATCCTGATTGATACAACCTGCGCATCTCTTGATTGAACAGCATGTAAGGATAGTTTTCAGCGAACAAATAAATCTTACCAGTTTTTTCAACAGTTTCTATAAGTGCCACACCCTCTGCCAGGGTAAAGCAGGCGCTGGTTTCCGACATTACGTGTTTATCTGCCTGTAAAGCTTTGATGGCGAAGGGTGCGTGCTGGTGGAAATAGTTCGCTAAAATCACAGCATCCATATCGTGTTCAAGGAACTTGTCGTAATCGGTGTAGGTAGCAACTGAAAGCTCCTTGCCGAGATTTTGGAGCCGTTCCTCCCAAATATCGCACAGGGCAACTAACTCCATACCTACATAAGGGCCAACAGTGCGAGCGAAGCCAGAGCCGCGCCCAACACCTACTACTCCAACGCGTATCTTTTGCATAATTGCGCTCCTTATTCTTTAACATTGTTTCCATTACTTTTTATTCCAATTATTTCTTTTGATCAAACTTTTCTTTCTTAACGGAAAAGTTTGGTTACTTCAAAATTGGATTATCAAGGTATAAAATGAGGTTCGTTCTCAATAGCTGTCAGGCATTCCTCCAAGGATAAGCCTTCATAAAGTTCCAACCACTGTCCTGTGTATCTCATGTACGACAAATTAAACTTATTATCGCCGACGTACTCCATGCGAGCAAATTTAGATTCAAAGAAGGGCGATATGGCATTGGGACCAGGACTATGATATTTGGAACAGAAATAGAAAGAGTTGCGGTACCACTTTGTATAGAGGTCAACAATGTAGTTAAACCGATTATCCTGAGGGGGAGGCTTAATATACTCAGGTTTCAATTTGTGCTCGACTAATTCTTTGGCTCTTTTCTCTACCTCTTCTTTGGTTGATTCTGGAACCTTCGGTTTAGTTTGTTTAGGTGGGCTATAGACCCACCTTCTTTGTTTTTTCGCCATTCGGGTATCCTCCAATCAAAAAATAACAGCGCGTATTGGAATGTTTCAGAAAATAGTCCCCTCCTCCGGAGGGGCAGGGGTGGGTACATTTCAATACGTGATGCGTGAAACGTGAAACATTACTGTAATTTACACCCAAGCTCGATAAGTCGGAATTTTCAGCACAATTCCCAAAATGCTCCAACTACAAGCAACCACATATTCTCCTAAAATTAGACCAAGGAAGAACGGCACTGCCTTCCGGTAACTTCTGACGCCGCCATGTTTTAAGATAGCGAATTTCAACGCCCAACTGATGAAGACGGCAAACCACGAATACACCATTCCTTCACCAGTGGTCAAAACGTAGCCCGCCGGGTGAAAGGGCCACCAGATAAATCGTAATTTCATAGCCATCAAAAATATCGTAAAAGCGAACCCCAGGCCGATGAATCCCATCGCGGTGTAATCCGTTTCGCGAGGATACGTCAGCCACGATTGCAAGCGATTGTATGTCTCCCATCCAATTCCGACGATATATCCGCGCGATTTCGCGGCGGCGCCGTTTTGATACATAATATGCAGGTAAATCCAAAAGGTTGCGATGATACTGACCACAATCGCCAACATCATTGCGAACATCATCTGACGGTTGTTCATTGAAGACCGTTCCGATAATTTAAACGCTTCAAGTTGGCTTGGCATCGGATGGGCGCGATTGCAGCGATTCAACGGATAGAAAAACGAGATGATGGTCATGTTAGCCGTCCCCAATCGCCTTGTTCCTAAAGCTGTAACCAATGTACGCCCGGGGTCGGTGTAAATTATCGTATGGTCGGGAGAGCCCAGTTCCGCGCGTACGCGGGTGATACTTAGAGCCATCACAAGATAGATGGCAAAAAACAGCCCGATAATCAGGAGCGACATGCCCGCTTTTAGACATAGCAACGTCAAAAATGCCAGTCCGCTGATAATTCCAATGCACGCGGCGCGATAACTGATAGGCTCGTTAATGTCGTTTTGTTCATTCTTGTTGACAAATATTTTAAGGAAATGTCCACGGACAGCCCACAAAGCGGCTATGCCCATGCCTATCCATGCGCCTATGGATTGTTCAAAATAGTAAATTCCACGCCAACCCATTGCGCTGGCGAATACTGCTTGCGCCTTTCCAAAAACATAAAAGAACCAACATGAAAATGATAAATCTAACGGCATGAAAAATGCCAGCCCAATGATAAACGGATAGAAAGATACATGCGTCCACGAACCGATGGCGTTCCAGGGTTTTTCTCTGAACAGATGTCCGATTTGGTGGATGCGAACGGGAATACTGGGAATTGACGGATACAGGAAATTCAAACCGTTGATGAGGTCGATGCCACCTGCTATGGCGAATCCCAACCAAAGCCAACGGTTTTTAAAAAATAGTTTTGGCGCGCTGGTCATCTCAAGAGGTAATTGGACGATGGGATAAGCAAGCTTCTCACGTTCTGTCCACTGCTTCCTCAATAGCACGTTGATATACATCAATACAAACCACAGCGCGATGATGATTCCTGACCAGACCAGCACAGGCGCCAGCCATGCTTTCAGGTTTTGGGCAAGATAGAGACTGGATTCTCCCTCGAAATAGCCCTTCAAAACGTCTTTGTCGGAAACCGTAAGCCAGGAAGGGATGTTACCCAAGAACAACTCCGACCATTCATTTTCCGGAGTCGCAAACCAGAATGGATGCGCTAACGCTCCCATCAAATAGCCCATCATCGTATGACCGCTGATGGTCGATAACATTACGACCATGACATAGATGACAAGCATTTCTGCCTGGGACAAAGCTAACTTTGGAAACGCTTTCTGAAATAATAGATTTAATAAGGATAAAACAAATAAGGTGAACACCGCGTTGAAAAATAATGACGCGATGGTCACCTGCAAAGTGTTCCACAATTCGCTTCCTACGGCAACCCAGTACGCGTTTAACAATACCAGTATAAGCCCAATGACAACCGATTTTAGAGTAAAGCCTTGCTGTTTCATCAATCCATACGACTTTTTCAGTTATGGTAAAGATAACGCCTGAAACGTGATGCGTAATGCGTGATACATGATGAGTGATGAGTGATGAGTGATTGGATAATTCATTATCACTCTTCACGTTTCACGTTTCACGTATTACTGAAAAACTCTTCGCTCTGAAGTTCCTCTACGGTGAAAAAGTTGTAAATCCATCAGAGATTCTCTGAAGGTTTATCTTCTAATTCATCAGCGATGATATCTTTCAATTCGCTCTTCAACTGTTGAATCTGTTTAAGCTTATCGTTAATCTTAGCAAACATGTCTGAGCATGCTTTTATTCCTTCATCAATCAGGAACGCCGCGCTTTCTGAGCGACTTTTGCAGATTCCTGCATCAACCAGTTGGTCGATTTTATCAATGGTATTCTGGTCAACGCGCACCATAACGACGTTATCTCGGCCTTTTCCGAAGAAATCGCCGAATTTTCCGAATATATCTTCAAAACGATAGAATATATCTTCCATATTCTTGAACCCGAAAAACCCGGAGTCGCGCACTCCTTCTACACCGCTTTCATCATAGAGTTTCCGCTTTTTAGGGTCTGATAAAACTTCATACGCTTCCGATGCCTCGCGAAATTTTCGTTCTGCTTCCTCATCTCCCGGATTTCTATCTGGATGATATCTACGCGCCAATTTTACATAAGCTTCTTTTATTTCTTCCTGGGTGGCGTTCTTATTGACGCCAAGAATTTTGTAATAATTCAACCGTGTTGACATTTTCTTTACCTCTTTTCATGTAATATAATTACACGTAATTTCATTACATAATTATATCTTATTCGTAAGAATGTTGTCAAGGGAAAATTTACTGCAGACTTCCGAAGTCTCCGAGACTTCGGAAGTCTGTATTCAAAAAACTTGACCTTCAACCCGAAAAAAGTTATCATTTTCTAAAACTGACTGAAATATCCTTGCTTTGTAGCCTTCTAATATGTTACAATCAATACCATCAGAATTTGGAGTGATTCAAGATGAAAATCACAGATATCAAACCGGGATATGCATCCGGCAATAGAACTTCGACTTATCAGTTTTATGTAGGTCGGACTCTATCGCCGGATGAACGAATAAAAATAAAAGAACTCTCAGGTAAAACTGGAAGGGGAGGCAAATTAAAAATTCAATACACAGATGGTCATGAATTGGATTGGTCAATAGAAGAAGAGTTGATGGCTTACTATGATATAGAAGTCAGTGAAGTTTATAATTCATGGATTAGTAAAATCGCGTTTGATTATGACAGGGAACTATGGCAAAAACTTAAACCCTGTGAAGGGCGCGGCGAGGAGGATTATGGAGTAGATATCGAAAAACGAGATAATAGAATCGTTGTGTCTTTTTATTATGCGCTGAATTATAATGAAGCATTTTATGAATTTGGCGAAAAACTTTTCGATGGATTGTGCGATTTATTCGATAATATCCGAACAGAGATAATGAAAGGGAATCTAAGCGCCATTTATGCCATCAGCGATTTTTACGGCACAGAAACAGAAGCTGAATGGGAATATGTTGAGTCTTCGGAAAATGTACAAAAGCTTCAATATATTCTTGATAGGTAAATATGACAACGAATTCAAGGATTTAACGAATTCAAGTGTTTATCGAATATAATTCGTTTAATCCTCTTTATTAGTTGTCATATTCTATACACTTTACGGTTATCTTAAATCTAAGGAGGAAAAATAATGAAATATGGAATTAGAGATGGTATGTTACGTTTACCTTTTGAGCAAACTTTTGCGGAAGCCAGGCGTTTAGGTTTTGATGGCATAGAGATTTGCCTCGGCGGCAATTACCGCGAACATAAACTGTGGAGTGAGGAAGGGATTGCAGAAATCCAAAAGATCTCTGCTGATGCGAATATAGAAGTACCATCGTTATCACCTGGTGGCTTCACTTCGTATACTTTTGCTCATCCTGATGAAAGTAAACGAGAAGAAGGCAAAGCAATGCTAAAATATTTAATTGAGACCTGTCCCAAAATTGGCGCATATGCTATTTTAGTGCCATTTTTCGGCAGCGGAAAAATCAATCCTGAAGACATAACTTCGCCGATTTTCATCGGCGGCATCAAAGAAGTCGCGAAAGTAGCAGAGACCCATAAAGTCTATTTAGCATTGGAATCAACCTTAAGCGCCAGTGACCACCTCAGGATTTTGGAACAAGTGAAATCTCCTTATGTTAAAGTATATTACGATATTGGCAATGCGACAGGATTTGGATTTAATGCCGCTGAAGAGATTAAACAACTAAGCAGTGAAATTGTAGTTATTCATGTAAAAGACACCGGCGGACATCTTGGAGAAGGCAAGGTAAATTTTTCCGCAGTCAGTGAGGCTATTCGAAAAATTAAATATGATGGATATCTTGTTTTAGAAACCCCGTCTGGCAACGATGCTTCTGCCTCCGCTGCGCGAAATCTTGCTTTCTCGAAAAAGATATTTGGATGATAAGTGATGAGTGATGAGTGATGAGTGATTTTTCACTTATCACTCATCACTCATCACGTTTCACGTAAATGGAGGGATGTGGATTGAAAGAGATTCGGTTAGTCAATCCAGTATCAGAAAGTGAAAAACTGCTATCGCTGGACTATAAATCCGCTTCTCAACTATTTCAATCATATTCTATAGAACAGCAATTAGCAATTATCGAAGCTACAAGGGAACCCAAAAAACGGGAAGAATTATATTATCTGGCGCCTGATTGCACAGAGTTGGTTCAGAAAAGCAGAACAGAAGATGTCCTTCAAATTATTCACACAATGGTTGGCACTGGACTGACAGTCGGCTTTTTGTCGGCGATTTCTGCTGAACAGTTTGAAGAAATGCTCGACATGACAATTTGGCACGATGGAAAACTGGATGAAGAAGCTTTGAATAATTGGATTGGTGAGTTAGCAGAGTGCGATGAAGATGACCTTGAGAGGTTACTGCCACAAATTGATATCGCTGTGCTGGCGCAGATGCTGCGCGGGAAAGTGGATGTAAGTGATGAATCTGTGGACGGTGTGAACCCTAAGACATACAAGGGGATGTTTGCCGAAATAGGTATCCTCGATTTGAATGCTCTTGAATATGAAAATGAACAGGTGCGGCTTATCATGGAGACTATCTGGCGAGCAGACGAAGATTACTTTAGGCGTATCCTTTATGAGCTATTTGCAGAGGAGGATGAATTCGGATTAGAATCGGATGGATTGGAATTTCTGCGCGCAAAAGAGGGACGAGATGAACGGGTGCAAAAACGCGATGAGGACATTGGGATATTCATTGATGAGGATGAAATGTTCGAGGAAGTTGATTTGGACAATCTTGAATGGGAAGAAGATGATGATGATGAATAAGGATGAATCTATGCAGAATACACCTTTTGTGTTTTGGGAAGATAAATTGAAACAGGATGCTCTGGCGATTTATGACCCAAGGATATTTTTCGTTAGAGTTGTCAGTCGTGGAATTGACACACATGAGTTGTCCGATACCGATGTTGATTCTATCAATGAACAAATCGCCGCCATTTCTCATATCTTAGTGAGAAGGAAAGTACGGGATTTCTCATCCCAACGCGAAATCATTAATACACTTGCGACTGCTTTTTGCTTATGCAGTATTGGATTGGAATATAGCAGTATGGGCGATTTATTGAAAGCGACACAGTTGCTACTAAAAAACAAAATTGTAAAATTTTTTCAGATAGGAAATACCTTAGTCAACAAATTACATCGCAAAGCAACTGCGGTCAAAGAGAAGTCAGTTTTGTCCCTACCTAAAAGAGACTTTTTTTCCATTCCCGATGAACTTGAACTTTACAGCTCTTTGGAAAAGCAATTTATCGCGGTGTTGCTTGATGAGAATAGAATAATGATTGACCATGCGGATATGGAGATTGAAATCACTGTTCCACCGCAACCAATCGGCTCTTTAGCAGACCTAACAATTGCGGAAAAAATGCTGGATAATCTGGCTCTTAGGGCAGAATACATACATTATTTACTTACAAATGGAATTGACGCAGAAGCTATGTTAGATGCAGTATATAATCCTTCTCGAAAGATTACGCAGGCGTTGATAATTAATCTCGCATTGAATCAGCAGGTCAGATTCCGAGTTGAAAGGGAAGATTTAACGAAATTCCAAAAGGTATGCTGTGATTCCGCAACTGGAAAAATAAATGATGCAATAAAAGATTTCCTACTGAAGTGGGTTGAGAACTATTTTGAAAATCGAATGCTGGAATTTGGAGAGCATGAAGAATCTGTCAAAAGATATGCGATTGAATATTGGAAATATTGTATTGAGAAACTGCGTGAAACGTAAAACGTAATGCGTGATGCGTGAAACGTGATGCGTGATACGTGATATGAGGTTTTATCACTCTTCACGTTTCACGTTTCACTTTTCACTTTGTTCAACTAATTTTTGAGAAAATTTGAAACATGGTCAAGTTAATAAATGTTCTAAATGCACAATTACTGATTTCGACAATCCGGCGGAACTATAACCGCCTTCCAAAGCTGACATAATCTTGCCATTACAAGTTGCATCGGCAATTTCACAAGCGATATCTGTCAATTGTCCGAATCCTTCTTCTGTCATGTTTATGCCACCTAACGGGTCTAATCGGTGTGCATCAAATCCAGCGGAAATTAGAATAAAATCAGGTTGAAACTTAATAGCGGCAGGTTTGAGTTGTTGTTCAAAAATTTCTACGTAATCTTCTGGTCGCTTGCCGGCGCGCATCGGGGAATTAAGGGTAAATCCTGCGCCTGTTTTTGTGCCTGATTCATCAGCTCTGCCACTGCCCGGATAAAGTGGTGATTGGTGGATAGAAAAATAAAACACGGTCGGGTCATCGTAGAAGGCGTCTTGTGTGCCGTTGCCGTGATGCAAGTCCCAATCGATAATCAAAACTTTTTGCAGATTGTGTTCTTTTTGAATATAGCGTGCGCCGATGGCAACATTGTTGAAAATGCAGAATCCCATGCCCACGTGGGGCGTGGCGTGATGTCCCGGCGGGCGGACTAAGGCGAAAGCATTGTCTACTTCCCCGGTGATGATGGCATCTATCCCGCGAAGCACCGCGCCCACGGCGAGTAGAGCAACGTTGAATGATTCTGCTGAGATAGGAGTGTCGTAGTCAATATATCCTCCTCCTTTATTGCACATTTGTTTGACAGCTTCAACATATCTTGAATCGTGAATGTATTTAATTTGGTCGATGGTTGCAGGTGTTGGTTCAATTTGAATCAGGTCACCCCAGATGTCTGAATTTCTTAAAGCTTCAAGGACAATTACTAATCGCTGACCGCGCTCTGGATGTCCATAACCAGTGTCGTGTTTGAGATAATCAGGATGATAAAGAAAACCTGTTCGTTTATGTTGATTCATGCACTTTTCCTTTATATTTTTTAAATTTCAGCAGATAGTTCTTCCTCCAGAATTTTTAAATCAAATCCCTCTCTTCTGATACGCAGGTCATAATACAGCAGAGTTATTGCCGTAAATTTTATCGGTTCTATCAGGATTAACGCGGATATTGAGAGCAAATTTCCGATTGGGGTTAAAATCACCATGTTAAATTGTGTTGCCATAACGTTGCCAACAATTAGAAATATCCAGGCAATTAATGTAACAGCCATAACTGAACCTATAACTATCAAAGATTTTCGAGAATCTTCTTTTATAAGTGTACGACTGCATTTCATCGCACCCATGCCGCCTTCGCCTTCAAGCATTACAATTTGTGCAATGAAGCCGAACCAGGCTGATAGATAAACCCATCCAATAATCCCCGGTATGATACACAGAAACATTCCCAAAATGGTAATCAGCCCCGTAATCACAGAAGTCAGGATTATAGCGCCCAGCAGAGGAAATATCCGCTTCCATATTTTTCGATATGCGTCTGCAATTTTTATCTCGCGTCCCAAAAAAAATTCGGATATTACAATTGTCCCAGCCGCAGCAACTATAGTCGAAAAAAAGTACATGAGAAAAAAAATTAACATCATAATAGGAACGATTTTCTTATAAACATCCCCTTTCGGCATTTCACCTGCTTTGGGCATCGGCGCTGACAGGATAGTAACAAAAAATTCATTGAGGATAAGACTGAGGATAAGGATGCAAAAAATAACTACTGGGATGCCCGGCAGGATAACGCCAAGGAGTTTTAGAAAGTTCTGTCTATATAAACTGATTGCCTGCTTTAATATCTCAATGGTATTCATCTGTCGCAGGGGTTGGTATGGTTCGTTCATGTTGTACCTTTCTCTATTAAGGAAATTTTTCCTCTTCTTTTCTTTATGATGGAACTTTTTCTTTCCATAGTGTTTCTTATGATGGAACTTTTCTTTCCCCCTTAATAGAGGGGGGAAGGGGGGTTGTTAAAAGAAAAGTTTGGAGAAAAAGTTTGGGAGGAAGATTTGTGAAGGCGGGATAGTAGAATAGAGATGAAAGAGTTAACTGGCGCTTTCAAATGCCACGAAAGGTCACGGTGAGATGAGAACTTTGAGGTCGTCTTGATTTTTCGTCGAATTAAAAAATCAAGACATAGATTTTGGCTTGTCCAAAGTTCCCGTGTCTAAGACTCAAACCATCGCTACATCTGCTTCCTTCGGTTCTTCATCAGGGAAGTAATTCAGCGCTTCGTCGTGTGTAATCAGCAAGCAGAGGCGAATCTGCATTTGGTCGCGCTTAGGGAGCGTTTCAAGAATCGGCCAAACCATTTCGTCCCGGTCGGACAAACCCTTCTTTTCAAAAACATCTGAGATGATGACGATATGAACTCCCCCCCAATGCTCTTTATGCACCCAAATACGTGCGTCGCTGTGCTGTGTCCCAAACGTTTCAGATAGCAATTTTTTAATCTTTTTTGTTGTCGGCGTCTGTTTTCTCATTATTACATTCTCCTTATGCTCTCTTCTGTATAACCCATTGACAAAATGTAACGGCAGCATCCAAAAACCGTTGAGCATCTTTGGCGCTACCGTCAGAACTTTCGTAGCGAATGCCAATATCCCAACTTGTCAGCAAAGCAAAGCGCCGCATCATCTCGTATTCTTTGGGAGCGAACCCAAGTCCACTGCGACGCAGAAGTTCACGTAAATCATGCCCTCTTTTGCTTAACAATTCAGGCGTCGCATCGACAAGGTGAATAACATTCTCACGAACACACACAGCGTATTTGAGCACACACTCAACCGCAATCCCCGCCATGTATATACAACCTACCCAGCGCCGTTTTTCAAAGAGCGCTTGGGCATCACGCAGCCGTTGTAAATGCGCGTAGTAATAAACATTTCTGCGGCTAACTTTACTTTTTATTCCAATTATTTCTTTTGATCAAACTTTTCTTTCTTAAAGAAAAGTTTGGTTACGAGACTTTAACCTTTGCTCTTTGCTGCCTTCTTTCACTCGCCCTCCTGTATGCTTAAGGGGCAGAGCATCGTGAGAATTGAGTTGAAAAGCCACCAGGCGTTTCAAAGGAGTGAGGGATTTCATCAGATGCCATATCTCGGCATCTTTGGGCACATCTCCCTTGATTGTTAAACAGTCATCCCCAGCTACTGTTATGACGGCTTCAGTAAATGCGGTCAGGAGAATTTCGGCTCGCATTGAATTGGGGCCCGCTTCAGGTAACGCAACGATGCGGCCGAATAACTCATGGATGGTATATTGCTTGTGATTTGTCAGCCAATCCACATCACCGCCGACTATCCACCAATCTCCAAGGCGGAGGGTACAAGTTTCTTTTGCTCCTGATATCAGGGCGTCACCCAAGACATGGGTAGCAAGTTCAATCGCATCAGGAGAACCCATCCTGAAAAAACGTTCAGGGTTCTTTCTCACGTATGAAACGGCATCTTCATAAATCTTCATAGGTATCTCTAATGGGGTTTGACAACAATCTCCCCGGCCTCCCTCAACTGATTGAAGCATTCAAACGCCTCAGTAGGAATCACAAATTCATCGCCAATGAATCGAGCTGTCTTACCGGGTGGAATCGGTCGTCGGACGGCTCCAAAGGATTTTAGTTGCTCCACCGCCTTTGGGGAAAGAATAAACTCAAGGATACCCCCAGGCACCCTTCTTAATGCAAAAAACTCTGCATCGGCTACCTCTGTCGCAAGGAAGAAGCCCGGTGGCCCATCTATCTTTTTCGCCGTTGCCTTGGCTACATCGAGTTTCTCTCCCTGAAGGATATTACGTGCGGAAGTGATATCTGTGCCATGAAAAGCAGTCATCGGACCTTCACTTTTTGGGGTTTTATCTCTTGCCTTTCTCGCCACTGTCAAATTATCCTCTGCCTTAAGCGTAAAGTCTACCTTCAAAATATTCAGCACATGAGAGAGAGCCGGGGTGAGGGAATGAGGCTGAAACCATACCTTCCCTACGAAATACCCCTTTTCCTCTTTGCTATCTTGCCCCTCTACCCCTTTGCCCCTATTGTGACGAAGTCAAATCATATTGTTGTAAATATTGCCTCAATTTTTTATTAGTTGGTTCCAGGGCAAGAGCGGATTGCCACATAATGATAGCATCTCTCTTACGCCCCATTCTATAGTATAAAGAACCAAGGTTTTCATAAGCGGCGGAATATCGCGGTTTGAGGTCTTTGGCTCTGAGTAACTCCGATTCCGCTTTACGAAATGCCTCCAGCGTTGCACCTTTGATAATGGTCATATCAGAAGTTCTTTGTTGATGTTCTAAATGAACATAACATCCGGACGCGCGCGCGTGATTTTCCAAAGTATCCATCACCTTTTTGTTATTCACCGTCATTACAATAACTCCCGATTGGACTTGCGATAAAGCCTGTTGGAGTTGATGCAACGCATCGACAGGAGTTAGATTTGTAAGATCTTCTTCCCAGCTAGGCCATGTCTCTCCGGCTGCCTCTATACCCATATTGTGATACACAGCGCCTATGTCATTATGAAGGTAAGCATCTTCAGGACGCGCTTTCAAAGCTTCTGTGTAGTATTCGATTGCCTGTTCATATTCATTGGCCTCCGCATAAGCACGCCCCATACCTTTTAAATCTCTTACCTCTTCACTCTCACCTATGGTATCTATAGAAGGTTGGCTGCTTTTTAAAACAAAGTATGCACCGACAATTGCTATACATACTACTAAAACAACGATGAGTGGAATATAGTTTCTCACTTTTAACACTCCTCAATATCAGGCGCTCACCATATAATACTTTGTTTATAACTGAATGGCAAAGTGGCAAAACGGCAAGATGGCAATTGGATTGTCGATTGTCGATTGTCGATTGTCGATTGAAGTAGCTTATCAATCGACAATCATCAATCATCAATCATCCTTGCCCCCTTGCCGTTTAGCCGTTTTGCCCTCTTGCCATTTCCCTTCTTTGCAAAACCAAAGTAAATAAAAGTATTCCTCTTATTTCTTTTGATTAAACTTTTCTTTCTTAAAGAAAAGTTTGGATGGTGACTACCCAATGTCATAATGTAATTCTAAGAAAATACTCTCCATTATCACGCTCAAAATAGATTTGGATTTGCTGATTGCCTCGGATTCTTCTGGCTAACGTTGCGAAATCCGAAAGAGAGTTGATGCGATAATTTGAAATAGCATAGATGAGGTCGCCTTTCTTCAAGCCTGTTCGCCCTAATGTGCTATTTCGATTGATGTCAGAGATAATAACACCTTTGTGCTGATATTGTTTCGCAAACTTAGGAATAAGAGGCTTAACCGTTATCCCCCAGGCGGTATAGCTATCAACTAACGGTTCTATGAATATATCCAGGCGATTTTTTTTGCCCTCCCGAATAATGTCACAAGTTACGGTTTCTCCGCTTTTCAACAATCGGGTAATTCCTTCCGCATCGTCGATGGTGTGAATTTCTTGACCATCAATCGCTGCGATAATATCCATTTTTTTCATCCCAGCTTTCTGCGCAGGGCTGTTCTTTGCTATTTCCGTAACGATAATACCAGTGACATCTTGCAGATTCATGTGATGAAGTATTGCCTCGGTCAATTCTTGATATTCCAGTCCTATCCAGGGCTCAATAACTGTGCCGTACTCCACCAGTTTATCAATCACCCGTTTGGCGATATTTGTCGGGATGGCAAAACCAATTCCCTGCGAACCACCGCTGGTGGAGTAGATTGCGGTATTGACGCCGATTACCTGGCCGAAAGAATTTACCAGAGCCCCGCCGCTATTTCCTGGGTTAATCGAAGCATCTGTTTGAATCATATTTCGATAGATTCTATCTCTACTTTGAAGAGCCCGATGAGTGGCGCTGATAACCCCGACTGTGACCGTTGGCTTATAGTCCTTGACGAAGGAGGCAAAAGGATTTCCAATGGCAATCGCCCACTCGCCAATTAATAGGTCATCGGAGTTACCCAATTCTACCTCTGGTAGGTTCTTAGCATTTATACTCAAAACAGCGAGGTCGGATAAGGAATCTTCCCCCAATAATTCGGCTTCAAATTCACGTCCATCGCTGAGGACAACTTTGATGACATCCGCATTCTCGATTACGTGTTGATTGGTAAGGATGTACCCGTTTTTAGCAAAAATTATCCCTGAACCCAAGCCCCGGTATTCTCGCCGCTGTGGAATCCCAAATGGCATGCGAAATAAATCGAACCAGGGGTCGACGTTTTCGACGCGAATAGAGCTAATGTTGACAACCGACGAACTTACCTTCTCAATTGCCTGAACAATCGCATTATACCTTGAATCATGAATACCAGCTTGAACCGATTCTCGCTCTCTTGATGTATATTCTTTTTTGTTTTCGGATACCAAAATTGGTGCGGAAGATAGCCCCGGTTCGACAGATGAAATGCTGTTGAGCGGCCGCCTCTCTACTATTATAAAACGCGCGAAGAACACTCCACCAAATATGATTCCGAACACCAATACGAGTAACAACAACCATTTTATAAATTTCATTGACTTGTGATATTGTCGTTCCACAAACATTATATTACTTTATTCCGTAGTGTTTCTTTTGATTAAAAAAGTAAAATGTGAAAAGCGATGATGAACTAAATAAAACCATACTCCGCAGTGATACTTCAGACGCAGACAGGAATACCCGAACAACGATTACAGTGAAGGATAGTCTCAATCCTGAAGTGACTGGAGCGAAGGGTAAAGCGCACAAACCCCTTCGCTCCAATTACTCTGATAAGACTAACGCTAAAATTACCTGCTACGAGTATTTCTCCGATTCTTTCGTTGCGATTTCAGCAATCGCTGCCGGCGTCGCTCACTCGGTTTCTCATATCGTTCGCGTCTCTTAATCTCTTTGATGAGTTGTTCCTTCTCGCACTTTTTCTTAAAACGGCTAAGCGCTTTCTCTACACTCTCACCAGTATTGACTTTAACTTCAAGCATCCATCATGTCACTCCTTATTAATTATCTATTTTCGTAATTGTCCGTGCGCTTGAGGTAATTATTATAGCATGAATTGATTATAAATTCAAGAGTTTTTTAAAAAAGTTCAGCGCACTACAGGCTAATCGTAATCGGCTGACCTGTTTTGATAGATTCAAAAGACCTCAATACCAGAGCTGTGGCAAATGTGCCATCTCTGGCGGTAACTGGAGAGAGGCCGCCATTTTGAATTCTATCCACAAAGGTGTTCCATTGTCCGACGACACCTGTGTGTGGAACTGCGCCGCCGGGCGGATAGTGGTCTTCAATCTTTACACCCCAAGAGGTAATTCGATTGAAGTTGTTTGAAATAGATGCGCCGGCAGTGCCGTTATATACTTCCAGCAAATAGTCCATCTCGCCGCCGTTGCAATCGCCGCAGAGTATCGTCGCCACTGCGCCGTTAGCAAATTTAATGGTGGAAGTTACAGTATCCGGCCTATCGTCTCCTGGGTGATAGTAGTTTGCGCCGCGCGCAAAGACTTCGATTGGTTGGGAACCGCTCAAGAAAGATATTAAGTCGTACAAATGACAGCCAGCGGATAAAATATAACCGCCACCTGCCACTTTATCCCAGGCCCAGATGTGTTCGCCCCAACAGCCGCCTACGAATCTTCCCAATAAGGCGATGGGATATTTGATAACCTCTTTGACCTTTTGGATGCGCGACTCGAAGCGGTTTTGAAATCCCAATTGGAAGTAGACGCCATATCTTGCGACTGCTCGTTCAATATCGAGGCATTCCTCAATCGTCAACGCCAATGGCTTTTCGATAAAAATCTTTTTGCGATTCTTCGCGGCGTTGATAGCATAGTGTGCATGCGAATCGTGGCGTGTACAAATCATAACAGCGTCTATATTCGCATCTTCCAAAATCTTCTGACCATCATCGGTAGCATATCTGCCGCCAAATTCCGCGAGAAATTTCTCCGCCGCCTCTTTTCTAATATCTGCGTAAGCTTGAAGTTCTATTTCCGGCGTTTCTTGTTTGATAATGGTCAAGTGGTGATGAGCTTTTCCTCCACACCCTATACAACCTACTCGGATTTTTTCTGCCATGATTTACTCCTTTGTTGTATGCAATTAACAAATTGGCTTGACACGAAATGTTTTTTATTGTATTCTATCTTGACTTTGGTAAATAAAATTGAATTTCAATTGAAATTGTTTCACAAGGTAATCGTTTTTAGAGGCGAAGTGGTTTACCAACTTTATTGCAGGATGATTAAGTTTATCACCGAGGGGAGATAGAAAAATGATAAATTTTAGCAGACCAGCCAAAATAGCCTTCAATACCCTTTTTCCTGAAGATAGGAAATGTATCAAGGAATACATAAATCAACTTGAGCAATTTCCAGACAATAATGTCGTTTACGAAGTTAAAAAATTGGCTCATCCTGACAGTTTGTACTTTATGAAAGCAGGTAATTTCAGAATAATTTTCCGGGTTGACGGTGATGTAATTGAAATCGTAGATATACTACAAAGAAACCGCCTTTACAAATTTACAAACATGATGGATTAAGTATGAAAACTTTCATTAAGTTTAATTTCAATCCAAAACTTTGCAGAAAAGAGTGTACTATCACTTTTGATGAACTCTATAAAGATTTGAATAGTCGTTTAAGTAATTACGGGCCATTAGCATACTTGGCTGATAAGGAAGATTGATTTTCCATATAAGCAGAAGTTAGAAAGCATAACTGGGTGAGGAATATCAAAATCTTGCTATTTCCAGCGCAGTTTTTCTTGACATATTTGAAGAACCACCTGGCAAACTTTTGTTAGAAGACCTTGCCCTTTTGCCTACTTGCCCCTGTACCATCTTGTTATTTTTCCTTTTGAACGAGAGCTATGTAATCAGACAGCAGTTGCACATTTTTGATGAATGTAGAAGATGAAATCTTTCCATCTTCAACCCATCTGCCCTGAGTATCCAATTTTGCGATAACATCGCGGGCTCGGGGCTCGAGGTCGGACAATTTCCTGCGGCGAGCTTCATCCGTCAATGACGCATCGCGCTCTGCTAAATATTTTTCCCGTCCTTTGCTCTTGACTTTCTTGTAAAGTCTGATAGCACTTGAAGCGTAGTTCCCTGTCCAACTGTACCCAGGACGGATATTGACAAATTCGTAGACGACCTCACCGTTCATATTGACGTATATGGGCCTGTTAGTGCCAAGTTCATAGAATCGCGCCCACTGACCGTTCTCCAATTTCGACCTTTCCAGCCAGTCGATGGCCGTTAGTATGGGCTTGAGATATTTTTCATCGCCAATCTCTAAATAGAGGTCAGTGAGCGTCTTTATATTCCGTCCGGTTACAGCCGCGCAAACTGCGGCTGGTTCGAACCACCTTGCAGGCGCTGGCTTCATATCGTAATCATACTGTTGCGCCCAGCCTGCCTGCGGTTCGGGCAATTGGGAAGCGATGATAAAATCGCCACCGTGCTTTGCTGATTCAAGATATTTCTCGTTTCCGTAGATGTGATAGGCATCCAGCATCACCTTGATGCAATCGTTGATAACGTTATCGTTAAACGTATACCATCGACTATATCCTTTGGATGCTAACGGGTATCTCTGAGGCCATGCGCCGTTTTCGAATTGACTTTTCAGCATGAAGGCGAGACCATGTTCCACGGCGGGAAGGTATTTTTCCTCCCCCATCGTTTTATGAACAGCCATAATGAACCTTAGCGCGCTCTGGGTGTTGTTATCGTCGAGGATGGAAGTATTGCGACGTCCTTGGGGGTTTACTTTATCCTTCGCAATTTTGTAAAGGTAGTAGTACCATTTCTGACTCTCCTTGGGGGCGAAGTCAATCTTATAGTCCCATCCACCTGATTCCAATTGTCCCCATATCAGCGCATCCGCCGCTGCTTCAGCAGCCTCAAGATAAAACTCGTCGCCGGTGGCCTCATAAGCCCTGAGATATGCAAATCCCACCGACGGCGTCCCCGGTGGTTGGACCCAGATTTGCGTTTCGGTGGCTTTGCCTTCCCCGGCTCTCTTCTTCAAGTCTTCCGAGTATGTCCACAGGTATCCGCCATTGGTTGATACCGTCCAGCGAAAATATTGGACAGCTTTCTTCAGGGTGGCTTCTGCTTCTTCAGCAAGGTTTGGAACTCCAACAGATTTCGAAGCCACACCAAGTATTAACGCGAAACTGACCAGATAGAAAAGTTTGTGTGCCTTGTGCTCGTCAACGCTTCTACTAATGGATGCTTTGATAAGTCCAAGGCACATGAAATAGATAGAAACCGATCCTTCACTTCGTTCAAGGACAGGGTTTTTCGGAAAAACGCGGTTTCTGCCGCGTATCCTTATCATTGTTTCAAAATCTCCTTTTTTATAGTAGCCGAATAAAGTGCTTACGGTTAAGAGTTAATACAGCTCGACTTTGAATAGAAGCAAACATAAGTACTTCCTCTATCAGGTAGTGATTGTTCGGCTTTGCCTGTTTCCTGAATAGTTAGCACATCGTGCCCCAACCGCCTAAGTTCTTCAACAACTGGCAATGGAAAATTTTCATTGGTATACAGACATGCCCTTCTAAGCCTCCTCCTTTTCACGGATTTGCTGTTCAATCTCTTCGCGAGGTGAGCGGATAAGCCCACGCGTTCGCCAGGTCCTCCGCGCGTAGGGTTGGATAACACCGCAACAAATCTGCTTCAGAGGTTCCCAGACGTCTCGCCTGCTCTAAAACCCAGACGGGTATTCGAGTGCGGACGATACATGGTTCTCCACCACAAACACCAGGGATACTTTCAATACCAGCAAAGGCGTCATCTAAATCATACACAACCCAGAGTAACAATTGTGCTTTTTCTGACCGTGTCATTAAAGGTAGTAGTTTCTCAATCTCTTGTAGTGGTTTTATATGATTCTCTCCTTTCCAGAAACCGAGTTTCTCGGAGAAACTCGGTTTCTATGTATATTTCAAACTCTGCACCCGCATCACTTCATTACCGTGTGGGTCAATCACTTTTATCGCCACCCGATTATGCTTGCCCGCGGTGAATGGTAACGACTCCGTTCCACTGAAGGCTTCAAAGCGTTCCTCATCGAACCGCTTCACGGTCGCCGACGCTAACCACACGAGTGGGCTGCTGTTTCTTGCCGACTTCTGCTTCCGGTCTGCTCCAGACCGGTTGTTGAAGGAGGCCTATAACCGCGGTCGTGCCACCACTCTCGCCACACCTTCAGGGGTGACAGCCAGTGTGGTGGGCACCCGTCAGCCCTTCTGTGCCTGCGGGTGTAGAGTGCCTAAAAACATGATATTCCCCCCTTTTTCTTGCTTGAATTATACCTTTGCATCACCAAAATGTCAAGCGTAACATAACGAGCGCAGAAAAAGTCTTGACAAATTAACTTGACTTTGTTACATTAGAACTAAAATGTTATTGTAGACTAAGTTGGCCGTTTATACCAAAGTAGAACATTGGGCTACAATCTCTTGAAGGAGGTGTGTGCAGTGTCAAGACGATTAACGATATTCACTGCAATCATTTCTGCGGTTCTACTGGTATATGTCCAAACTACGGGAGAAGTTGCTACCGGAAGCAAAGCAGAACATAATGAAGCGCAAATACTGACGAATACAACTTTACAAAACAAAATCACTATGAAGGTTATTTCATTGGAGGCGATTTTGGTCTGGCAATTAGCAATCAGGAATTCAAGCCGCTAAAAAAATCCGACATTTTCTTCTTTCCATTCATTGATTGCTATCTAATGGGATATGTCGTCCCTATCCGGCATGGAGTAAAAATAGAACTTTTACTCGGTTTCGGCTGGGCACCTGTTGAATCAGTGGTTGTCATTGATGGCAACAGAAATACAGGAGATTATTATCCTCTGGTCAACGCTCGGCTTTCTTACTGGTGGTAAAAAGGAAATGTTATATATGGGATGATACAAGGAGAAGTGATTATGAAACAAGCACTGACAGTAGAAGTTCTTAAAAGAGAAGCCCGTATTTTTGCGCAGAACGAGTCAAAGCATAATGAGCCAGCACTGTTCGGAGTGACAGATGGTAAAGCAATTGGCACATACCTTGAACATAAATTTCGCAAATATTTACACGGTAAATACACATACCTGGAAGGTTCTTCTGCAAAGGGAATAGATTTTCCAGAACTGAATGTTGACATAAAGGTTACCAGCATAAAGCAGCCACAATCCTCCTGTCCTTTCAGGTCAGCCAGACAGAAAATCTACGGGTTAGGGTATTCACTCTTAGTATTTATTTATGATAAGCAAGATGATGAGAAAACGAGGACAGGTAACCTCAATATTAAACACACCATTTTCGTTGAAAGCGCACGAACTGCAGATTTCCAAACTACGACCGGGCTACGTAAGATTATTGAAAATTCAGGAAATGTCGACGACATCGTAGCTTACCTCAACGAACGTTATCTTCCTGTTGATGATATTCAAGCACAGGAACTGGCAGAGGAAATACTGAGGAATCCTCCAGAAACTGGGTATTTGACCATCTCGAATGCTTTGCAATGGAGGCTACAATATAACCGCATCATTGAAAAAGCGGGCGAGGTTGATGGCATTTACAGGGTGGTGTAACAATGAGAACAAAGTCGAAAATCGAATTTGGGGATTTTCAAACCCCCTTTGATTTAGCGCGGGAAATCGTTCAATTATTGAAGTCAATACAGATTTCACCGAACATAGTTGTAGAACCAACCTGTGGACTTGGAAGTTTCCTGAAGGCTTCAATCGCGATATTTGGAAGTGATGTCAAATATTACGGATTTGATATTAATCCCGATTATGTCAAGAAGGCCAAAAACTCAATTGCTACAGCCAATGGTATCGAGTGCGAAATCAGATGCCAGAACTTCTTTGAGCAAGATTGGAAAGCTTTTTTCACAACACTTTCAGATAACATCCTTGTAATTGGAAATCCACCTTGGGTCACAAATTCCGCTCTTGGTTCCTTGAGAGGGGAAAACTTACCCGGAAAAAGTAACTTTCAACAACATAGAGGTTTCGCGGCGAAAACGGGTAAAGCGAATTTTGATATTTCTGAGTGGATTCTGATTAAGCTAATGGAAAGTTTAAATCATAAAAAGGCATGTATCGCCATGTTATGCAAAACAGCCACCGCCAGGAAAGTTCTCAGGCATTCATGGAGAAATGATTTCAATATAACCGATTCCTCACTTCACTTAATCGACGCGAATAAACATTTTGGAGTGTCTGTCGATGCGTGCCTTTTTATTACTCATACAGGGAAAAAGCCATCCAGTCGAACAGCAACTATATTTGCGAAGATAGACTTCAAGGAAAAACTCTCAAGATTTGGGATTGTCAAGGGGGAGTTAGTTGCTGATGTGGACGTATATGAGAATCTTAAGGACATTGACGGAATCGAATATTGTAAGTGGCGTTCGGGGGTAAAGCACGACGCCGCGAAGGTAATGGAGTTTACGGCTGATGGCGACATTTACGTGAATGGGTTTGGTGAGAGGTGTAATCTTGAAGATACTTATATGTATCCACTACTGAAATCTTCAGACCTTGCCAATGGCAGATTGTTACCTCACAGATTTGTCTTGCTTACCCAACGGAGAATTAGTGCCGATACTTCGGTCATTAAGGAAAATGCGCCGAAGACATGGCAATATCTCTTGGACCACGCTGAGTTTTTAGACCAAAGACGAAGTATTATCTATAAAAAACGTCCGAGATTCTCTATATTCGGCGTCGGGGATTACACCTTTGCACCATGTAAGGTCGCTATATCAGGGCTCTATCGAAACCTTTCTTTTGCGGTGGTTGGGAGTTTGCACGGAAAACCAATAGTAGTAGATGACACATGCTATTTCATTCCCTGTAAGAACCGTGAAGAAGCTAACTTTTTCGCAACTTTACTCAACTCTGAGGTTACCGAAAGGTTTATCCGAGCGCTTGTGTTTTTCGATGCCAAAAGACCAATCAACATAGACCTTTTAAGAAGAATTGACCTTAAGAAAGTTGCTGAAAAAATGAACCTGGAAGAACAAGCGCGTCTTTATCTGAAAAATGCTGATTATGAGAATGGTAAGCAACAATTATTCGTTTTTGAAGAGGAAGAAGAATATAAAGCAAATCAAGGAGGTCAAATATGTCCAACGTAAGAGACAAATTTTGGATTTGGGGACATGAAGCTGGCAGTCATAACACCGGATGGGAGTTACCAAAGCCTTCGCGTATGACGCCGGCGGAGGGCGCGTTTTATCTTGGCGCGCCAAATATTATTTTAGTGCGGTATGATGATAAACCAGCGCCGCCTTTTGAACAATATGCGCTTGCGCTCAGTCCGTTGAAGCGAGTTGTCTGGTCTATCGTTGGCGCAGGCGGCCAAACGCAAAGTCAAGAAGTGTCATTGGTTCGCAATCTTGCGGCGCGTTTTCCGAATATCTGCGGTGTGATGATGGATGACTTTTTCAGAGGCGGTGAGGAAATTGCAGTTCATACAGTGAATGAACTGAAGAACATTCAAAAAAATCTCATTGTCGCTGACCGAAAACTCGACCTGTGGGTCGTGCTTTACGACCACCAACTTTCGCTCACTGTTGGCGACCATCTGGCGCAATGCGACGTGGTTACATTCTGGACATGGCGTTCTGAAATGCTTAGTGCATTAGAAGAAAACTTCGAGCGTGTCGAACGTCTCGCACCGTCCTGTCGCAAAGTGCTTGGATGTTATATGTGGGACTACGGCAATAGAAAGCCGATGTCTATTTCTTTGATGGAACATCAGTGTCAACGCGGTCTACAATGGCTCCGAGACGGTCGCATTGACGGCATGATTTTCTTAGCCAGTTGTATATGTGATTTGGAGTTGGAAACCGTTGAGTGGACGAGGCGATGGATTCAAGAGGTTGGGGATGAGCCGATGCGTGAAACGTGATACGTGAATATTGATTCTCTGAATTCCATGCGTTAGTAATAGTTATAAGGAGAAACCAATGAAAGTAGGAATCGGCGCATTGCACGATGTTCAAGCAACCGTTGACCGTTGCAGTCAATTGGGAGTGGGGCAAGTTTATATCGCTTGCGCCTCTCTTCCTGGATATCAGGAGAACGGATATCCTGACCCAGCCAGTCTCAGGGAATTTAAAGGTAGATTAGAGGAGAATGGACTCGAAGTACCCAGCGCATGTTACTGGTTTGCCAAGTGGCCTCCACGCCCGTGGCGCAACGGCTCAACGAACCCAGACATTTTGTTGAGCCGTGACCGTCGCTGCATCAATGCGATGCTGCGCATGATTGAAATCTTGGGGAAAGTAGGTATCACGTCAGTTTTGCACTATCTTGACTTAGGCAAGCCGATAGATAATTCCCAAGAAGAAGCATGTTCGCCTTCAGCTCAGCAGTTTGCTTCGCAAACCGCTTGGGAAGGCCTAATAGACATCTACCGTGAATTAATCCCTGTGGCGGAAAGTTACGGAGTCGGAATTGGCAATCACAGCCTCCACCGATGTTTGCCAGACGGACTTCGTGAACAAGCGGTTACGGCAGAAATTCAGCTTGAAGATTTTGGGAGTTATATGACCGATGGATGGGGAGGCCCTTTCTTAGTGGGTAAACCGGAGGAATTGCGTCGATTAGTCAATGCGGTTCCGAGTCCATGTAACGGTGTTACTTTGTGTACAGGCATGGATATCGTCGGCGGAGACGTGCCGGCTCTCATCGAAGAGTTCGCTGGCAAAAGCCATTTCTGCCAGATTCGCGACCACGATGCCCGCTGGCCCGCCGCCCAAGAGGTATTTCTGGGAGAAGGCAGACTCGACTTTCCTTGTATTTTTACCGCCTTGCGAGATGCCGGTTACAACGGAATTGTCAATCCTGAACACCTGGGAAAGCCGAGATGTCCTGGCGAGGATTTGCAAGCAAAAGGTGTTGCTTATGTCAAATCCCAATTAGCGGCGTTGGAAATAGTATAGCCGCTGATTAGGTAGCCGAATTCGCAAGAATTCGGGAATCCAAGCCCCATACGCATCAATTTAAGCATTTTTCCTAAGTTCCCCTCCATTGATGGGAGGGGCTAGGGGAGGGTGAAAACGGAGTGAGTGCCCTTTATTCACCCCCACCTAACCTCCCCCATCAAGGGGGAGGAAGGAGGGGGGCTGTGAAATTGGTCTTAAGTTGATGCGTATGGCTCCAAGCCCGAACTCCAGGCGAGTTCGGCTACCAATACATCACTTATCACGTTTCACGCATCACGGATACAACATTTCCATATCCATCGAATGTAAAAAATGATTAGAGGAGGTCCTAATGTATCGCATTACTCGTGAACATCTTGTTTATTCTTTAGATAAAAAACACCCACCTGTTTTAAAAATTAGTCCTGGAGCAATTGTAATTTTTGAAACCCACGATGCTCGTACTGGGACGATTCAAACAGAAAATGACCTGTTAGACCATCCACCTCCGCTCGGCATGAATCCCGCCACTGGACCTGTCTTTGTGAATGGCGCAGAACCAGGCGATAGTTTGCTTGTGGAGATAAAGCAGGTTGTGCTTGCTGAGGTTGGATTTCTCGCTGTCAAAGCCGGTGTCGGATTGTTAGCGCACCGAGCAAACCGGTTTGTGACGAAAATTATCCCCATACGAGATGGCATCGCGCATTTCAGTAACCGCATCCGATTTCCTGTACGTCCGATGGTCGGGGTTATCGGCACTGCGTCATCTGGCGAGGGTATCAGCACTGGTTACCCCGGCCCGCATGGGGGGAATATGGACAATAACGAAGTGAAAGCGGGCGCGAAAATACATCTCCCGGTGTTCGTTCCGGGCGCGTTATTGGGCATAGGCGATGTCCATGCTTCTATGGGCGATGGTGAAATTTCAATGGTCGGATTTGAGACCTGCGCGGAAGTTACTGTCAAAATAGAATTGCTCAAGGGTGAGACAATTACTCGACCCTGGATTGAAACCGCTGATGGACGTTGGGTGACAACAGGAGATGACCTCGACCCAGAACAAGCGATGCGCATCGCCTGCGAAGAGATGGTGAATCTGCTGATGAAACGTTGGAACTTATCCTTCGAGGAAGCATACATGCTTGTCACTGCTTACGCCGACCTTGCAATCTGCCAAGCGTGCCAACCCGGCGAATTTCCTTTAACAACGCGCATGTCCATTCCTGTGTTGGAAGTGATGAGGTAAATATCGTATTGCAATTATCGCAGAAATATGTGATAATTATACCAAACACAATTCAATTATTTGAGGAGAAAGGGAACAGCTTTTTTCTCCTATTCCTCTTGTGTAAACGTAATGCGTAAAACGGTCTCAAAGATATGAGACTACCCAAGCAAAATTTTGACTGGACATTCTTAT
>Ga0194113_10001010_pt1 | contig 38162 bp, 38 predicted proteins | sample TA2MahC200mmetaG_FD_146193 | JGI IMG/M metagenome (GOLD analysis project Ga0194113, IMG submission 146193) | Freshwater microbial communities from Lake Tanganyika, Tanzania - TA2015017 Mahale Deep Cast 200m | ecosystem: Environmental > Aquatic > Freshwater > Lake | place: Tanzania: Lake... | reverse complement strand
CGCGTGCGGTCACACGCTGAAAGGTTACGGCGACGTGAACGATACGATCCCACAGTGCGCGCTCAGGCTGGGATTGCCGATCGTGGACTCCACGACAATCGCAGACGAGAAAATCAACCTGACCCTGGGATTGCCGTTCCCGCAGATCGGCGCCAAGCCGCGAACGGACAAGACGCGCGATAGTTCGTTTGACCCCGCCCCGATTGAAGACGTGGCGCGGTTGTATCGCGACCTCGGCGCGACGGTCTACAACCTGGCGCGTGGTTAGAACTGCCGAATTCCGAATCATGGTCGGCGTACGCGTAAGATTGAGCGATCTGTGTCCTGAAGCGAGAAAACAGGCGCGCCGCGCGATGGGCGCGCCTATTTCTGCTGTCACATCGCAAACGCCCAGCAAGTGGGGCAATGTGCGAACGACTCTGGACGGAATTCATTTCGCGAGTAAACGCGAGGCGCGACGATACGCCGAATTGAAAATCGAACTTCGAGCCGGCGAACTCACTGACTTGAAATTGCAAAAACGTTTCGCGCTTTGCGTGAATGGCGTACATGTTTGCGATTACATCGCCGATTTCGTCTACCGGCGTCATGGCGTCCGCGTCGTCGAGGATGCGAAAGGCAAAGCGACTGACGTGTACAAAATCAAACGCGCGTTGATGCGCGCGATCTACGGCATCGAGATCGTAGAAGTTTGATGACCCGGATCTTTGCGCTCCGGTCGCAGTAGAAAGGAAAACGAAAATGTCAGACTCGCAAGCTCCGATCCGTATCGAGTTCATCCCGCTGGATGATAGCGCCGTGCGAAGCATCCTACTCGTGGATGCGTTTAAGCCCGAAAAGGCGCGTCAAGCCAAGGTGCGCGCGTTAGCGCAACTGGGTTTGACGGTTGGCGATGGCGACTCGCCGCTCAATGCGTGGCACGCGCACCTGTGCCGGATCAACGCGCTGGAATTCACGCGTCCTTTGCCCTCTGTGCTCGCGGAAGCGATTCTGTCCAGCGCCGAGGCGCAGCGTATGGAATGGTTTCTGGCCTAGGAGATGACGATGAACCAGAAAACAAACAAGACGATTATCGTGGGAATGACGTTTGGCGAACTCGAACCAGCCACGATGATCACGATCACCCACACCTACCCATCGCCGGGAGAGCTTCTCGAAGCGATCCGCGCGTACGTGCGTGAATGGGCGCACACGGACGAAGGTCGGCGTGCGCGCGCCGAGGCGTGTGGAGGTTTCAACTGGGGCGACCTGGCAGAATGGGGAACGGTGTTGCGGGAGAAAATTCCTGGCATATTGGACGTCACCTGTTTTTATCCCAACGCGAACGCCAGGCTCACGGCCGCGATCGTAGACCACGACGAATCATTGATGACGGTAGCGGAAGCAGTAGCGCCGGGTTAGCCGCGCGGCTGAGTTTCGAGCATATGGAATTCGTTCTGATCCAATGCCCTTGCGTGACAAACCGTCGACTGCGGCCTACTTGACCGGCAGTCGCGGTCTAGTCAACGCGCGTAGACTGAAATGGAAGCGCGATCCAATGTCCGTTCAGTTACTCACCCAAGAACAATTTCGCGCGCAGTTCGACACGCGTATTGAAATCTTGCCCGAGCAGCAAAAGATGCTGCTCGTGGAGCAGACGATCGACGGCTACACCATCTATCGCCTGCTCGACCGTCTGATATTGCTTGACCCCGCGGACGGTCATTTCTACATTCACGTCCGATTGGGCGAAGTGGAGGAAACATGAAAACAGTTTGGGAAATCATTCAACTCTTCGGCGGTCTGGATGCGCTCAAGAAAAAGTACATTCGGATCGAGAACCGTGGCTATATGCCGCTCGTGATCGAGTACGTCGGCGAGGGACCGCGCGGACTGCCGCTCGTTAGCGTTGCCCACACGTACGTCCAGGAGGGTGACCTGATGTACGACCCGGAAATGGGATTCGAGATCGATCCGCAAACCCCGAACAAGGAATGGGAGCCGATCACCTATGTCCAACATAACCTGGGAATCAACCAGGTCGCCGTGTGGCGCGAGGACAATAACGTGTTGTTTCACCCGAAACTGGTGCGCGATCTCAAGTCATTCGCGCGAACCTGGAACAAAAACCTGCGCGAGCAAGGATTCATCGACGCTGCGCGTGCCGCGTTGCAAGGCGTCTCTCGGTGAGCGTGCCACCGACCGAACCGACAGGGCGGAAACCCCGTCGCGATGAAAGCCCTATTGTTTCACCAGTTGTTTTGGCTTTATCACCACAATTGGTTGCCCTGCTGAATCTGGAGTACCGGCGGCGATAACGCGGGCTGAGTGAATTTCTACCTTGACCTACCGGCGGACGTTTCCTGCGTTGGTCCGGGTAACCTTGGAAAAGGGGACACCGATGAAAGAATTATTTTCTCTCGACGCCGCGCAGAAGGTTGGCGCGCCGAACGACGTGATTGTGCGCGCGCGTAAATCCGGTCGGCAAGTCCTGCATCTTGTTTGGGATAAAGAAGAGGGCTATCCCCAACGCGCGTGGGGCTATGAACAGTGGTCGGTCCGCCCGTTTCGCCAGCGCGACGGCTGCGACGGGACAATCGGAATCAACGTGCATCTGATCGGCTTGCGTCTGTGTGAGCAACTCGGCGTTGACTATGCTGCCGCGATGGACCAGGCGTATGCGGGACAGGATTGCAGTACTGAGGGCGACTGGATTCGTAGAATGTCGCCATCGGATTGGCAGCGTATCGCGCACGAAACGGAAATTCCACTTCTCTCTTTGCAATCGCTCGACAACTTGCTATGCGACTTGGGAGACATCAACAATCACTTGCTGGCTGCACTCCTGCAGCAAGAGTTCAAACGTCTTGGGTACGCCGTGACCAAGTAGACGACGCCTACATGCACCAAGTAGAGAACGCTCACATGCGCGAGCCCGCTTCCCCAGCCACAATGGAGCGGAGGCGAGTCTCGCTTGGGGTGGTTGGTCTGACGGTCACATCTTCGAGCCAGCGCCAGATCAGCCACTTGCTCGATGTTTCAACGGAGGGTGAAAATGACGGCGAAACAAATCTGGTCTGATTCGTCATCGGTCGCCTCGGTCGTGATCCTCGACGTAGGCTGGACGCGCCATTCCGATGAAACGGATCCGCTGCGGTATCCCGCCGTGACCTTCGGCGCGGCGCACGGCGCGTGGCGAGTGACTGTGGAGTGGTACCCGCGTGTCGGTTGGCGCACCGTGCGACTCGAAACACGCGACGCGCAGAACCAACCGATGATCAGGGATGACATTTTCCTCGGCGAGGAGCTGATCAAACGGCTGGGTGGTCGTCCAATGGATCTGCATGACCACACGACGTTGACTGCTGTGGCTGATGATCTGTATGAGTTGGGGCCAAGGGCAACGATGTCGAAGTGGCAGCAGCGTCAGTTCGACATTCGAATTCAAAGGAGGGTGATGTGACCCAGGACACACAATTGCACGCGCAGATTTCTCAACGCCTGCTCACGGAACTGCCACGCTTTTTCGGTGGATTCGAGCAAGCGCTCGGCGAATTGTTTCAGAATTGCTATCGCGCCGGCGCACAGAACGTCGCCGTGATCTACGACCCAGCCAAGCACACGTTGATTCTCGTAGACAACGGCGCAGGCTTGGACGATCCGCAAAAACTGCTGACCGCCGGCGAGACGGGCTGGGACGAGACGCGCGTGATCGAACCCGCCGGCGTGGGAGCGTTCGCGATCCTGCGCGATGAATTCACGACACGGATCGAGTACGTCTCGCACGGCGCAGGTGACTGGGAGATGATCTTGACGCCGGCGATTTTGTATGGTGAAGTCGCGCGCGTCAAGTGGATTTCCAATCCGACCCATGCAACTGGGTTGTCGGTGAAACTCTCCTTGCAACCGTCGATCGAGCTCACTGAGCAACTCATATGCCGGGCGCGCGGTTTCTATCCGTTCCAGGTTAAATGGACGACGAGCCAGGCAACGCCTGCGGAAGACCACGCGGAGTGGAAAACGATCGAGCCGGATCGCCCCCGGACGCCGGACCTAACACTCGAAACGCCGGTGGGCGTGTTCGAATGGGCGCGCTGGCGCTCCACCGACCGTGAACGCGTCCGCGCGGTCCAAGCCGTCTGGGAGTGGCGCGCGCTCGCCTCGTTTGAATTGGACGAGGCGCTTTCTCGCGCGGCGCGAACGCACGTTTACTTTGAGCTCGCGCACGAGATCGTCCGCGACGGAAATGTGCGATGGTTCGTGGAGCCGTCTTCAGGCGTGCGTCCGAAACTGCCGGACCGCAATGCGCTTGACGACAACGAAGCCCTCCACAACGCGGCGACCGCGCTGATCGATGCGCTCGTCACGCGCGTCTTGGATGAGATGCGATCACTCACGGCATCCTGGCCCGCGCGGCTGGTTGAGTCCGATCTCTGGCGGCTATGTGACGCGGCGGGCGCGGCGTGGCAAAACACGGGGTACCTGCTGAAACACGTTTTGCCGATTCTAGGATGGCGACGTGTCGAATACGCCGATCTCGACGGCGTGTACGTCTACGACACATCCGACGGGGTCGAGGTCGAAACGCCACAGGTGACGGTTTACGATCGCGCCGCGTTGCCAGTCGCATCGCGCGCGCTCAACATCACGCTGAACATACTCAACGCGCAGGGGGAGAGTGTGCCTTCTGCATCGTTGAGCGCCGACGCGACGGATCCGCGCGTGACGGTGATCGGGCTGCGCGTCAGCGAGTCTAGTCCGCACATCGCGCTCGCGGAGCGCATCGAGGTTGAAGGAATCGGCGCGATTCCGCACCTGCTGACCGAGGAAGATGGTTTCGATCTGCCCGGCTTGGAAAAGGTCGGCGCAGCCGTGATCTTCGCCGGATCGCCTGCCGCTTTTCTCGCTGAATGGGCACGGTCGGACGCGCTCGTGCACACGGTCTTTCTGCACAGCGAGAGTTATTTTGATTGGATCGGAAGCGATAGCGGCGAATCGCAAATCGAGCGGGAGCGGATGCGAAATGAGGTCACGCTCGAGGTGACGCAAGCTTTTGCGCCGGAATTGATCGCGGCGCGGCAACGCTACTACGCAGTGGACGCGCTGATTGAGCCGACACACGCGGCAGGCTGCGCCGTGGCCGAGACGCTGCGAAGGTTCGCCGATCTACAAGACGACCCAATCATCCGACAACAGGTCCCGGGTCTCGAGGAATGCCACGAGATTCTCAAGGCGCTGGAAGATGTGGTCGAGACATACGCGCAGGAACTCGCGGGGCCGGCGGAGTTGGGTTAGAACCATCGGAAGATGTCCCAACCGGATGGCCGACGGAATGAAGCGCGGACACGCACGCCTCGCACCGCTGGTCTTGGCCATACAGAAAACGTCATGAAACAACTGACATTCGGGATTATCGGTGTCGCGAGCGCAGCGCCGAAGAACGACGTCGAGAAAGTCTTGCGAGAGGCAGCCGCCATTGAGACGCTTGCCTCTCGTTTCGATCAAGTGGGTGCCGCAGGGATGTCTACGACCGAGTTGATCACATTTCTCATCGGTGAACAAACACCGGTCATCGCCGCCCGGCTCCTTGCCCGGTTTCAAACCTTGTCGCGAGTCCATCATGCGGCCACCAGCCAACTGGCAACCATTTCCGGCATGACGCCACGGCGCGCGAGGCTGCTCCAAGTCGCGCTCGAACTGGCAGCGCGGCGCGAGCAGCCATCCGCATTGCCCATCGTTAAATCACCGCACGATGTTGCTGCCTTGGTCGGTCCCGAAATGAGGGGACTCGATCATGAGGAAATGCGCGTCGCTTCGCTCAACACGCGGAATCGTATTGTTGACGTCTCAACCATCTACCGCGGTTCGGTTCACACGACCGTTATTCGCGTCGGTGAGTTGTTTCGCTCTGCCCTGTTCCACAACGCCACCTCGGTGATCATCTTGCATAACCACCCTGGTTCGGATCCGTCTCCATCGCCGGAGGACATTGCCGTGACTCGCGAGATCGTACAAGCCGGGAAATTGCTGGACATTGAGACCCTGGACCATCTGGTCATCGGTGACCCTGGCTTTGTATCGTTAAAGGAGAGGGGACTGGGGTTCGGATGAGTTGTGACATCCAACGTAACTCTGGAATGGAATGAAATCCAACGTAACTCTGGAAAACGTCTTTCTTGATTTCACGCGGCGAACCCACAAATCCGCCGAGTTTCATTTGCGCTTGCGGGTCGCAGGAAAATCCTGCATTCCAGAGTTACGCTGGACGAAAAGTCCGTATTCCAGAATTGCGTTGGACGAGACATACTCTCGTCCAAATGTTTCGCTCAAAACGAGCCACTTTTTGTCGGCTTTGTAGCCATCTGGTGTTATTCCATTCCAGAGTTACAATGGACGTCACATCTGACGAACAACGCAATCGGGATCGAATTCCCGATCCCGATTGCGCCTCCCGCGTGGAATGGGGCAGTTTTTTTGTTTGCGCCGCTATTCTGCGCGCGCTCAAAAGTGCATCCGGGCTCTTTTTGTTTTTCCGGCGCTGTGATCAGAAATTTGTGATTGGGTAGGTTGGCAGTATAATATTGGTACACCAATCTGTTTTTGGGGATCCGCAGGGTCTAATTGGAGGCAACCTAATGTGTGACACCATCATCGCGCGCGGCAACGTCACTGCCGATGGCGCAACCCTCTTCGCCAAAAACTCGGACCGCGAGCCGAACGAAGCGCATCACATCGTCGTCATTCCCGCCGCCGATCACGCACCATCGAGTCGCGTCCAATGCACCTACATCGAGATTCCCCAAGTCGCGCACACGCATCGCGTCTTGCTCTGCAAACCATTTTGGATTTGGGGCGCGGAGATGGGCGCGAACGAGCACGGCGTCGTCATCGGCAACGAAGCCGTGTTCACCAAAATTCCGTACGCCAAAACGCCCGGCTTGATCGGAATGGATTTCCTGCGCCTCGCGCTCGAACGCGCGCAGACCGCGCGCGCCGCGCTTGATGTCATCACCGCTTTGCTCGCGCAGTACGGCCAAAGCGGCAACTGCGGTTACCAACACGCAACCTACTATCACAACGGTTTTCTCATCGCCGATCCGCACAACGCGTGGGTACTGGAAACGGCCGATAAACATTGGGCAGCGGAGCGCGTCCAAGACATCCGCACGATTTCGAACGGACTCACCATCGGCAATCAGTTCGATTTGGCGTCACCCGATCTGGTGAAGTACGCCGTCGCGCGCGGTTGGTGCCAAAGCCGCGACGACTTTCACTTTGCGCGCTGCTATTCCGATTTTCTCTTCACACGTTTTAGCCAGAGCCGCGCGCGCCAATGCCGCACGACCGCACAGCTCGCCGCGCAGCGCGGCAAGATCACGATTGAAACGATGACGCGCGCGCTGCGCGATCACGGCGACGACGCGAATTGGTCGCCCGCGCGCGGCATCGCCAGTTTCGACGTGTGCGCGCACGCGGGCTGGGGACCGATTCGCGGTACGCAAACAACTGGCTCGCTCGTCGCACACCTCACGCCGACCGCGCAAACGCATTTCGTCACCGGCACCGCCGCGCCTTGCACCAGCATCTTCAAACCCGTCTGGCTCGACTCTGGCGTCCTGCACGCCGCTGAACCCGCACCCACCGGCGAGTACGATGCGGCAACACTTTTCTGGCGGCACGAGCAATTGCACCGCGCGACGCTGCGCGATTACGCGACTCTCAGCGCGCTCTATCGTGACGAACGTGACGCGCTCGAACGGCGATTTATCGCAGATGCGCCTGCTTGGCGCGAACAATCGCGCGAAGATCGCCTGGCCTACTCCGTGGGCGCGTTCGCGCAAGCCGACGCGGCGGAGAAACAATGGACGGCGCATGTGCTGGCGCGCGCGGGAAAATCGCGCAACGGGTTTCTGTACGACGCGGAATGGCGCGCGTTCAACCGCGCCGCAGGAATCAACCCTTGAGCGTCAGATGACTGACACCTGGGACGGACTCCTGACATGCTGCGCGCATTGCCAAGCGCGCGAACGGGGTTGCAATTCACCGCGAAGATTTTGGGTTTAACTCGCCTTTCGCGAGAATCAGGCGAATCGAGCGCTTCGCCTGCAGGAGTATTTCGGGCATTGCCCAATTGAGCAGGTTCGTTTCCTTGTCCGAGATCCTGACTCCTGTTGTGGGTCTCTTCTTCGTCAAGGCGAAACTTGGCGAAATGAAGCTTTCGTGCCAAATTCTTTTCCTGGAATGTCAGATCTCCTAACGGGAGTGCCGGGTGCCGAGCGCGCGCTGGCAAAACACCGATAATCGCTCTTGGCATACTAGAACGCTAACACATTGACGTGTCACTATGTCCAGATTGGCAATCCGCAGGCAACTTTATCCAATCAGGTTCTCAAAAATCCCTGCCGCGCCCATTCCCCCGCCGATGCACATCGTCACCATTCCAAACTGTACGTTGCGCCGCTTCATCTCACCGATGAGTTGCACAGTCAGTTTTGCGCCAGTCGCGCCCATCGGATGACCCAACGCAATTGCGCCACCGTTGACATTTACGCGCTCCTCATCCATTTTCAATTCATGGATCACGGCGAGGGCTTGAGCGGCAAATGCTTCGTTCAGTTCGATCAAGCCAATATCGGCAAGCGCCAGCCCTGCCAACTTGAGTGCTTTGGGAACTGCCGCGAGCGGACCGATGCCCATCACTTCGGGACGGACACCTCCCACAGCAAAAGCAATCATTCGCACAAGGGGTTTGAGTCCCAACGCAGTTGCTTTTTCGCGTGCCATCATCACAACAGCCGCCGCACCGTCGCTCATCTGTGACGAATTGCCAGCCGTCACCGTTCCATTCTGTGCGAACGCCGGGCGAAGTTTGCCCAGCGCGTCGAGAGTCGTGTCGCGGCGCGGACCTTCATCCGTGTCGAAAACGTCCTGTTGAGTTCTGGGTTGCTCACCTTCCATTTCAGTGAAAGAGACATTCAGCGGGACGATCTCCTCTTTGAATTTGCCTGCGTCTTGCGCGCCGAGCGCGCGCTGATGACTGCGCAGACTGAACATATCTTGTTCTGCCCGAGTAATCCCGTACTCGCGCGCCACATTCTCGGCGGTCAACCCCATGCCGAGATAGACTCCCGGATATTCTGTTGCCAGATATGGATTGGGGGCGAGATGGTACCCTCCCATCGGCAAAATGCTCATTGATTCAGTCCCACCGGCAATGACTAGATCGTTCCAGCCGGACATTATTTGTTGTGCGGCAAATGCAATCGTCTGCAAACTGGATGAACAAAACCGATTGACAGTCACCGCCGGAATCGTGTGGGGCAACCCTGCCCGCAACATCGCGATGCGTGCCACGTTCAAACCTTGTTCACCTTCCGGCGTCGCGCAACCGATAATCGCATCATCTACGTCTTTCGGATCGAGACCGGGCGCGCGTGTCAGTGCCGCTTGGATGGCAACTGCCGCCAAATCTTCTGGTCGAACGGTACGTAGTTTTCCCCGTGGGGCTCTGCCCACCGCAGTTCGCGCACCTGAAACAATCACCGCTTCACGCATTGGATCAACTCCTATCGCATTTCAAATTGGGCTTTCTAATTCCGCAAGGGCTTACCCGTGTTCAAGAAATGCCAGATTCGCTCGCGCGTTTTTTCCTCACCACAAAGCGACAAGAATGCCTCGCGTTCAAGATCGAGAATATATTGTTCACTCACCCAGCCCGACGTCGTGAGATTACCCCCGCAAAGAACGAAAGCGAGTTTCTCCGCCACCTGGGCATCATACGCCGAAATATAACCGCCTTGAACCATTGTGTAGACGGCTACGCGGAAAGCTGCCAAGGCACGTTCACCTGCGGCGTAGATGATCTTGCCGCGTGCTGGCGGGCGATAATCTTGCGCCGCCATTTCAAGCACAGTGCGTTTTGCCTCGGCGATCTGATGATCGCGATGCATCACCACGCGATCCGCTGTGCCAAAAAATCCCTTTTGCCGAGCTTCTTCCGCGCTCGTGGCAACCTGGGCAAGCGCAATGGCTTCAAACACACGTTGCAATGGCGGCATCACATCCAGACCGACAGTTTGCATTACCGGCGACACAACGCGCCGGAGCATCTCTTTGCAACCACCGCCTGCTGGAATCAAGCCCATTCCCATTTCGACCAAACCAACGTACGATTCAGCATGCGCAACGATCCGTTGTCCTGCCATCGCAACTTCACAACCGCCGCCTAGCACATAACCGAACGGCGCAGTCACAACCGGTTTGGAGTTGTAACGCAAAGCCATAGTGAATTTTTGTAATTCACGCACCATCGTATCAATCTTCTGCCATTCGCCATCATTCGCCAGCAGACCAATCGCCATCACATTCGCGCCCGCCGAAAAGTGTTCGCCCTGATTGCCGATCACCAAGCCCGCAAAGTTCTGATTGACCTCTTCAATGGCTTGGCGCGCCAATTCGACAATCCCTTCATCGAGTGCGTTCATCTTGGTGTGGAATTCGAGACACGCCACACCATCGCCCAGATCGATCAACGACGCGCTGTCGTTCGATTGGATCACCTTGCGGTCTTTCAGAACAATGCACTGCGGGCTCGTTTGGATCGAACGATAATCTTCGACTTGGAGGTCGTAGTACTTGCCATTCTTGTAAAAAGTGGGGTGACCGGTGGCCAGCATTTCCTTGACCCACGCGGCAACTTTCAATCCCGCGCGTTCCATCTGCGCTACGGTTTCGGCGACACCTAGCGCGTCCCAGGTTTCAAAGGGGCCCAACTCATTCGCGAACCCCCACCTTATCGCGTTATCCACTGCGACGACATCATCTGCGATTTCAGGAATTCGATTGGCAGCATACGCAAGCGTCCGCAATGTCGTCGCACGTAAGAATTGCCCGGCGCGATCATTTTGCGTCGCGAGAAAACGCAAGCGTTCGGGGAGCGATTCGTACATCTCCGCGTTCAACAGGGAGTCGTAATGAATGGGCTCTTGCGGCTTGTACTCCAGCGTCTTGAGATCGAGCACATGGTACTCTCGACCTTGTTCGGTCTTGACTTGCTTGTAGAAACCTTGCCCGGCTTTGTTGCCTAGCCAACCTCGCTTGACGATCTCGCGCATAAATTCCGGCACGCGCCATTCTTCGCGTGTCTCGTCGTCGGGAATCGCCGGGTAGGTGTTCTCGACCACATGCAAGGGAATATCAATGCCAACCAGATCGAGCAGACGGAAGGTCGCTGTCTTTGGTACTCCCACAAGCGGTCCAGTGAGATCGTCCACCTCATTGACCTTGTAATCATTTTCGTACGCGTACCGCCAGCGCACCAAGCCTGCGTACGTCCCGATGCGATTCGCGATAAAGTTCGGACGATCCTTGCACAGCACAACACCTTTGCCCAATGTGGTTTCGCAAAACCGCGTGACGAACGTGAGAATCTCGCGCGAGGTTTGCGGCGTTGGAACGACTTCAAGGAGTCTGAGATAGCGCGGCGGATTGAAAAAATGCGTGCCGAGAAAATGTTGCTTGAATGAATCAGAACACGATGCTGCGATAGCGGCAATCGGAATGCCCGACGTGTTCGTGGAGACGATGCTGGTGGGTTTGCGGATTGCGTCTAGGCGCGTCATCAACGCGCGCTTGATCTCTAGGTTCTCGACAATCGCTTCGAGAATCCAATCGGCTTCGCGCACCCGGTCAAAGTGATCTTCAAGATTACCGACAGTGATCCGCTCAACGGTTTGTGGAGTGAAAAGCGCGGCGGGTTTGGCTTTTTTCACTGCCTCCAACCCTGCGCTAACGATTCGGTTGCGTACGGCGGGATGATCGAGCGTCAGCCCCTTTTTCTCTTCCTCCGGTGTCAGCCTGTTTGGGACGATGTCGAGCAGATCTACCGAGATTCCGACATTCGCAAAATGCGCGGCTAGCGCACTGCCCATCGTCCCAGAACCAATTACTGCAACCCGATTGATCGAAGGTGTCATTGTCTTTTCCCTTTTTTACAAGTTTTCTCAGAATGCCGCGACCGATGCGCTCGCCTCGATTATCTCAGCAACTTCGGCTGGGTCGATCACCTGCACGCCAGCGATAAGATTTGACTCGGATAATCCACGCGCCTGCAAATGGCCAGTCAACGCGTAAATCGGTGCGCCCTCCTTGCTCAATTCGTTGAGCATTTCCGTGTTGTAGCCGGGGTTGTCGAGTAAGTTGAAAACACCGTCTTCGATACACAGCAATTTGGCATCCATACCTCCCATAAATGTTGCATATACCGTTCGAATGCCTAGCGTTGACAATTCTTCGCCTTTTGGTCGCCGCACAATCACGCACAAAGATGTGATCATTCGTACTCTCCACTAATGTCCGAAGGTTAGCAAGACATCGGACGTCAAAAGAAATTTGGTGAAGGATTGCCCGACATCCCCCCACTTGATTCCGACGCGGTACGCGTCGCCTTCAGTGCCGCGTCCGTACTCGGTGGTGTGGCACGTGGCGATCTCCGCACCCATTGCCGCGATCTTCTCCAAGCGCGGACCGATCTTGCCAATATCCATATGTGCCTGCAAGCGCGCGTTCATATGTGATGCGCCTTGAACAGGATGCTCTTGATTCGCCAGATTGCATCCGTTCCCGTAGAGAAATATCTTGACGCCATAGCCCTTACTTAACGCCGCTTCAGCCAAATTCACGGCAAAGAGCGCATCCTCATTTTCTTGATAGCCCGAAAGCAAATTGATCGTCAAGTTCTTGCTCATCCCCGTCTCCTAAATACAGACGACCTGATCGTGCTCCTCCATCACCAGTTCCACAATGCGGTCATAATCAACCACTTGGCACTCGGGCGCACGTTCAATCGCGCGAGTTTCCAGAGCATCTTGCGCGACGTAGATGTGTGCGATCCCTGCTTGATGAAATTGATCCTGCATCGATGAGGTTGCGTAAAACGCAGCGTCTTGCGTGAGCAGAACCTCTTTATCCACATCGCCGCCCAGCAATTTGATCAAGCCGATTGTGTCCGGCTGGGTCTTGTTCAAGAGAAACAGCATGCCCCATACTCCTCACACGCGTCGAATCGCGTGCTCAACTTCGATGCCTTGTGGCAGAGAGTACGTCACAAGCGATCCAAGTTCTAGTTCTGTTTGCACCCGTTTGAATGCTGGTTCATCTTGATCGGCTAAACCAACCTCAAGTTCCAATGCGATTCGCGTATAGTGTGTGCGGAAAATTTCATCCTTTTCTTTTTGGATACTAGCCCGCGCAACCAGCGATTTAATGGTTGCGCCTTCGCGGATCAGCGCGTTCGCAAAGGTATTGGTGTAGCAAGCAAGGACGGCAGCACAAAGAAAACGTGCGCCAAAGTGTTCCACGGTTCGTTCTTCTTTGGAGAGCGCACTCCAATCAATCTGAATCTCGGGTAATGATTTGGCGCCAGTGCTAAAATGGAGAACGTTGCCGTCATTCTCGCGACGAAAATCTACATGGACGCCGATACCTGGTTTATCGAGTAGCATTTCTTTTCCTCCCGGAATGGGTGTGTTTGCGTGCAGGACGACTTGTTCTGCCCCCACGCGATTTTGATGGGCTAGATTCTTTTAACTTGAAATTCGGGTCCGCAAATGCTTGATAGATGACCGCGCCCTCAGCGTGTTCTGGCACCGGCAAATCCATCAAGTAGCAAAGTGTCGGCACTAGATCGGTTAAGTGGATGGTTCGTTGTAAGTGGACGCCTTTCTTGATCCCAGGTCCATTCATCACGAAGAGCCCTTTCAATCCACCCACGCCCCATTCCGCTGTGGGCAGTGCCTGTCCGTGCTGACCTCCGAACCAGGGATACACCGCGTAGATGACATCGCCCACTCCGTCGCCGTATAATCCCAGAATGCGCGCGTCCTTTTTTGCGAGCGCCAGCGCGACCGGACGCTTGCCGGTTTCCGGATCAACGTAGGTCACCAACGCGTCGATGATTTGCTGTTGAACGCGTTCGTACTCGGCTGGCTCGACAATACCATCGGGGTCGCGCCCCTTCAAATTGACGTACACGTAAATCTCGCGTTGCGGAAACGCTTTCGATTTGGAAACATCGGGCATCTGCAAACCGACTTTGAGAAATTTCTTGTCAATGCCCGCCAGTTCCAGATCCACCGATTCCTGCATCGCCGTCAGTCCCGCTGCGACGAGCGGCACGTATGGATCGAAGAGTGGTCCTTCGGGAACTGCGCCGTGATCGGAAACGAGTACGACCAACGTCTCTTCGTCCAGCCCTTTGAGAATCTGCGCGATCATGCGATCCTGACTTTGGTAAATTCGCAAGTGGGTATCCCACGCGCGGCGACGTTTTTCCTCGTCAGGGCAAAGCGCCGGATCCATATCGGTCAGCAGAATGTGATACACCCAGTCTGGTGGATGTGAGTGCATGAAAAACACATCCCAATCGCGTTTTGCCAGTAGACAGGTCGCTGCATCGGCAAGCCATTGCGACAACTGCTCGTTCAGTTCAACGTACGTATCGAGATCAATCCAGCCCATCGTGTACGCACGAATCCCACCGCCTGGCGCAAATGTGCCTGTGGGGGAAATAATGTGCTGCGCGATTTCCGGTGGAGCACTCCAGCCGGATGTTTCACCCATTGCTGTGATGAACAGCCGGAAATCTTCCGCCTCTGGCGATAACTCGATCAGTTTGCATCGGAAAAAGACTTGCTTGGTCGAATCATCGTGCATCTTGATGAACGTGATGATCTTGGGACTCCATTCGCCAACCTTTAGCGTGCAAAACGCGTGTGCGAAATCTTTATCCGGTGACAGGGTGACGGAATCATAATCGTCGCCCGTTGTCTTGCGAACGAGAACATGCCAGGTTGCCGGCGCGGGAAAATTCCGTGCGCGGGGAAACATCATCTCAACCGACATTTCGAGCGGAGTATCACCCATCTCTGGGACATTCGTCCAATCCTGTGCGGGTTGGAACATCCCGCGCATAGACATTGGATAAATGCCTGTCGTGATCAGTTGATCCCAACACAAATCATGTTCTGTCTCTAACGCCGGTAGGTTGTCGCGATACTCGGCAATCGTCAATCCCGCGCCGCCGACCATCACGCCGTTTTTCATCTGGGGGGGCCACGACCCCGGATAGTTGAGCACGACGCATTTTTTGCCCGCGCGATCGGCCGCGTCCCACAAAAATTCGGCTTGGCAGTACGCACTGTTGAATCCTTGCATCGTGTTCATATTTTCCGGAGTGGTGCCGGGACGGTGCAAGTGAAAATCGGTGACCTGATGCGTCCCGGGCCACGCGCCGGTCGCAATCGTCGCCCAGTTAGGTGGCGTCACGGTGGGGAAAGGAACTAGGCAGTTTTCGGCGATGACGCCACCCGTGATCAATTTTTGGATGGTGGGCAAATGCCCCTCGGCGATATGTTGTTGGATCAGATGGGGAATCGCGCAATCCAAGCCGATGACGGCAACGCGTTTGGGTTTGGCAAACATTACAGAATCTCTCCTCTCGTCTTCAATCACTTTGCGCGAAGGTTGTTTGAGCAATCTGTTGCGCCACTCTGGGCGGGATATTGAATTCCATCTGGAGCGAAGTGCCTTTGGAATCACCGACAGTCAGAAACTTGACGCGGTCGCCCCGCGTGACGCGCTTGGTGATCATCAAGGGTGTGGCGTCACTGTATACGATCCGTTCTAGCAGCAGTGCTGGCATACCAACTACCGCCTCCATCTGCGTCGCTTCAAATTCACTGATGAGTACCGGCTCAATCGTCAAAACGTAGTTCGTTGGATGCAAGCCAGATTGTTCAGTGATGTAGTTGAGCACGTTGGTATGCTCAAGTGACTGCTCCAACAATCCCGGCGCCTTGATGGCTGGCACGTATAGGGTTTCGAGCGCGACCGGCTCTCCGTTCGCCAAACGCAATCGCATAACGATGAAGATTTCATCGGTTGGGTTTAGTTGGAGTGTCGTGGCGATCCGTGCTGACGGACATTGTTCACGGATCGCGTTGATGATGCGCGTGCCCGGTTTCAACCCTTGAGCGCGCATTTGTGGAGTCAAACTCGGTTCGACTGCAAGTTTAGGACGCGCGACGAACGTGCCCTTGCCTTGCTTGCGCGTGACGAGCCCCTCCATTTCCAATTCTTGCAACGCCTGCCGGACGGTCGAGCGACTCACGGCATAGGTCTCTGCCAAATCTCTTTCTGTGGGCACTTCTTGTCCGACTGCCCACGCCCCGCCTTTGATCTGCTCTTGCAAAATCTCTTTGAGTTGATAATACAACGGCACGACACTGTGCTCATTTAATTGCACCATTAGCTCCTTTCCTGACCTTTCCTTCGGCTGTGCTCGGGACAAGGCTCGCTACGATTTCGGCGCGCAATTCGGCTTTAGCCACCTTGCCGGTGGTCTGGCGCGGCAGAGTCGTGCGGAACAGAACCGACCGCGGGCACTTGAACGCTGCCAGATTCTGCCTGCAATAGCCGATGATTTCTTCTTCGGTTGCCGCAACTCCGGGTTTGGGAATAATTGCCGCGCACACCGACTCGCCTTGATACGCATCCGGCACGCCAACCACCGCCGCTTCCAACACCGCAGGATGTTCTTGCAGAACTTGTTCGATTTCTTTTGGATACACGTTAAAGCCGCTGACAATGATCATTTCTTTCTTGCGCCCAACGATGTACAAATATCCATCCTCGTCCATCCGACCGATGTCGCCAGAATGAAACCAGCCATCCCGCCACGCGATCCGTGTTTCCTCCGGCAGATTCCAATATCCTGCCGTGATATTATCACCGCGCACGACGATTTCGCCCGGCTGACCCGGCGGCACATCGTTGTCATTTTCATCCACGATCCGCATGGCGATACCCGGCAACGGTTTACCTACCGACCCTGGTTTCGATACTGGTCCCGCTTGATTCGAGGCAAGGGTGGGACTGGCTTCGGTCATTCCATACCCTTCGAAGACGTCAACTCCTGTAATCACTTTTAACCGTTCCAACAACGCGACCGGTAATGGTGCCGAGCCGGATGATACATTTCGCAAGGTCTTGAGGTTGTGTTGATCAATGTCGGGTAAATTCGCGATGGCGATGAACATCGGCGGCGCACCGTGAAATTCAGTGGCGCGATATTTCTCGATCAATTCGACGGCTTGCCGCGCATCAAAGCGCTCCATCAATATGATCTTGCCCCCACCCAACAATGTGAGATTCAAACCAATCGACAAGCCAAAGGAATGAAACAGGGGCAGTGCTACCAGATTGACGCTATCGGGATAATCATCAAAGCGCGGCATCTCGACCAGTTGCCGGATGTTGGAAAGAATGTTGCGATGGGTCAACATCGCGCCCTTGGGCGTGCCCATTGTCCCGGAAGTGTAGGCGATCATTGCCAGATCGTTTTCAGTCACCCGAATTTCGAGCGGCGTTTCCGGCGCGCGCGCGATCAGTCCATCCATCTCGATCGTACTGGATTGAGGCTTGCCCTTGACGATGATTTTGAGTTCAGGCAATTCGGCTTGCGTTTGGAGCACTCCGGGCAAAAACATATCGGTAGTGACGATAGCTTGTACGCCGGCATCCTTGAGCATCCAGCCGATCTCTCGCGCGCGATACATCACATTCAACGGCAGAACGATCGCGCCAAGCGCGAGAATGGCGTAGTAGGCGACTGGGAAATCCGGGTGATTCGGTAGCAGAATGGCAACGCGGTCGCGCGGTTGGATTCCCAAGGAAGCAAGCCCGTGCGCCAGTCGGAAAGTCCGCGCGGCGATTTTGCCGTACGTGTATTCTTGCCCGTTGAACACAAGCGCTATTTTGTGAGGATATTCTTGCGCCGATTCAAAGAGAACTTGCGGGATAATTTTGACACTCGCGCGATCCAATTTGATTGTTCCCATGATCGAATCCCGGGTTACTGTCCAAGAAACCTTGCCAACTCATCTTCGGTTACAAAACCATCCAGATCGTCGTCGGCGTCAGCAAAATTAGCCCGGTTTGCTTCCGGCACCTCCCCGCGCGAGAGTTTGCCGTCTTGGTTTGTATCCCATCGTTTGAAGAACGTTTTTGCCTGTTCGCGTGCCCTGGCTGCCCGGTCTGGCGAAATAATTTCCTCGGGGGGCACGGGCACGTAATGTGCTGCCGTCGCGGGATTGCCTCCAACAGTGGACAAGAAATTGACCACCGCCTCAGTGGGAGGATCCTTCTCCAACCCCAACTGACGGTTCAGACTCGCGTGAGTCTTGTTGGCAGCCGAAAAAACTTCTGCCCTGATGCCGGCAGCGCGTAGTTTCTCTGCCATGTTACGGGAATTGACCGCACTATCCTGCCGATCTGCCACGTACACCAACAGGAACGGAGGAACGCCTCTACCGCGTGATACCCAGGTGATCGGGGACGCCTCGGTCCATATTTTCGGGTTGCTAGTGAAAGCACCTTCATACAGTTCATTTCTTACGCCGCGCGATCGCGCCTCTTCCATCACAGAGTTGATGTCAAAAGCGGCGGAATCAAGCGGAATGCAACCTTTGGTAACGGACAGGTTCTTACCCAGGGCTTGAAGATAGTTTTCGTTGGTAGTCACTAATGTCGCAAGGTGGGCACCCGCTGAATGACCGGAGACAAAGATGCGTCCTGGATCGCCGCCATATTTGGAAATATTATCCGAAGTCCAGGCAATCGCTTTTGCCACATCCTCGACGTTGGTCGGGAACTGAATTTCCGGCACCAGCCGATAGTTGATACTGACAAAAATGTATCCACTTGCCACAAAGAACTCCGGCTTGTATTTGACCGCCGTGGTCTTGTCTCCCGTCGCCCAGCCGCCACCGTGAATGAAGAGCATCACCGGAGCGCCCTTTAGGTTTTCTGCGCCATAGATATCGAGACTGGTTGCCGCCGGGTTGGGGCTGTTCGCGCCATAGTAATTGAGATCGAGCCATTTTGTAATTTTCGGTGTTTGGCGCGACGTTGTACTTGCAGGCGAAGATGTTGTCGGAGTATCCAGCCCATTGCACGCTGCAAGCACAATGAGCGTAAGGACAGTGAGGAGCCAAATGATTCTACGCATAGAATCCTCATCAGCGAATCAGTAGCACCGCGCGTTGGCACAAATCGTCACCCTTTGACGGCGCTACTGACTCACGCATCATCTATTTCACGTTCGCGGCAAGTGCGTCGCCAATCGCCTTGATGTCCACCTTGAGTGGTCCAGACTGCGCCGCATAGACGATGCTTCCATTCGCGTCGATGATAAACACCGCGACCGGACTTTCGACGCCGAATGATTTGAACAATGCCATCGACGCGTCGTACACGACAGGGAATTTGTAACCAAGTTGTTGCAAGAATGCTTTTGCCATCGGTACCCCCGGAATCTTGCGGACGATGGTCACAACCTCGACCTTGTCTTGCACTTTGGCGGCGAGCGCTTTGAGCGCAGTCGTTTGAGCCGGATCAACGCTGTCTGGCGCAAAAACCAGGCAGACGGCTTTCTTGCCTTTGTAGTTTTCCAGATCAACTTCTGGCCCGGTCAAATTCATTCCCTTGAATGTTGGGGCAGGTGTGCCCACTGTTAGTAAAGCCATCTTTTCCTCCTTGATTTGTTATCGTCCCACAAACTTGGGGGGACGCTTTTCCTTGAATGCAGTGAATCCTTCCAATGCATCTTCAGTTTCCCAGACCATCTCAACACCCTCCGTCTCGATCTCCAATCCTTGCGCAAACGGCATATCGGCGCCACGCAGGACAGCGTGTAGGATCGCGCGTTGTGCCACGGGCGCGCCCGTGGCGAGTTCTTTCGCCAGCGCGAGTGTCGTCGGCACTAGTTCAGCAAGTGGAACGACGCGATTGACTAAACCGATATTCAGGGCTTCGGCGGCGGTGATGCGCCGGGCAGACAAGAGCAGATCGAGCGCGCGGGTCTTGCCAACGAGTCGCGCAAGGCGCTGTGTGCCACCCCAACCGGGAATGATGCCGAGTTTCACCTCTGTCAGTCCAAAGACCGCGTTATCTGCCACGATACGAAGATGGCTACTCAAGGCAAACTCGCACCCACCGCCCAGGCAGTACCCGTGAATCGCGGCGATAACTGGTTTGGGGAAATTTTCTATCGTGCGAAAATCATCTGCCGCTTTGGCAAATGGATTTTCGACATTAAAGAACTCGCCCACATCCGCGCCTGCCGAAAAACCTCTCTCGCCCTCGCCCTTGAATACGACAACGCGGACAGCCGGGTCATCCACCCATCGCGCGAAACCATCGTAAATCTCATCCAGCATTCGCGTGGTCAGCGTGTTCAAGGGTGGGTGCTGTAGCGTTACAAGGGCAACGCCGTCGGTGATCTCTACCTTGATGTTGGTCAAGTCCATTTTGGCTCCATTCAATTCAACCGATAGTAAATCAACTCACCGCGTGATTGTGGAATCACTCGCCCTTGTTCCCCCAGCAGATCGAGATGCCCGATCACTTCGGAGAATGCCAGTAAGGTATCTGCCGGTTTGAGATTTGGAAAGACCGCACCGATGAGTTGATACGCCGTTTGTGCGCCCCCCACTAGTATTTGTGCGATTTGATCGGCGCGGGCTTGATACGATTGAAGACGCTGAGCGATCAATGCGCGATGATCGTCGGTGATTGGCTCGCCGTGACCAGGTAAAATCAGCCGGACAGGCAATTCCGCGATTCGGCGTAATGACGCGAGATACTCGACCAAACTGCGACGGCGCTCCCGATTGCCGTTTGTAGATAGTTCGACAAACGGATTGGACGAGATCGTTTTCAACAAATGATCACTCGACAACAGACATTGTTGTTCGGGTTGATACAAGCAGACGAGTCCTCCAGAATGACCGGGCGTATGCAACACGCGCCAGGTTGCCCCATTCAAAGCCAGTTGATCGCCCTCCTCCAACACTCCGGCGACTGGCACGGCTTGGCAATACCGCGCCAGGTTATTTCCTAAACCGGAGAGTGCATCGCGCAACGCGCTCGGGATGCCGTTTTGGAGGGCGAGGCGATCCAAGAAGGGGGCATCCGCCGCCCACGTTTGCGGAAACTCGGTAAGCCATTCAGCATTGTTCCGATGTGTGAATACTCGCGCGCCAGACTCGGCGACGATCTGCGCCGTCAAGCCGCAATGATCCAGGTGCGTGTGGGTGACGATGATCCGCCGAATATCGCAGACTTGGAATCCTCGCGTCGCGAGCTGTTGGCGCAAGGATTCCATTGTGCGACTGGTCTGCGTACCGGTATCCACCAGGGTCAACTCGTCTCCCTCGAAGAGATAGACATTGACCGGTCCCACCGGGAAAGGAGTCGGCAAAGCAAGGACGTGTGGCATCCCGTTACGGCTTTTTGTTCACTTTGAGTTTTTCAGTGATCGGATAGAAACTGGTGTGACTCGCTTTGTACTCATAGCCGACATCCACATACGACTGGCGTGCAAAGATATTCGGCGTGTATGAGCCCGGCAACAGGATGGCATCCTGGGAAAGCTTCTGTGCGATTTCTTTGTAGATTTGGGTCCGCTTTGTCACATCGAATTCTGTGCCGGCTTTCCGGATCAACTCTGCCACCTTGTCATAGTTGGTTAACACATAACGTTCGGTGCCCGGGAGGAACGATCTTGCAAACATCATATAGGGATCGGGTTCGACATTGATGTTGTACGGTGTAAAGGGGCGGTTTTCTCCGTTGAGACTCTTTTGGAGCCAGGTCGCATTGTCTACGGTGACCAGTTCCAGTTGGATATTCACCCGTTTGAGTTGATCCTGAACGTAGGTCATTCCCTGAACCCAACCCGGATTATTGGACACAAAGACAGAGAGTTTGAATCCATTGGGGTAACCCGCGTCCGCCAAGAGTTGCTTGGCTTTGGTTGGGTTATAGTCGTATTTGACGATGCCTTCTTCCGTGTACCCCAACGTGCCGGGCAGGCTCAAGAATCCGGATGAGGTAACCGTGTAGTGTTCGGCGCCGGGAAATTTCAGTTCGTCCACAAAGGTTGCCATATCGGTTGCGTAGGCAACCGCTTGGCGCACGCGAATATCATCCATCGGCTTTTTGGATGGATCAACAAAGGTCCACGTTGCACCGCCAGGTAACACAAAGTCAAATTTCTTACCGGCTTTGGTCAACTCTTGGGCATACTGCTTGACATCACCAGCATAGGCTGCCAAGTCGAGTTTGTTGGACATGAATGCCGCATGCCGCGCGGTTTCGTCGGCGATAAAGAGTAGTTCGATTCGCTTGACGTTCGGCGAGCCGCGAAAATACTCTTCGTTCGCTGTCACGACATACTTCTGCTTGGGGGTGTAACTCTCGAATTGGAACGGTCCCGAGCCGATCATATATTGGCCGAAATCTTTGCCGTACTTTTCGAATGCCGTCTTGGAGATGATCACCGAATCGCGATCAACAATGTTCTGCAGGAAGAACGGGTCGGGTGCCTTGGTCTTGATGGCGACGGTGTACTTGTCAACAACGGTCACACTGTCCACTTTGATCCGATCGGGCATTCTACCGCCGGTTTTGGGATCCAGCATCCGTTCAAAACTGAATTTCACGTCATCGGCGGTTACCTCGCCAAAACCTTTGTGCCATTTGACGCCCTTGCGCAGATTGAACGTCCACGTCAATTTGTCGTCGGAGATTTTCCAGCTCTCTGCCAGGTCTCCTTCGATTTTGAGTACGTCAATGGTGCCGGGGTAATACCGGACAAGGTGATTGAAGATCCATTCCTGAACCCACAGCCCGGTGATTTGACGCCCATTGTGTGGATCGGCGGTACCCACATCACCCAACGACGAGCCGATGAGCAAGGTCTGATCGGTACTTGCTGCCGGGGGGCTGGTTGGCTTGGCTTGCGTGGCAGTTGCCTTCGTGGGTTCAGCCACGGCGGTTTTTCCCGCTTCGGTTGGCTTGCCTGCGGGCGCGGGCTCGGTCGGCTTGGCAGTCGGTGCAGGGCTTGGGCCTGCACAAGCCGATGCCACAAGCACGATCAGCAGTGTCAGAACGGACAAGATGAGCAAACGTCGGTCGAACATTCTTCCTCCTTTGACTTTTGCAGTGATTTTCACTGCGCGCGAATTCTTCCGCGCAATCTGGGATCGAGCGAGTCGCGTAGCGCATCGCCCAAAATATTCAGCACGATCACGGTGATCGTGAGAACCACCCCAGCCGTCAGCGAGATCCATGGCGCGCTGGGGAGATTACGCAAACCCTCTTTGAGTAAACCACCCCAACTTGACATTGGCGGCTGGATTCCCAGCCCTAGAAAACTGATACTGGCTTCAATCACTATCGCGTGACACACTTGGAGTGTGGCAATCACAATAAGCGGCGGAACCACCTGCGGAATGATGTGCGAGAAAATGATGATCCGGTTCGGCAAACCGAGCGCACGCGCGGCTTGAATGTATTCGCGTTGCTTGATCACCAACACTGGCGCACGCGCTAATCGAATCAAGCGGGGTGTCATCGAAATGCCAATTGCGACGATGAGTGTCTGAAAGCCACTGCCGAGTGCTGCGACCATCAACAAGCCAGTGATGATCATCGGAATCGCCATCATAACATCGACAAACCGCATCACGACCAATTCGAGTCTACCGCCTAGAAAGCCAGCGGAAACCCCGAGCGTGACGCCGATGAGCATCGCAAATGCCGTCGCCAGAAAGCCGATGGCTAGAGACACGCGCGCGCCATAGATGACGCGGCTCAAAACATCACGCCCGTAGTAATCCGTGCCGCAAAGGTGATCCAGTGTAGGCGGCTTGTTGCGATTACGAAAATTCTGCAGGTCCGGATCATACGGCGCGACGAGCGGCGCAAAAATCGCCAACAAGGTAATCACCACCAGCACGATCACGGCAATGCGTACATCGGGACGTTGCCAGATGGATTCCGAACGCGTTGGGATGCATTCGTCTATGGAAATCGGGCTGATGCGGGCAGTGACTCGTTTTCTGAATCGTTTAGGTAAAAGCATATGAACCTGTGGCGTCTAGCGATAGCGCACGCGGGGATCAATCAATCCATAGGCAAGATCAACGAGCATATTGCTTGTGGCGACGAAGAAACTGAACACAACAATTGTTCCCTGCACGACTGGGAAATCGCGCCCGGAGATGGCTTCGACTACCAGACGTCCCATCCCGGGACGCGTGAACACCGTCTCGATCAACACGGCTCCGCCGATGACCTGTCCCAGTTGATTGCCCAGGATCGTGACGACTGGAATCAAGGCGTTCTTCAAGGCGTGCGTGAACACAACCACGCGTTCGCGCAGGCCTTTCGCGCGTGCCGTTCGGATGTAATCCTCGTTGAGAACTTCGAGCATATATGAACGGGTAAAACGCATCATATGCGCGGCTTTGGGGATACCCAGCGCCAACGCCGGTAGAATCAATGCGTGCAAAATATCCCACGGCTGATTCCATTCACCCGCGCCAACAATCGGAAACGCACCTATCCAAAACCCAAAGACGAGCAGCAAGATGATCGCAACGAAAAATGGCGGCGTGGCAATGAAACTGACGCCGATAATTCGGCTCAGTGAATCGAACCAGCCATTGCGTTTGACCGCCGCCATCACTCCCAACGGAACTCCGATAATCAGCCCCGTCGCAATCGCCGCCAATGCCAGTAGAACAGTATGGGGGAGCATCATCGCGATCATTTCTGCAACCGGTCTTTTGGACTGCAATGAAACGCCGAGATCGCCTTGAATGAAACTGGAGAGGTAAATTGCAAATTGCTCGTACAGGGGACGATCAAATCCCAATTCGTGGCGAGTCTGTTCAACGATTTCCGGCGGTGCTTCTCCGCCGAGGACGGCGTACACGGGATCACCCGGTAAAACGCGCAATGCAAAAAAGACAATCGTCAATACAGCGAACGCAGTGAGAAATAAGTAGACCACACGCAACAGAATGTACTTGGTCATCTGGTCACCTTCCCCGAGCGACTGAAGTGACACATGACATAGTGGTCGTCAGAAACAGCGTCAAACCCCGGTTCCACGCGCGCACAAATTTCCTCTTTCAGCCAACAACGCGTGTGAAAGCGGCAGCCCTTTGGAAGACGGGTGGGCGTGGGCACATCGCCGGACAAGATAATTCGTTCAGGCTGATTCGAGGGATCAGCCACTGGAATTGCCGAGAGGAGTGCTTGGGTGTACGGATGCAGGGGGTGTGCATAAATTTCTTCTGTCCTGCCCAATTCTACAATTTTGCCCAGGTACATAATCGCCACGCGATCCGAGATGTGTTTGACAATACGGAGGTCGTGCGAGATGAATAGAAAAGTCAAAGCGAGTTGTGTTTGTAGATCTTGCAATAAATTGATGATCTGTGCTTGAATGGAGACATCGAGCGAGGAAACTGCTTCATCACAGACGATAAACTGGGGACCCAAACACAACGCCCGCGCGATGACGATGCGTTGACGCTGCCCCCCGCTGAATTCGTGTGGATAACGATTCATGCAGGCAACCGGCAAACCGACAAGCGACAGCAACTCTGCCACGCGTTCGCGGGCGCGGCGACGCTCAACGATCCGGTGGTACGCCATCGGTTCGCCGAGTGCCTGCTCAACTGTTTTGCGCGGGTTCAACGAATCGTACGGATCTTGGAAAACGATTTGCATCTGGCGGCGCAACGCGAGCATCTGTTTCTCGGACGCGCCCACCACGTCGTGACCATCAAAAACAACTCGCCCGCCATCAGGTTCGTACAGACGGAGAATTGTCTTACCTGCCGTTGTCTTGCCGCAGCCGCTTTCACCGACCAGTCCGAGCGTCTCGCCGCGCCGCAGATCGAACGTCAGTCCATCAACGGCTTTGAGGGTTTGGATTTTGCGACCCAACCAACCTTTGCGAACCTGAAAATACTTTTGCAGGTTTTCCACGCGTAAGAGAGCTGGGACTTGCTTGTCGAGATTCATCTTCGAGTCTCAAGGATTCCTGCGAGGTTGTGATGACCTCGCAGGAATCAAACTCACTACGCACAATCATGTTTATCCCAGTTCGTGCCGCTCTCGCCCGCAAGCGACTTTTCCATTCGTGCCAAGCCTTCGCGCAAGGTCTTGGTCTCCTTCATCTTAAAGTTGGCATCTTGGAATGCTTGGTAGAGCACCGCACCTTCGGCGGCTTCTGGCAATGGCAAATCGAGCAGGTAGCAAATCGTCGGGACGACATCGGTGATCCACGCGGTTCGTTTGAGCATCTCACCTTTCTTGATGCCAGGACCATTCAAGACCAGCAACGCGCGAAGCGAGCCAATCCCATAGTCCGCGGTGGGCAAAATGTTCCCGTGTTGTCCGCCGTACCAAGGATAGATTGCATAGATCACGTCGCCGACCAACTCGCCATAGCAACCGAAGGGACGCGCATCCTCGCGGCGGAGTGCTAGCGAAAACGGACGTTTGCCAGTTGCAGGATCGACATAGGTCATCAGTGTGTCAATGATCTCTTGCCGCACTTGCTCGTATTCTTCACCCGGTTCGATGATACCGTGTGGATCGCGCCCCTTGAGGTTGACGAAGATATGCACTGTGCGCTGGGGCATCACTTTTGTCTGCGTCCAGTCCACTTGCGCTTTGTAGAGCGCTTCAAAACCGCCTTCTCCGCCTCCCGCGCCTTTGAGCGCTTGCGACATATCAGAACCAGAATCAAGCGGCTTGATGAGATTCTTGGCGAGCAAGGACTGGAGAAGCGGCACCGGCGCGCCCGATGCCACCGCACCGTGATCGGACACGAGCATCACCAAGGTCTCTTTCCCGGCGGCGGCGACGATGCGGCCGATCATTTCGTCAAGACTCTGATAGATTTTGCGTTCGGCGTCCTCCGCCATTTTGTTGATCTCTGGGTCGGGGGTATGGATTGGATCCATAAACGAGATGTACGCGTGATAGATCCAATCGGTCGCGTGAAAGTGCATAAAGAACAAGTCCCATTCCTTGTTCTTGATCAAGTACTCGGCAGACTCGCCAAGAAAAACGTTCTGCAGATTTTGGGTTTCCGTGTAGGTGTCCAGATCGACCCACTGCTGACGAAAGGCGCGCAAGCCGCCCCCGCGCAGCGAGCAATCCCCCTTTGTATTTGCGATCAATTCTGCCGCGATGTTCTCGGGCATACTCCAGCCGGTTGTTTCCGCGACGCCGGTCATATACACACGGAACATTCCGGCATCTTCCGAGAGTTCGACGATTTTGGCGCTAAAGATGCCTTGCTTTACCTCACCCTCGGTTGTCTTCGCCGTGACCGGAATGCGTTGCTTCCATTCACCCAGTCTCAGCGTGAAGAAGGCGTCCTTATAGTTCTTGGTCGGCGATAAGGTCACGCGATCGTACCCTTTACCCTGACTGTCCTGAACCAGCAGGTACCATGTGACCGGCTCAAACTCATAGGTACTCCCGGGAAATGTCATCTGAAATTCGGCTTCGAGGTCGGCTTGATTTTTTGATGCCGAAACATTATCCCAGTCAGATGCCTCTTCGAATGAAATCTTGACACCGCCGCGCCGATACTGCATCGTCGAAACGATCTGATCGCCACACAGCGAGAACTTGGCTTCGGTGTTGGGTAACTCGGGCGTGCGCCAATCATTGATGATGTTGCTATTGCCGCCGACGATGATCCCTTGCTTCAAACGCGAGGGCCAACTGGAGGGCCAATTGAGGACAATGGATTTCTTACCGGCTTTTTCAGCGGCTTCCCAGATATTTTCCACCAGACAATCGTTGCGGTTGAAACCTTGATGGGTGCCCGACATATCGAGTCCATTGCCAGGTTTCCAGACGTGATAATCGGTAATGCCGTGTGTGCCGGGCCACGCGCCGGTCGCGAGCGTAGTCCAGTTGGGGGGAGTAATCGTTGGGTACGGCACCAAGCCGTTCTGCGCCATGACGCCTGTGCGGACGAGTTTCGCAATATTGGGGATGCTTCCTTCTTCGATGAGTTTTAACACGCGCGTCGGCGCGGCGGCGTCCAAACCAATCACGCATACTTTTTTGGGTGTTTTCATTTCTGCCTCCTGATTATTGAATCTCGTACTCGATGTGGATTCCTTCATCAATCGAATAAGTGACCAGACAGCCATTCTGCATCAGCAAACGACATTTTTCGAGAATGGGTTGGTCTTTCTCTTCGACCTCCACTTTGATTTGAATCGTGATCATTGTGATTTTGGTGCGAGCATGAAAGTCACGCCCTTTTTCGGCGATGGCGCGACCGGTGAGTGATTTGATTTTTGCGCCACGGCTCTTGAGCGCCGATCCGAGTGTCGCCGCAAAACAATACAGAGATGACGCACATAACAATCTGGCGGCGGTGCCACTGCGTTGATCGTCCGGAATCCCGGTGTAATCAATTTCGAGATCGGGGAGTGCGGACGAGTCCATCGTCAAGAAATGCTTGTCATCTCCCTCGCGCCGATACTCCACTGCGATAGATTGATCTGTGTTCATCGCGCTAGAACGCCCGTTTACTTGTACTATGCTCCCATCCTAAGATTGGTTTCCTGATCATCAACTGGCTTGCATCTTTGAATTGGAGGTGGCTTCCACGTACCATTCGTCACTTCGGGCCGGGGAGCGTAGTTGCGGATCGAAAGACTGAAATGACCTGTCGGTGCGGGCAACCAGTTGGCTTCCTTGTCTCGACCGGGATGGTCATGCTGAATCCAGAGGTCAAGCGAGCTATCCGAGTTGTACGTCATAGCATCCCGATCGCCCAAAGCATACCGGTTGAGCGAATTAGGTACAAAGCAATTGTTCTCGCCGTACAATGTAACTGACCAGAAGGCATAGGTTGGCGGAATCTCGTGTTTGTCAAAGTGTAAGATGTATGCTTGGCTTCCGTGCAACCGATTACCCGTACCATCAACAAAAGCATGGGCATAGATGGCATCCTCTGGGCGGATGGCGCCCAGCCCATTGAATGCCACGCGCGCGCGCCGGAGATACGACACCCCATAGCAACCGATGTTATCGTATGCGACTCCCCATCCGTTGATCCCGCGTGTGCCTCTTCTGTCTCTCTTTGTGATCTGTTCAAGTGCACTTTTTGCCGCGCTATCAAGTGCAGATGCCAGATCATCGCCAAGTGAGGCAAATTTGAGATCTTTTTCAGGTGCAATTCCGATCTGTCTCATTCGAGCAAGGATTGGCCAGTCATTCAGATGGGGCGGATTATTACCGAGACACGCGGCAAACGTTTCAAAGAATGTCGCGCTATCCATCTGGGTGACTTGTTCCACAGGTGGCGTGTTAATATTCACCGACGGGTCGTACGTGCTTTTGAGTGAAGCAATCGGCTTACCCCATTGGCTCAGCGGAGTCAACTGATATCCATCTTGAATGGGGTGGACATTCGCATAATCGGCCATGCCATGGGTCTGAGTGCGACCGATAATCCAGACTAGATTTGTCGGCGATTCAATTCGTTCAACTGACGTGGGGAGTTCTCCTTTTGAATGGGGACCCACAATTCCGAAATGTCCCGAGGCAGTCCCCGTCGTTCTCGGTCCGAGTACTGCGAACACATCGGTCCAGGCATCCATCATTGGCATCAAGTAATAGCGTCCCTTGGTGTCTGGAACGGAAAGAATCACCGGCTCCTCTTTCAGGTCGAGCCAAGCCGAAGAGTAAAGTGTGTCCACGTTTGGTCGGACGACGTCTCTGAAATTGGCATTGGGAAAGCAACGCATGTGATGAAACGCGTTCGCTGGTACGTGCTCACGACTAGTCCCTACTCGCCGCGTCATTTCCATCAGGACAAGCGGATAGGCGTAGATGTACGTCTCAATACCGATTTCGTATGCTTGTTGCGCGTTGATGGTTCGACCCTCTCGTCAAAATGCTGGTTCACCGGTGCCGTGCCAAGGTTGCCACGGCTCGTCGGCGAGGGCTTTTTCCAAGCGCGCTAGCCCCTCGCGCAACGTCCGCAGTTGCTTGACTTGAAAGTTCGGATCCTGAAATGCTTGATACAGCACCGCGCCATCAGCTCCGTCCGGCACTGGTAACTCGGTCAAATAACAAATTGTTGGAACGATGTCGTTGATTCGCACGGCGCGCTGTAGCGCGAACCCTTTTTTGATTCCGGGACCGTACAAGACCGCCCACCCCTCAATCGCGCGAACTCGCTTCGATGCTGTTTTTTTGCTCACGACCTTGCGCTTGGCGGACGACGGAGTGCTCGCCATCCCCAAATGAATTAACGCGATGAGTGTCTCTTTGCCCGCGTGTTGCATGACACGCCCGACGAATTGTTCCAGTGCGATGTATGCCTGGCGATCGGGGATAGCAAAACGCACTATAGACAAATCCCAGTTTCCCGATTCTATTAAATTGGCTGGCGCGGTGGACTCGGTTAGTGCCAGCGGAAAATTCTGGACGACGCAACTTTTTCCTATCCGGCTTGCGGCTTGCCAAATCGTTTCTGGTGCCGGTGCAGGGCTGGACTTGCGGATTGTCGCTGTCCGCGCCTGCTCCGCGCCGTGTGCGGTTGCCAACGCAACCCAGTTCGTTGCAATGTCCGTTAGTTCAGGCAACTGCACGACCTGGGCAAGTGTCCCGGCGCGGATAATCTGTCCCAGGTTTGGAAATTCAGTGCGTCCGCCGAGTTCGAGTAGGTGGGCGGGGCGATCTCCTTCCAGCGCGATCACACAGGTCTTCTTCGGTATCTGCATTTTCTTACCTTACATCATCAGCCCGCCATCAACGGCAAGGATATGCCCGGTGATGTAATCCGAAAGTGGCGAGGCAAGGAAGAGGATCGCGCCGGCGGCTTCTTCGGTTGTGCCGGGACGTTGCAAAGGAATGAAGAACATGATCTGATCGCGCATCGCCTGCGGAATTCCCAACGGAATCTTGCCAAACGCCAATTCGCCTTTTTCTTTCTCGTCGTTCAGGCGCGTTGAAATGAAACCGAATGAGACGGCATTGCAACAGATGTTGAGTCCGCCCCATTCCTTGGCGAGTGTTTTCGTCAAGCCGCCCAAGCCCGCCTTTGCCGCCGCGTAATTTGCCTGACCAGCGTTGCCGTGCGTGCCCGAAGTGGACATGACGTTGACGATCTTGCGCATCACGCACGCCCCTTCGGCAAGTTCCTGCTTGGCTTTCTCACGCAGGTATGGTGCCGCCGCGCGCAAGATGCGATAATTTGCCGTGAGATGGACCGCGAGCATCGCGTCCCATTGTTCTTCCGTCATCTTGTGAAAGATCGTGTCCCAGGTATATCCGGCGTTGTTGACGATGATGTGCAGATCGCCAAACGTATCCAGCGCGGTTTTGATGAATCGCTCGCCGAAATCCTTGGCGGTCACATCGCCAGGGAAGGCAACGGCTTTGCTCCCTTGATCCGTGATCATCTTGACGGTTTCTTCCGCCGGACTCGCATCAAAGTCGTTGACCACCACTGCCGCGCCTTGTTGCGCCAACAGCAATGCCGTTGCTCGTCCAATGCCACGCCCTGCGCCGGTAATGACGGCGACTTTGCCATCTAACATTCCCATTTCTTCCTCCTCCTTCACGCGCAATCGTGTTTGTCCCAGGGCTCGCGGGTCTGCCGCGCCAGCGCAACTTCCATTCGCGCGAGACCGTCTTTGAGTTTCTGAATGTCCTTGACCTTAAAATTCGGATCCTTGAACATCTGATACAATACCGCGCCTTCGGCGTGTTCCGGCAAAGGCAAATCCAAAAGGTAACAGATTGTCGGCACGATGTCAGTGAGCCAAGCATTCCGTTTCATCCGATAGCCCTTTTTGATACCGGGACCATTGAACAACAGCAACGGTTTGAGCGATCCGACACCCCATTCTGCCGCCGGAAGGATTTGTCCGTGCTGGCTACCAAACCAAGGGTTGACTGCGTAGATGACATCGCCAACCAGATCGCCGTACAAGCCCAAGATGCGCGCGTCACGTTTGGAGAGCGCCAAGGAGACCGGACGTTTGCTCGTTTCGGGATCAACGTATGTCAACAGCGCATCAATGATCTCTTGTTGCACTTTCTCGTAATCTTCTGGTGCGACGACACCTGCAGGGTCGCGTCCTTTCAAATTGACGTAGATATGGATTTCGCGCTGAGCGAATGCCTTGGATTTTAGATCGGGAATGCGCGTCGCGGCTTTGAGTAGTTTCGCGCTCAAACCGATTCCCGGATCGAATTTCTGATCACTCATTACCGTCAGCCCTGCGGGAATCAACGCGTTATACGGATCGAAGGTGGGTCCATCCGGCGTTGCGCCGTGATCGGAGACCAAAAGCACCAGCGTCTCCTTATCCACCGCGCTCAAAATCTGCGCGATCATTCGATCTTGGCTCTCGTAAATTCTGAGATGCGCGTCCCACGCGCGTTGACGCAGCGTTTCGTCGGGACAAAGCGCCGGATCCATATACGTCATCAGAACGTGGTAAACCCAATCCGGCGGATGCGAGTGCATAAAGAATAGATCCCAGGGGTGTTTGGTGAGTAACGTGGTCGCGGCATCAGCCAACCATTGGGCATTTTGATCGTTGATTTCGACGTACGTATCCGTATCGTACCAATCAATCGCGAAACCGCGTACACCGCCGCCGGGCGCAAAAGTCCCTTCTGCGGAGACCAATTCCTTGGCGATCTCCGTCGGATTGCTCCACCCAGAAGTCGCACACAACGCCGAGATGAAGAGTCGAAAATCTTCTGCGTCTGGCGAAAGTTCAATCGCCTTGCATCGGAAAAAGACCTCGTGCTGGGAACCGTCTTGCATCGCGATTGTGGTGATGACCTTGGGGCTCCACTGCCCGACCTTGAGTGTGCAAAATGCGTCGGCGAAATTTTTCGTTGGGGAAAGTGTGATCGTGTCGTAACCCTGTCCACTCGACTGGCGAAGGAGGACGTACCACGTCGTCGGAGCGGGGGGCTCAAGCGCGGAGGTGAACGCGAGCGGCGCAGTCATCTCGAGTGGATCGGGACCTGCCTCCACGAGATTTTGCCAACCTTGGGCTGACTCGAATTTGCCGCGGATCGCTTTGGGGTACGTGCTTGTCGAGATCAACTGATCGTGGCAGAGCATCATCCTGGCTTCGAGCGCAGACAAACCATCACGAAACTCGCCAATCGCCAAGCCTGCGCCGCCGACCATAATCCCATTCTTCATATTCGAGGGCCACGAGCCGGGGTAATTCAGAACAATACATTTCTTGCCCGCTTTGTCTGCCGTGTCCCAGAGAAATTCGGCTTGACAGCGTTTGCTGCTAAAGGCTTGTTCAACGGCGTAATTGTTCGGGGTTTCCCCGCGACGGGGAACATGGAAGTCGGTAATTCCGTGAGTACCTGCCCAAGCACCTGTCGCGATGGTTGCCCAATTCGGGGGAGTAACGGTGGGAAAAGGCGCAAATCCGTTTTCGGCAAGCGTACCGCTTTCAACCAGTTTTTTGAAATTCGGCAGTTTGCCGTCAGCAATGTGCTTTTCGATTAGATGGGGGAGTGCACAATCAAGACCGATTACGACGGCTTTTTTCGGCTTCTCCATCGAAACCTCCTTATAGTTACGGTTAATCGAATGTATAGTTGTCCGAACCAATTGTATTATATAGCGAAAATGAACAAAAGTCAATGGTTTTACTGAACTGAAACCAAAATTTAAGGTTTGTATGCCGATTTGGAGGACAAGTAGCACCCTACACAATCGTGGACATCAATTCTGCCACAGAAACACACACGCGAAGCGTTTCACAGAAATTTTCCGTGTGTTTCCGTGTGATTCTTGTATTAGTCAATCAGATTTTGAACACAGTTGTTTGTCAGAGTAGCCCGATTCGCCGTGCGAATTCGTTAGGTGACAACCCTGGTAGCGTCAATCCTTGGTGCGGACGATCGTTGTACTCGGCGATGAACTGGCGCAAGAGTTCAGCTAACTGTTCATCCGTAGTCCAGACTTTATCCGCCAGCCATTCCTTCAGCGTCCGCACAAACCGTTCCGCGATGCCATTGGACTCAGGGCGATGGCGGGCAATCAGCACGTGAATAAATTCTTGGCTGAGCGCGAGTTGGCGAAACGCGTTCGCCGTGAAATGCGTGCCGCGATCAGAAATAAGAAAGTGCAGCTCAGGAGGCAACAAAGTCCGTAACGCTTCGACAATCAACTCGGCCGTGACCTTCGGACCCATCACAAAGAGCGGCAAGCCCAGGCACTGGCGAGTGCAATTGTCCGTGATCACCAAGATCGCAATCCACATGGTCACGAGAGGCAATTGCGCGCACCGTTCCCGCAGTTGCTGGAGTTGTTGACGCCAAGTCGCATCGGCTTGCTGGCGTTGTTCAAGTGCTTGTTTGTGTTGAGCACGGAGGTGTTGCCAAGTTTCGTTAGAAAGAGCTGAATCGCGGCGTTGCTGTCGCAACGTGCGCCACGCGGCGTCTTCGGTTTTGCGCTGTTTACGGGTTTGACGTCGCGCTTCGCGCAAGGCGAGCCTTTCCTGCCGTAACTGGCGTTTCTGCGCTCGGCGTGAGCATTTTTCCGCTTGGACCGGTGCCTCCAGCGGCGGTACCGGTTGTGTGTCTGGAAGCGAAGCGGCGACAAAGGCGTGCATCGCCGTCGTATAATCGAGGGCGGGGTCTTCAAAGACCTGCCCTGGCCAAGTATGTTCTGCCACATCGTCCTTGGCGGGACTGATGATGAGCCGACCGGAGGAACCACTCACGGCGGGCAACTTGACCTCCGCCGTATGCGTCGCCGGGACAAAACAGAGGTCTACATTGACCGTCTCGCCGGGTTCGTCCGCTGTGCGACTGACAGTGGGAGTCCCCCTTTTTTCGCCGTGGCTGGCAACGGCGTCCAGAGCCCGGCGTCAATTAAGATGCGCTTCACTGTATTCGGACGGATGACCGGTTCCCAGCAGTTCGCTTTCGCGAGTTCGTCGGCAATCCGCCGTTTGCCCCATTGGGGGTTGTGGCGGCGTAGGTCAATCACGCGCTGCTCAATGTCCGGTGCGGTGCGCGCCGGTTTCTTCGGGGCACGACTCTGGGAATGTTCGAGTGCCGCATAGCCGCCCGTCTCGAAGCGGGGCTGCCAATAGTAGAACGTCCCGCGTGCGACATGGGCCCGCCGACAGGCAGTCGTGACATCGTGATTTGCCTCCCAAGTCTCAAACAAGAGCTTGCGTTGACCGGCGGTGGTGCGCGGAAAGTGAATATGCTGTTTGCTCATGCCCACAGCATACACCCTTTCCGTCAATGTTCAAAATCTAGTTGACCAGTACAGTTTCCGTGTGATTCTGTGGCTAAAAAGGAACTCCACGTTTCAATGTGGTGCTACCGGAGGGCATGCTCGGCATTTCCAGATGGTTTTTGACTAACCCGGATGGGGGGTTTTCAGCGGTACGGTAGAAGGGGAAGAGTTGCCCTATCGAATCTGAAATTGCATTCCTGCTTCATCTGCATCACTAGCCGACCATACTAATTTGCAACGATCTCCTCGCGCAACCCTTTTTTGGAATCCGACTGGCATTTTACCCAAATAACTTGTACGCTCGAGCAGTATGGCGGGGCTTGCAACTTCACCGCCCAGCTGGGACGATTCGAACTCGCTCAGCAAAACGGCCTCTGCAGTTAAGGTCGAAGTTGCGGCTGCGTTCCGATACTCTTCTGCAAGTTGTGCCTGATGCTGCTTCTGGATATACGGGAAGATCGCCAAGTGTTCCAAATCTTTAGAAAGCAGATCGGGCGCCAAACGTGCAGAGATGTACAAGGTTTCGAGCGCGAGCGGTTCTTCATTCACCAACCAGACGCGCATAATCATATACACTTGCTCGGAAGACGCCAAGTTCAGAATCTCAGCGATCCCTTTGGGCGGCGTCTCTTCGCAGTGGGCAGAGACAAGTTTGTTGCGGACGGCAAGTCCTTGGGCGCGTAATTCTCTGACAAAGTGTGTACTGAGCGCAAGTTTGGAATGGGCAACAAAAGTACCGCGTCCACGCCGACGCTCAATCAAGCCTTCTCGCACCAACTCCTGGAGCGCTTGGCGCACTGTCCCTAGACTGACTGCGTATTCTTTAGCCAAAGCGCGTTCAGGCAATAATTCCTTACCTTCTTCCCACGCGCCGCTTTTGATATTTTCCGCGAGGATTTGTTTCAATTGATAGTACAGTGGGATAGGACTTTTTTCATCTAATTGCATGGATCACCATCAAGAATTTGCGATAGATCGATGCGCTTGGCATGCTTTGAAGTAATTATACCACACATTGGATGTTATTCAACAACTCTTGTTGTCTGCCTTGTTCCTGATGTCGGCAAAAGCCTTCCTGACAAACGAAAACCACTAGAGAAAATTTCCTTCGCCCGCTGCCAAACAATGAGTGGCAAGGACACACTTGGAACCCCATCCTTCATTCTTGTCATCGGTCATTTCACCAAGCGTCGACTTGACGAACAATGGCTGATGTCAGCAAGTACGAACCTAACCTAACCCAAGATCGTGTGCGAGCGCGCGGGAGGTCTATTCTCCAGGGTTGAAAGCCGTGCATGGCAAAAGGCAACCTTCGAAGCGGACACGCGTGGTCAAGTCTGTAGCACGCAGCCGAACCTGTATAGGTATTCAATTATATCCACAATAATTCGCTTTTGCTCTGCATCTTGTCTCTGCAACGGGAAAGTCAGCCCTTTTTGGCAATAGCTTTCCAAGATTATGTAGGGTTTTTGTGGCAATTATGTATTAGTCAATCAGATTTTGAACACAGTTGTTTGTCAGAGTAGCCCGATTCGCCGTGCGAATTCGTTAGGTGACAACCCTGGTAGCGTCAATCCTTGGTGCGGACGATCGTTGTACTCGGCGATGAACTGGCGCAAGAGTTCAGCTAACTGTTCATCCGTAGTCCAGACTTTATCCGCCAGCCATTCCTTCAGCGTCCGCACAAACCGTTCCGCGATGCCATTGGACTCAGGGCGATGGCGGGCAATCAGCACGTGAATAAATTCTTGGCTGAGCGCGAGTTGGCGAAACGCGTTCGCCGTGAAATGCGTGCCGCGATCAGAAATAAGAAAGTGCAGCTCAGGAGGCAACAAAGTCCGTAACGCTTCGACAATCAACTCGGCCGTGACCTTCGGACCCATCACAAAGAGCGGCAAGCCCAGGCACTGGCGAGTGCAATTGTCCGTGATCACCAAGATCGCAATCCACATGGTCACGAGAGGCAATTGCGCGCACCGTTCCCGCAGTTGCTGGAGTTGTTGACGCCAAGTCGCATCGGCTTGCTGGCGTTGTTCAAGTGCTTGTTTGTGTTGAGCACGGAGGTGTTGCCAAGTTTCGTTAGAAAGAGCTGAATCGCGGCGTTGCTGTCGCAACGTGCGCCACGCGGCGTCTTCGGTTTTGCGCTGTTTACGGGTTTGACGTCGCGCTTCGCGCAAGGCGAGCCTTTCCTGCCGTAACTGGCGTTTCTGCGCTCGGCGTGAGCATTTTTCCGCTTGGACCGGTGCCTCCAGCGGCGGTACCGGTTGTGTGTCTGGAAGCGAAGCGGCGACAAAGGCGTGCATCGCCGTCGTATAATCGAGGGCGGGGTCTTCAAAGACCTGCCCTGGCCAAGTATGTTCTGCCACATCGTCCTTGGCGGGACTGATGATGAGCCGACCGGAGGAACCACTCACGGCGGGCAACTTGACCTCCGCCGTATGCGTCGCCGGGACAAAACAGAGGTCTACATTGACCGTCTCGCCGGGTTCGTCCGCTGTGCGACTGACAGTGGGAGTCCCCCTTTTTTCGCCGTGGCTGGCAACGGCGTCCAGAGCCCGGCGTCAATTAAGATGCGCTTCACTGTATTCGGACGGATGACCGGTTCCCAGCAGTTCGCTTTCGCGAGTTCGTCGGCAATCCGCCGTTTGCCCCATTGGGGGTTGTGGCGGCGTAGGTCAATCACGCGCTGCTCAATGTCCGGTGCGGTGCGCGCCGGTTTCTTCGGGGCACGACTCTGGGAATGTTCGAGTGCCGCATAGCCGCCCGTCTCGAAGCGGGGCTGCCAATAGTAGAACGTCCCGCGTGCGACATGGGCCCGCCGACAGGCAGTCGTGACATCGTGATTTGCCTCCCAAGTCTCAAACAAGAGCTTGCGTTGACCGGCGGTGGTGCGCGGAAAGTGAATATGCTGTTTGCTCATGCCCACAGCATACACCCTTTCCGTCAATGTTCAAAATCTAGTTGACCAGTACAGTTT
>Ga0194113_10001008_pt1 | contig 38174 bp, 36 predicted proteins | sample TA2MahC200mmetaG_FD_146193 | JGI IMG/M metagenome (GOLD analysis project Ga0194113, IMG submission 146193) | Freshwater microbial communities from Lake Tanganyika, Tanzania - TA2015017 Mahale Deep Cast 200m | ecosystem: Environmental > Aquatic > Freshwater > Lake | place: Tanzania: Lake... | reverse complement strand
GGGAAAGATAGAATGCCAATCTATGAATATAAAGCAGATGGAGAGGGCTGTGAGCATTGTCGGGATGGATTTGAAGTCAGGCAAAGCATAAGTGCTAAACCTCTAAGCAAGTGTCCTAAGTGCCAGACACCGGTTAAGAGACTGGTGTCACGATTTCGTGCCTGTGTAGTTGAAACATCTAGCGAGGCGACATTGACAGAAACGAGGATAGGCGAATTTGAGAAAGAAGGGAGGTGGAGTCATGCTGCAGAACTTGCCGACAAAGCCGGGCTAGAAGATAGGGCGAAGGAAGATTACAAAAAGGCTGGATATGACATGTAGCCCCACTTTACAAACGGAATTTCTTATGCTAATATATTTAGCAGTCTATGGTCGAGAGTGCTAAAATCTAGTTAAAGAAGGAGGTAAAGATGGCGGTTAAACTTGAACCTTTAGGAGACAGGGTAGTGGTAAAACCGATGCCAAAGGAGGAGGTTACCAAGGGAGGTATCGTCTTGCCGGATACAGCTAAGGAGAAGCCTCAGGAGGGCAAGGTCATTGCTGTCGGTCCTGGTAGGATGACCGATGATGGTAAACGGCTGGCTATGGATGTGAAGGTTGGCGATGTGGTGATTTATGCCAAGTACGGTGGTAGTGAGATTAAGGAAGATGATGAGGAGCTGATTATCCTTAGGGAAAGCGATATTTTGGCCAAAAAGACTTCTAATAAGTAGAAAGAGTTCATAAGATATAAATGAAAGAGGAGGTTACGAAAGATGGCAAAACAAATTCTGTATGGTGAAGAGGCGAGACGGGCGTTGAAAGCTGGCATTGATGCCTTGGCCAATGCGGTTAAGGTGACCTTGGGCCCGCGTGGGCGTCCCGTGGCTCTGGATAGGAAGTTTGGCTCGCCTAATGTTATTAATGACGGTGTTTCCATAGCCAAGGATATTGAGTTGCCTGACCCCTTCGAGAATATGGGGGCACAACTGGTCAAGGAAGCGGCAGTCAAAACCAATGACAAGTGTGGTGATGGTACCACTACAGCAACTGTTCTGGCTCAGGCAATTGTGACTGATGGCTTTAAGAACATAGCTGCTGGAGCTGATGCCATGTCTCTGAAGCGGGGTGTGGGAAAAGGGGTGACAGCTATAGTTGGAGAACTTAAGAAGATGTCAATACCGGTAACTACCAAGGAGCAGGTAGCTCAAGTGGCGACCATATCGGCAGCAGATGCTGAGATCGGCAATCTCATTGCCGAGGTAATGGAAAAGGTGGGTAAGGATGGGGTAATCACTGTCGAGGAATCGAAAGGGTTACTATTTGAGACGGAGTATGTCGAAGGCATGGAGTTCGACCGCGGCTATATCAGCCCTTACTTTATCACTAACCCCGAACTTATGAAGACAGAGCTTGAAGACCCCTACATTCTGATTACAGACAAGAAGATTTCAGCCATATCAGAGCTTTTGCCGGTTCTGGAGAAGATACTTCAAGTTTCCAAGAACTTTGTGGTTATCGCCGAAGATGTGGAAGGTGAAGCTCTGGCTACCCTCGTGGTCAATAAGCTAAGGGGAACGCTTAACTGTCTGGCAGTCAAAGCACCAGGATTCGGTGACAGACGCAAAGCAATGCTTGAGGATATATCTATCTTGACTGGAGGCAAGGTTATCTCCGAAGAGGTGGGTAGAAAGCTGGATTCAGCTACTGTGGCTGACCTCGGTCGAGCTAGGAAAGTGGTGGCTGACAAAGACAACACCACCATCGTTGAGGGTAAAGGTTCTGAGGAGGCTATTCAGGCTCGTATCAAGCAGATAAAGGCGCAGATTGATGAGACCACCTCAGACTACGATAAAGAGAAACTCCAAGAGAGGTTGGCTAAGTTAGCGGGTGGCGTGGCAGTGATTAAGGTAGGGGCTGCCACTGAGGTTGAGCTTAAAGAGAAAAAGCATCGGGTTGAGGATGCCCTTTCAGCAACCAGGGCTGCAGTTGAGGAGGGAATTCTGCCCGGTGGCGGAGTTGCCTTGATTAATGCTACCCCGGTTCTGGATAAGGTTAAGGCGGAAGGAGACGAAGTTACTGGCGTGAACATTCTCAAGCGAGCTTTTGAAGAGCCACTACGCTGGATTGCGGTAAATGCGGGACAGGAAGGTTCGGTTGTTGTGGACAAAGTCAAGCGCAGCAAGAAGGGTGTTGGTTATGATGCCTTGAAGGATGAGTATGGCGATATGGTAGCCAAGGGCATTATCGACCCGCTTAAAGTTACCAGGACTGCACTGGAAAATGCCTCCAGTATTGCCAACATGATTTTGACTACTGAATCGCTGGTGACCGACATTCCGGAAAAAGAAAAGGCCCCCATGCCGCCTATGCCTGAGTATTAGAAGGGTATAGAAAGCTGTAAATGAGAGCCGTCCCAACTGGGGCGGCTCTTTCTTATTTTTATCTGTCATTGCGCGGGGTGTAAGCCCCAAGCAAGCTCAAAGTTTTAGCAGCTGGGCTAATGATTCTTCTTCCTTGACTGGGCCGACGATGGCCAGGTTCAGCTTCTCGCCGGTCAGAAGTTGCTGAGCTATCCGCTTCAGGTCTTCAGTGGTAACAGCTTCTACCAGTGAAATGACCTCGTCTGCGGTAAGGATACGGTTGGTGAGTAGTTCTTGTGCGCCTAGCCAGGCAGCGACATTTCGGCTGTTCTCCAGGCTCAACAACAGTCGTCCCTTAGCCATCTCTTTAGCCTTATCAATCTCAGCTTCGGAGATATACTCCTTGAGTTTAGCAACCTGGTCAATGATTGCCCTTAGCGCATCTTCGGTTCGGCCGGGGTCAACTCCAGCATGGATGATGACGGCTCCCGAATCAGCAAAATGGTCAGCGTAGCTGTGGATGTCGTAGGCAAGTCCCTGTTGCTCTCTGACGGTAATAAACAGGCGGCTGCTCATTCCCTCGCCCAGTATTATGCTCAGCAGGTCAACGGCATAGCGGTCAGGATGGAAAAATGACAATCCGGGGACACCTAGGCAAAGATGGGCCTGTTCGGTATCTCGGAACTCGATATGCATCCTGGCTGCCTCTTGGCTACTACTGTTAGGGAAGCCTGTCGATAATTTGTTAGATGTCCAGTCGCTGAGAGCTTGGCTGATAACCTCTTGCACTTGCTCCTGTTCAATATCGCCGGCGACGCTAACAACAGTGTTGTTGGGCAGATAATGGTGGGAAAGAAAGTCTAGCATTTGCTGTTGTGTTATAGAGGTTACGGTTTCTTTGCTGCCGGCGATATCGCGTCCCAGTGGTTGTCCCGGCCATAAAAGCTCGTCGAACAGCATAGCTACTCGCTGGCGTGGAGAATCGAGACTCATGTTTATCTCTTCAATGATTATCTGACGTTCTCGGTCGATGTCATTGGCGTCAAAGCGAGAATTTCGTAACAGGTCGACGAGCACATCCAAAGCTAGAAAAAAATGCTGGCTGGTTACCCGGCACCAAAAGGTGGTCAACTCTTTGTCGGTGCCGCCATTGATCATGCCTCCGACGCTTTCAATCGCTTCGCTGATTTCCTTAGAGCTTCGTCGCTTTTCTGTCCCCTTGAAGCAAAGGTGCTCAATGAAATGAGAAATGCCAGCTTCAGAGTCAGTCTCGTAACGAGGGCCGACACCTAAGTAAAAGACCACGGAGACCGAGCGAGTATGAGGCATATTACAGGTAAGAAGGCGTAATCCATTATCAAGGGTGATTTTTTGGTGCATGATGCTAGCATTTTACTCTCCACTTATGTCTAGCGTCAATGTGTTCGTGTGCGTCCGTTTAGTACATCAGGAGATGCTTGATGTTTTTTGTCATTGCGAGTCCTTCCGCTGAAGGACGTGGCAGGCAACGAATACCCAAGCTTATAGAGACAGTGCGAAATTCAGATATAATTTGGCTGCCTGTACCACTTGTGGGAAGGAAACTGATTCTTCTGGTGTGTGTGCCGCTTCTAACCGGCCGGGCCCTAAGATGATTGGGTCCACCCCGGCAGCCCAGAGAGCGCTACCATCAGAGTGGCTCCTGAAATCCTGAGGCTCCCATGACAGGGACATCTTTTTGTATGTCTCTCTCAATTTATTTATTAACGGCCGCTCCAAGGAAATCTGATAGCCGGAGTAGGTCTCTTCAAATTTTAGGTGAGCATTTAAGCCAGGTATGCCATTGCTGGCTACTGCCACTAATTGCTCTAGCTCTGTCTTGAGGGCGTCAATCCTAGAGTTAGGCGGTAGGTGAAGGTCCAGCCAGGCTTCACAGGCATCGGGCACGACAAATCCACCGGGGAAGCCGGAGAGCTCTCTGATGTTGTAAACCAACCCGTGTGGTGTTGAATCGGCATATTCGGTGATCTGCAGCAGGAGCTTAAGCATGGTCTCAATAGCATTTTGTCCTAGCTCAGGCATAGAGGAGTGAGCTCTTTTCCCTTCAGTGCGTAACAGCACTTCGAGATAACCGTAATGTCCCAGACAGGGTGCCAAGTTGGTAGGCTCGCCGATTATTGCCCAGTGGAAGCCGTATTCTCGAATCAGTGCCTTGGCACCGCTGCTATCCTCTTCTTCGCCCACCACCAGAGCCAGACCTACCGGCGGGAAAGCATTTCCTCTGTGAGCCAGGACGGTAAAGGCTTCTATCATAGCGGCGCAGCCTGCTTTCATATCTGCGCTTCCCAGCCCGAAGACGGTATCATCTTCTTCACTGAAGCCGAAGTCCTCAAGGTCGTGGGCGGTAACAGTATCCAGATGCCCGACGAAGCAAAGCTCGACGTCATTTCTTTCTTCCGGGAAGGCTACCAGGTTACAACGGTTCTCATCGACTTCTTGTTTGGTTACCCGCAGACCGTGTTTTTTCAGGTATCCTTCCACATACTCGGTAATCTCTCCTTCCTTGCCTGACGGGCTGTATATGTCTATCAGGTCTTTGAGAAGACCTTTCAGCCTTGCCGGTTGTACTCCGACAGTCCTGCTTTCTTGTTGAGTTCGTTTCACTGTTAGTCCTCTGTCTTGTTGTTCTTTTTGTTTGGTCGCTGGAGAGTCTTAGCTAACCAGACGTGCTGGCTACTAATGGAGAAACCTATTGCCTTGAAGAAGGCGATGGCCGCCTCATTTTCAGCATCGGTATCGGCTATAATCATTCTGACTCCGTGTTTACGTAGCCTCTGTTCCAGATTCCGGTACAGACGGTAGCCTAGGTTAGTCCTTTGGAAAACCTCGTCCACCCCTATCCAGCTCAGGTATCCATATTTCTTCCAAGCGGTGCCTTCTTTCTCGATGGTGGTGCCGATGATGAAGCCAACGATTTTTTCTTCTGCCTCAGCGACCAGGCAATAATCAGGGTCGGAGGTAAAATAATCTGTTACCTCATATTGGTCCCAGGTGCGATATAGAATGGGGAACTCCTCGCTGGTGAAAAGCTGCTCACCCAGGTGATAGACTGCGCTGATGTCATCTATCTCCATCTGGCGGATGGTTGCTTCGATTTTCCTCTTTCTACGGTTTTCCAGTCGCATCATTCCTCCGTGTTTGTTTCGGGATATATCTTGTTAATGCAGTTATTCATTATAATTGTAGTGGGGGTGGCAAGTCCATCTGACAATGTGTGGTGTGAGGAGCGATAGCGATGTGGCAATCTCATTCTACGTTCTGTCATTCTGAGCGCAGCGAAGAATCTCACGGTATTCCCGTCACCGAGATTGCCACGTCCTCATTGCATCGGGACTCGCAATGACAGCCAGTGGAATGTAGCCGCGAGGCTTTAGCCTCGCCCGTAACTTCTAATCCACCCAAAAGTTCGTCGCCAAGCTACGACGTTTGTCCCAGAGCTCGCTTTTGCGTATGAAGGCATCTACCCCCGTGCCTTTGTCTGCATCCTCTATTTCCCGCCAACCGCTGATAGCACCGATTAGCGCGCCAGATAGTGCTTCGAAACCCTGCGCTGTGTAGAGGTCGCATTCCACGCCACGGTTGATTATGAACTTTAATTGTCGCAGCCCCTGCTGGTGTTTGGTACGTAATAATTCCAGCAATCTGTTAACTTCAGCATCAAGTTGGTCATTGGGCACCACACGATTCCATAACCCCAGTTCCACGGCACGGCGAGCATGGTGGATGGCACCCAGCATATTGACCTCCTTGGTCATGCGCCTACCGATGAGACGAGCCAGGCGTGTAGTTCCACCCCAGCCGGGTGTAATGCCCACATCTACTTCTGGCATTCCCCACCTGGCGCGTTCTGTGGCGATGACAAAGTCGCAGGCCATGGTGATCTCTAGTCCACCGCCGACGGCGTAACCATCTACGCCGGAAATGGTTATTTTATCTAGTTCCTCAAGCTGGTTGGCCATATTCTGGTAGTATCGTACACGTCGCATAACTTCATTAGCATTGCCCCACTGCGGCATTTCTGTGATGTCATCGCCGACACAGAAGTTGCCGCCAGCGCCCTTTATCACCAGAAATTTCAGCGTTGTGGATTTGCGTACCATCTCTATGGCTGCTACCAGCTCATCTGAGAGGTGCATACTCAGCGCATTGTAGGCTTTGGGCCGGTTCAGCGTAATCCAGGCCGCCTGGTCTTTTTCGGTATAGAGCAGGTCTTTGAATTTCATCGCTTTCCCCCTTTTAAACTGGATTGATTCTGCCACAATGTGGGCACCTAATGGAAGGTTCTTTGAAAGAGGGTGGTACTCTAAGTGTGGTGCCGCAGAGGCAGTTTACGGTCCTGTAGTTGTTGAGTTGCCACAGCAGGCATGAGGTCTCCCGGGCACGTTGAATCTCTTCTGTTTCCTTTGCATCTGGCTGGGCTGCTCGCAAGGGAATTACCCCAGCGGCAGTAACAGCGGTAGCAGGGAGCACTGCTTTAGCGCCGCTTCGAACTTGCCGATAAGCCAGTGCGTAATCAGCAAACGAGGCCCCGGCCATTGAGCGCAGTATGCGTACCCGCTCTGATATGGGTGGATGGGTGCTGGTGAGGTCGCTGGCTGCCATGCCCTGCTTGCGGAACGGGTTGATGATGTACATAGGCGCTGTGGCTTTGTTAGCTGATTTAAGCTGGTCTGGCGAGGCGGCTATTTTCTCCAGGGCTGAGGCTAATCCCTCAGGATATCTGGTGTATAGGGCCGAGGAGGCATCAGCCAGATACTCTCGGCGTCTGGAAATGGCGAAATAAATGAGTTGGGCCATAATCGGTGCCAGTATCATCAGTAGGATGGCCACAATCAGAATTATAATCTGGCCTGAGCCGCCACGTCCTGATGAGGAGCTTCTTCTGGTCCTGCCTATTCCGCCGAAGAGCATCAGACGTGATGCATACCAGGCTAAGATGACAATGGTGCCGAGCATCACGCTGCACATAGCCATCAGCAGCACGTCTCGATTCTTAATGTGTGCTATTTCATGCCCGATGACTCCCTGTAGCTCATCTCGGCTGAGCTTCTGCATCAGGCCGGAGGTGATAGCTACAGATGCCTTCTCGGGGTCTCGCCCTGTGGCGAAGGCATTCAATGCTGGGTCATCAATGATGTAGATGGAGGGCATCGCTTCCAGCCCTGAGGCAATCTTCATCTCCTCGACAATGTTAAATAGACGAGGGTGGTCATCGTGGTTGATTTTTCTGGCCTGTGACATCCCGAGCAGGATGTTATCTCCCTGGAAGTAGGCGACCAAACTCATGATTATCCACAGTATCAACGCGAGGATTGCGCCGCCTATACCATTATAGAAGAAGTACAGACCGAGGAAATAACCGAGGAGGGCCAGCAGCGCCCCCATTCCGACGGTGAGTATTGCCGACCTGGTTTGGTTAGACCTTATCTGTTCCCACATCTAAATAAGCACAAAACCTCAAACACCAAATCCCAAACAATAATGTTTAAAGGCTGTTTATGAACGATTTATTCCCTAACGTAGTGCGACCCTTCAGGGGTCGCCTTTCTCAAGCGAGGCTATCCCGCAAAGCGGGACGCACTACATTCATTAATAAACACTCTCATGTTTAGGATTTTGAATTTAGGATTTCTCCTTTTCCACTAACTGAAACTAACCTTTGGTGCCTCTCTCTCTTCAGCTACGGTGACCTCAAAGAACTCGCCGGGCTTGAAACCGGTCATGCTGGCTATGATGTTGGAAGGGAACATCTGTGTCTGGTTGTTGTATTTTAGAACCGAGTCGTTATAGAACTGGCGGGAGAAGCTTATCTTATTCTCGGTTGAGGTCAACTCCTCCTGGAGTGCCAGGAAATTCTGATTAGCTTTAAGGTCGGGGTATCTTTCAGCCACGGCTAACAGGCGGGTTAAAGCTGCACTAAGTTCTCCTTCCGCCTTAGCTCGCTCGCCCGCCCCTGCGGAGGCTACTTGCTGGGCGAGCGTACGGGCTTTAGTTACTGCCTCCATTGTCTCCCGCTCATGTTTCATGTAGCCTCTAACTGTCTCCACAAGGTTGGGAATAAGGTCATACCGCCTTTTTAGCTGGACATCTATCTGTGCCCAGGCATTCTTCACCTGATTGCGCGACCTGACCAGACTGTTATAGGTGGCAATGAATATGATGAGGAGAATTACGACGATGCCGATAATGATGTAAACCGCTATCATATAACACCTCCATTAGATTTTAAACTTGCTTTAGTGTTTATTGTCATTGCAAGGCACAAAGTACCCTGGCAATCCCGTTCTTCGTTCTGTCATTCTGAGCCCTTCGCCTGTCATTCTGAGAGAGTCCTTCGCCTTTGTCATTCTGATCCTGATTTATCGGGAGAAGAATCTCACACGGCTCAGGATAAAACTCCGTGACCAAAGAATCTCATGTACTCTCCACCACCGAGATTGCCCCGCTTCGCTCGCAATGACAGTTTGGGAATTGCCATGTATTTTAATTTTTTAGAGTATGTCGCCTAGTTGTATGCTCATTGCAGAGTTTATCTCTGTGCCTTAAATACTTCTCCCAGAAAACCGACTACTTTCTGCTGGGAGTCCTGCTTTGCCGACGGTTTCTCCGCGAGCTGCTTCAGCAATTCTTGAACTTCACCGCCATCAAACCACAGCCCGTGTCCTTGCCTGCAGGCATCAACAAGTATTCTAGGTTTTTGACCTAGGGTTGTTTCTCTCATTTTCTGGCGGCACATCGGGCACCTCCGCCTTGTCTCTGACAATTTGGCCTCTCTGGTGTCGAGGATATTTTTGAGTAGGTCTGAGGTGTCGAGGCTGATGGATTTTAATAAAAGTTCAAGCTCCCCGGAATCAAACCATACCCCGTAGCAGTCGTTGCAATAGTCAAGCTCAATGCTGTTGTATTCAACGACTATCATATCATTCTTGCAGGCGGGACATATCACCTTAGCTCGGCCTCCAAATGGATTGCACAATAGTGTAGTGTCCGCATCGGGTTGTGTCAAGGCATATTCTGAAAGCTCTAAATCCCAAATCCCAAACCCTAAACAAATGCAAAATACAAATGACCAAAATTTCAATTGATTGATTTTTGGATTTCGAGATTGTTCGAGATTTAGAAATTAGAGTTTAAGATTTGGCTGTAGGGATGTTTCCGTCTATTGGCGGTATTAGCATCTGGTGTGATAATATCTGCTTAAGTGGAGGGCAATATGGCACGCGAATATGAGATAAACGAACTGGCTAAAGAAGAATCATGGCGAATGTTCCGCATAATCGGGGAGCTGGTGGAGGGATTTGACGAGCTTGCGGGTGTAGAGCCGGCGGTAACTATATACGGCTCGGCTCGGCTCAAGGTGGATGATGAGCTTTACACTCAGACAGAAAACATAGCCCGCTGTCTTGGGAGATTGGGCTTTAACATAATAACTGGTGGTGGACCTGGCGTCATGGAGGCAGCAAACAAGGGTGCTTGTGAGGCTGGGGTTAAGTCAATCGGTCTGAATATCGAGCTGCCGGAGGAGCAGGCATTAAATCCTTATACTACCAAATCTATAACCTTTCACCATTTCTTCGTTCGCAAGGTCATGCTGGTGAAATATGCCACCGCCTTCATTATAATACCTGGTGGATTAGGGACGCTTGACGAGTTGACCGAGGTGCTGACGCTGATGCAAACACAAAAGATAAAACCATTCCCTGTGGTGCTATTCGATAGCAGGTTTTGGGGAGGTTTTCTGGAATGGTTGCGAATTTGTACCCTGGCCCGAGGATTTGTCTCCGAAGAGGACTTCGATTTGCTCAGGCTTTGCGATACGCCCGAAGAGGTAGTTGACACAGTCCAGCAGTGGTATGAAAAGCATAAGGTTGTGGGTAGAAAAGCTGTGGTTAGATAGTTCATTTTCACCATATCCCGTTGAGGGAGAGGGAAGTTTTGAGCAGAGTTTTTAGACCTACCTCTACAGCTCCTCGAAAATTCAAACCCCAAGCTACAAATCCCAAACAAGTACAAAGCATAAATGACCAAATTCCAAATTTGAATTTTGGATTTAGAAATTGTTTGAGATTTGGTAATTGAAATTTGGTATTTCGTCATTGAGCGAGGCTAAAGCCTCGCAGCTACACTGGTGAATAGGCGACAGCGATAGTTCTTCTAGTCTAGGATAACCTCATCCTTGTACTCTGGCACTGTCACTTCCCATCGCATTTTGTCTCTTACCAGAGCGGCAAGGTGGTGGGACGATTCTGGCTCACCGTGAGTTATGAATAGGCGTCTGGGAGGTTTGCGTAGGCTTGATAACCATCTTAGAAGCTCGTTTTTGTCGGCATGTGCTGAAAAACCGTTGAGCTGCTCTACCCTTGCCCTTACAGGATAATGTTTTCCCAGTATTCTCACCTTTTTGGCACCATCAACGATTTGCCTTCCCAATGTTCCTATCGCCTGGTAGCCGACAAAGAGTATTGTGCTTTCTTTCCTTAAGATGTTGGTCACCAGATGGTGTTTTATCCTGCCACCGGTACACATCCCGGAGCCGGCAATTATTATGACCGTCCCCTTTATGTGATTTATCGCCTTGGACTCATCGGCTGTTCTTACCAAGTTGAGACCACGGAAGTCAAAAGGTGATTCCTTCTGCCGCATAAGCCTGGTCATTTCCTCATCGAACAGCTCAGGATGGTGTTCAAACACCTTGTTGATGCTCACCGCCATAGGACTGTCGAAAAAGACCATGAGGTGTGGTATGCGGTCTTCAAAAAGGAGTTTGTTGAGGTAGTACAATATCTCCTGAGACCTCTCCAGGGCAAAACTGGGGATGACTATGTTTCCTCCAGCCTTTGCTGTAGTGTTTATGACCTCGGCGAGTTTGTTGGCTGAATCTTCCGGTGACTCGAGCAGTTTATCGCCATAAGTGGATTCCACCAGGACATAGTCTGCTTCTTCAAATAAAGTCGGCTCCCGTAAGATAGGCTTATCCCATCTGCCAATGTCTCCAGAAAAAAGGAGCGTCCTCTCGTCTCCGTTTTGCCTTATCTTGACCTTTACCATAGATGAGCCTAGGACATGACCGGCATCATAGAAAGTAGCTTCAACGCCTTTACTTATCTCGATAGGTTTCCCATATGTGGCGGGCGCGAAGAGCCGGGAACAAGCCTTGGCATCATCTACCGTGTACAGTGGAATTTCTGGGAATGGTCCCTTCCGCCTCTCTTTTTCGTGTCTCTGTCTTTTGAATTCGGCATCCTCTTCCTGTAGGCTTGCCGAGTCGAGGAGCATAATTTGTGCGATTTCAGCGGTGGCAGCTGTGCAGTGAATCGGGCTATGGAAGCCGTCTTGGACTAGTCGGGGCAACAGGCCACAATGGTCGAGGTGAGCGTGGGTCAGGAGGACAGTATCCAAGCTGTGGGGTAGTATAGGGAAAGGCTCCCAGTTCCGGTCTTTAAATTTTCTTTCCTGGTAGAGCCCACAGTCCACCAGAAATTTGGTGCCACCGGACTCAATAAGGTAGCGCGAGCCGGTGATGTTCTGGGCAGCACCGAGAAAAGTCAGCTTGATGTGCATGTTTTGAGATAATAACAAAAGGCGATGGATTAGGTAAAGTTGTTTTGTCCAGAAATGTGGCCGAAGGGTCTTGTCATGGTTAGAATTACTGCTATAATTAGATTATTAAGGAGGTAGTCTATGGAACTGAAAACTGCTATAAACGTGGTGATTATAGTAGTGGCTGCTGCTGTGGCGATGGTCATTGGTGATTTTTTTGGTAACAGGGTAGGGCGAGCGCGTTTTGCAGTTGCCATGGGAATTCTTGTTCTGGTAGCTTTTGTAGCCTTTGGCATGTATGCTGCAATTGTGTTGCTCATGGGGAGCTAGGGTGTCGGGGACAGAAGGCGGGGAGGCTTTTTAGGGGAGTCAATTAGGATAGACTCGGGAAGATATTATGGGGATTGATCTGTGGTCACTTTACCGACAGATGCTGCGGAGCCGACGGTTTGAAGAGGTGGTTATTGACTTATGGGAGGGGGGGAAGATTTCCGGAGAGATGCACCTGGGGATTGGGGAGGAGGCTGTTGCTGTCGGTGTGGTGAACCACCTTGAAGATGGGGATGCCATAGCGCTTGACCACCGCGGCACACCGCCGCTGGTGGTACGTGGGGTAGACTTGGTGCTTCTGCTCAAGGAGTTTTTAGGTAGCAGGGATGGCCTCTGTGGTGGTATGGGTGGACATATGCACTTGTTTTCCCTTGAATATCTGGTGGCGTCTTCGGGGATTGTAGGTTCGGCCGGCCCCGTGGCTGCAGGTTTTGCCCTGGCTGCCCAGCATCTACGTCCTGGGAATATAGCCGTAGCTTTCTTTGGGGATGGCGCAATGAACCAGGGGATGTTGCTGGAGTCTTTTAATCTCGCTGTTGCTTGGAAGCTACCAGCTCTCTTTGTCTGTAAGGATAATGAATGGGCGATCACCACCCGTTCCAAGTATGTCACGGGTGGAAACTTGCTTGACCGTGCCAAGGGCTTCGGCATGCCAGTGCTTGAGGTGGATGGGACAGATGTAGAGGCGGTGTGGAATACTGCGGGGCAGGGAGTTGAAAGAGCACGTAAAAATAATGGCCCTACCTTTCTGCTGGCTCACTGCATTCGGCCTGAGGGGCATTTTCTGGGCTACCCGCTGCTACGCAAGTCTCTGGAGTCAATGAAGGAGATGGTCGGACCAATCCTGCGCTCCTTACCGGCAAGGAAAGGGGCATCGCTAGGTGAGCGTGTTGCCAGCCTGGGCATGATAACGTCTTTGATTGGTCGAACAGTGAGTGAGAAGTACAGCAAAGGCCATGACCCCATTTACCGTGTTAGGCAAAGGTTAAAGGGAGAGAAATCTCGCCTGGATAAGATTGAGAAAGAGGTGGAGAAAGAAATCCAGCAGGCAGTGGACATTGCGTTGTCATAGCTCTAATAAGGGAAAAAGACAATGAAAACGATGGGTTTTGCCGATGCCATAGACGATGCTTTAGCTCAAGCAATGGCAAGCGATTCCAGGATTGTGGTCTTTGGAGAAGACGTTCATGCGCTACGAGCAGGCCTCTTTGTACGTTTCGGGGAACGGAGAATTCGTCCTGCACCCATAAGCGAGGCTGCATTTGTCGGGGCTGCAGTAGGAGCAGCCATGGCTGGCCTGCGACCGGTAGTGGAAGTGATGATGGTGGACTTTATCGGGGTTGCAATAGATGCATTGCTTAACCATGCCGCCAAGTTGGAGGCATTCTCCGGTGGCAAATGGAAGGCTCCTATGGTCGTCAGGGTTCCGTGTGGTGGTGGCTATGGTGATGGGGGACAACATGAGCAGAGCCTGTGGGGCTGGCTGGCACATATTCCCGGGCTGGCTGTGGTGGTGCCTTCAAACCCTGCCGATGCTGGTGGATTAATGCTCTCGGCTATTGAAAATGAAGGGCCGGTGGTCTATCTGGAGCACAAGCTTCTTGCCAGCAACATGTTGGACTTTTTAGGCTCAGGTGGTCGCAAAACTGTGCAGTACGACGTACCCTTGGAAGGTACCAGTGGCCTCGTTCCTGAAAAATGGATACCCGTGCCGCTGGGGAAGGCAGCTGTAAAACGCGAAGGCAAGGATATTACGCTGGTGAGCGTGGCCGTGGGAGTCTACCGCTGTCTGGAGGCGGCAATGATGCTGGAAAAGAAAGGTATTTCTGCCGGTGTGCTGGATTTGAGAACTGTGTCACCACTGGACAAAGAAACGCTGTGCCAAGCTGTCTCTAAAAGTGGACGGTTACTTGTTGTTGATGAGGACTACCGCGACTTCGGCCTTTCTGGGGAGCTTGCCGCTGTGGTGCTTGAGGCCGGGATTCCGCTGCGATACAATCGCGTTTGCACAGAGGAGACAATACCCTATTATCGGGAACTTGAGGACCAGGTTCTTCCAAATACAAACCGCATCATGGCAGCAGCCCTCAAGCTGTTGGAAAGGTAATTCCTAATACAAGACTAAGCCGCTGCCGCTTAAAGTTAGCATAATGAGTAACAAGGAATTTGGGTGGCTCAATAGGAGTTAAAGGACGCGATTTTGTCTATTGGTTCCCTGTTGTGCTCGGAACTTACCCTTGCTGGATTGTAGTAACCTAAGGCTATTAAAATATCTATTTTCTTCTGCTGCGGGACATTTAGTATTGCCTTTACCGCCCCTTCGTCGAACCAGCCTATCCAGCAGGTTCCCAGGCCTAGGTCTGTAGCCTGAAGCACAAAATGTTCGCAAGCTATTCCTATGTCTATGAGGTGGTATTCCGTGCCGCGGAACATGCCGCCAATTCTGGCCATGAATTTGGACTTCTCGGAGACAACGGCAACGATAACCGGCGCCGTTTTGCAGAAGGAGTTTGCTGAATATATACCGCTGAAAGCAGCATCACATAGTTTACCCCTCAGTTGCCCATCATCAACGACTATAAATCTCCAGGGTTGCGAATTACATGCCGATGGGGCCAGTCTTGCTGCCTCAAGGCACAGCATTATCTTCTCTCGTTCAACTGGCTTGTCTATAAAATCCCTGACGCTTGTTCTGCGTTTTATCGGGTCTAATAGAGTCATAGCCTTCCTACCCATCCTCAGAGTTTGAAGGCCTGGGAAAACCTGAATCTCTGTTCCTACATATTTAAGTCGGGTGTGTTAAATGGCTTGGGTTACAGGTAGTTTTTTGTCTCAAGCCACCTTTTGCCCACCGCCGCCCAGGTTATATATTTCCTCAACTTTCACCTTTACCGCAGCTTTGGCTGGGAAAGGCATTTTCAGCATGTCTGCTAGCTTCTGAGCTTTTGCGTAGAGTTCCCCTTCTGTGATTAACTGTGCATTGCCGATGAATCTGTAGCCCTGCATTTTACTTCGGTCTGCTACAGCGATAGCTACCTTTGGATTTTTCTGCAGGTTTTCCCAAGTGCGCCCGCCGGTAAGCTCAAAGAACACGAGGTGCTCATCGTCAAGAACCCGGGTACTGCCCTTGGTGACGATGTTGGGCACGCCGTTTGGGGTAGCGGTAGCGATGAATGCCTGCTGATTGGCAATTAATGCCTTCATTTCGTCAGTCAGTTTTGCCATCTTTTCCCTCCATTCTTCGTATTTGTGACAAGCATTATAGTACAATCATTTAGCTACATCAATAGCACCTGCATGGGAGTTTTTAATTGTATTGTGAGAAGCGATGGCGATGTGGCAATCCCCTTTCTCCGTCTGTCATTCTGCCCCCGATTTATTGAGAGAAGAACTTCACCCTCTCCCCACCACCGAGATTGCCACGTCCCGATTGCATCGGGACTCGCAATGACATGTAGGGTGTAATTGCGGGGGTGGTTGCTGCTTTTGATTTTTGTTGCCTTACCTTGAGTTCTTTGCCGACGCTGAATGCCTTAGCTACGACATTCCCAGGGTCTCCGTATTGAATGGTTGGGGCCGACTCTACAGGAATTGCACATGGGCTAAGGTACTGTCAAAGATTGGACTAAAGACCGATGAAGAATACCTTGGTAGCTGCTACATTTGTAGTGGAAAAGCAGGAAACGGAGGTAAGACACATGGAGTGGTTGCCGGCATTCGCGCTGTTGTGCTCGCTTTTATTGATTGGCGTTTGTACTTGGGGAGCGTGGCGTGAGGCGCAACTTGCGAGACGCTGGGGTTGTTATCATCCGGGAAAAGACTGGTATAAGTAGTTGAGGTCTGGGTGTTTCTGCATTGTGCAGCCTTCGGCTCACGAGCACTTAGGATTTTTAGCCTCAGGGTACATTTGCCCCTTCATATATGACTAGAACAAAGACAAGCCCTTCGATACCATGCGCTTGTGTCAGACTCATGGCAGTACCAAATTTGTATGAGGTGAGTGGTTTGGGGTAAAGCGGTGTGGAGTCTTTGTTTTGACGGAAAGCGCTGGGAGTGTTACTATTTGAAGTTGGGTTGTATTGGAACTAGGCAGGTAATTTGAAAGGAGTAATATATGATTTCGTTTAGTCCCACTGAAGAACAGCAGATGATAGTTAAGATGGTGCAACAATTTGCTAACGATGAAATGAGGAAACACTACAGGGAGTGCGATGAAAGCGGAGAGATACCTGACCGTATTGTCAACACTGCCTGGCAACTGGGACTTGTTTCTACCAGCATACCCGAGGAGTATGGTGGGGGTGGTGGGGAACATTCGGCTATTACAGGCTCGCTGATTGCTGAGGAGCTAGCCTGGGGTGACCTCTCTATAGCAATGCATATACTCTGCCCTGCCCTGGTAGTTAATTCTATTCTGGAAATGGGCACCGATGAGCAGAAGAAGAAATACCTACCTGCTTTTTGCGGCGATAATTATAAAGCAGCAACCGCCGCTCTAATTGAGCCTAAATTTGGTTTTGACCCTTACTCTCTTTCAACCACTGCCAGCCTCAAAGACGGCAACTACGTTATTAATGGGCAAAAATGTTATGTTCCGTTGGCTGCTGATGCTAACCTGCTCCTTGTCTATGCCGCTGAAAATGGCAACACTCAGGGCTTCATCATCGAGAAGGGCACCAAGGGGTTGGAGGTCGGTGGGCGAGAAAGTAATATGGGGATAAGAGCTCTAGCTACTTATGAGCTTGCCCTTAAGAACTGCCGTGTTCCTAAAGAAAATCGACTTGGTGGTGGGGGAGGGTGCGATTTTAACCGGATTCTGAACTGCTCAAAGGTGGCACTCTCGGCGATGGCTGTGGGGGTAGCCAAAGCGGCTTTTGAGTATTCCAGAGACTATGCCAAAGAACGTGTCGCCTTCGGCGAGCCTATTGCTGCTCGCCAGGCAATCGCTTTCATGTTGGCGGAGATGGCTATTGAGATTGATGCCACAAGATTGATGAGCTGGGAGGCTGCCTGGAAACTGGACCGTAAAGAGGAGGCAACCAAGGAAACTTCTTTGGTGAAGACCTATGCCGATGATATGGTGGTAATGGTAACCGACAGAGCTGTGCAGATTTTAGGTGGACATGGTTACATTCGGGAGCACCCGGTCGAACTATGGCTGAGGAATGGTCGTGGATTTGCCACCTTTGACGGCATGGCTATCGTATAGAAGGAGGAATAACAGAATGATAGATTTTGAACCGACACCGGAACAGAAAGAGGCGATAGAGGCAGCTCACAAGTTCGCAGAGGAGATGTTTCGGCCTGTCAGCCGTTACTATGATGAGCATGAACATGACAGCCCACAGCAACTCATTGACACGCTGTGGGAGAGAAGGCGTGAAGGTGCTTTATCTGTTGGCTTGGACATAACAGCAGCGCTCAGAACCGAGGAGCTTTGCTGGGGCGATGCTGGTCTTTACTTGTGCATTCCTGGTCCCGGGCTTGGTGGTGCTGCTGTTTTTGCCAGTGGGACTAAGGAGCAGATGGAGCGGTTTCTGACTCGCTTTAACGAGGGCAAGCCGAAATGGGGTGCTATGGCTATGACTGAAGCTGGTTGCGGTTCTGATACCTCTGCTATCACCACCACTGCGGTGCGCGGTGGCGATGAATGGGTGCTTAACGGGGAGAAGATATTTGTCACTTGGGGGAAGAGGGCTTTGGAGGATTCCGATGGTTTTGTGGTGGTCTGGGCAACTGTGGACAAATCGGCAGGACGAGCAGGCATGAAGTCATTTGTGGTGGAAGCTGGAACTCCGGGGATGAGGGTAGAGAAGCTGGAGAAAAAGCTTGGGATAAGAGCCAGCGACACTGCCACCATTGTCTTCGATAACTGTCGAATCCCTTATGAAAACATACTGGGTAGCCCCGAAGTCAGGAAGGTAGATAAGGCTGGCACCAAGGGCTTTAAAGGAGCAATGGCTACTTTCGATGCCACACGACCTATTGTAGCAGCTCAGGCTCTGGGTGTGGGGCGTGCCGCTTTAGATTTCGTCAAAGAGACTTTGGAGAAGGAAGGTATTGAAATACGCTATGGATTGCCGCGTCAAAAGCTGACCGCTCTTGAGCGGGATGTAATGGATATGGAGGCTAATTACAAGGCAGCCAAACTGTTGACATTGCGGTCATTATGGATGATGAGCCAGTTTCAAGCTAATAACCTGGAGGCATCAATGGCCAAGGCAAAAGCAGGGTTGGCAATCACCAAGATTACCCAGAAGGCGGTTGAAATTATGGGGCCGCTGGGCTATTCCAGGAAAAACCTCCTTGAAAAGTGGATGCGCGATGCTAAGATAAACGACCTCTTTGAGGGCACAGGCCAGATTAACATGCTTATAGTGGCGCGGCGAGTACTTGATTATTCCAGAGACCAGCTTAAATGACCGACGACTACTTTAAGTCTGCGTAACTTGGAGTCTTTCTTTTGGTATGGGTGGGGGTAGAGGTTGTCAATTGGGCATACAGCTATGGGAGAGGGGCTAATTGTCACCGTTTACTCAGACTATCTCTGACCTTGGTGCTATGTAGCCGCGTTGCGGCTAGAGCGGTTGAAACAGGAGTTTGCCCCGGGAATTGAGATATTCTGGAAAGCCTATCCACTGGTGGTGGATGATGTACCTGGGCGCCGCTTTAATAGCTATCTTGCTGGAGTTTGGGCAAGAGCCAGTGAAGAAGAGCCATCGCTAATCTTTCGACCCTGGCCTGATTTAGAAGACCTTCCATCATCCAGCCTTCCTGCACTAAAAGCAGCCAAGTGTGTGGAACTTCGAGACCGTGATAGGTTTGCGCTTTATCATATGGCGATATTTCGGGCAGTTTTTGAGCAATGCCGCGATATTTCTCGCCGTGAAGTGCTTATTTCGATAGCTGCAGATATAGGATTGGATGTGGAGCAGTTGACACATGACCTCGACTGCCGGGTAGGAGAAAAGCTAGTTCTTGATGATTACAGGGAGGCCAGGCAGAATGGGTCTGTCATTGGTGTCCCGACAACTATATTTTCCGGTGGTTCATCTTTGGAAGGTGCAGTTCCACTAGAGCTATATCGCCGTGCTGTCGAGGTTGCTATGAGGGGGCAGCATGAATCTGCCGGCCATCCTGACCGCAAATGAACTGGAATCCTACGCAAATTGGCCAGACTAGCAGGCGCTATAGTTTTTCAGCTTTAATACTCAGGTTAACCGCTGAAATTTTAGCGAAAAAGAGAAGGATAAATGCAGCAAGATATGTCCATATCAGGAAGGCTATGATAGCGCCGATTGAACCATATATCAGATTATAAGGGTTAAATGTATCCAAATATAAGATAAATACAATTGTTATTATCTCGAAGCAAACTGCACCTACCAGAGCACTGGCCCAGACGTCTCTCCATTTAATTCGGCGTTCCGGTAGTAATTTGTAGATGATAAGAAATACCAAGAAGGCAAGAGCAATATCAATAGTAACGATTGAAAGATGTAACAGGACTAAATAGGTCACTGGCTGAGCTATGATTGCGTTTAGAATGGTGCTGCTCATATTCAGAATTACGGTTATCAAACGAGAAATGAATAGAAGCAAGACAATTCCGAGAATCATAGCGAAATTGGTTAGCTGACTTCGTATAATCGAACTGGTTTTGTGAATTCCCCATGCTGTGTTTATTGATTTCCTTAGCGCATTGAAAAATCCAAAACAGCCCAGAAGCAGCAGGATGATGGATATGATACCTACAGCTCCACGCGTAGCAATCACGCTATTGATGATATTTTGTATAAAATCCTGTGATACAGGAATCAAGTATTTGAAGGCCCTAAATATTTGTTCCTGTAGTGATGGTGCATCTATGAAAAAGCTAGCTATGGATACTATTGCCAGTAAAAAAGGGAACAGTGAGAGAAGCAAATAATAGGAAATGGCTGCGGCAAGCAGTGGACAGTTATCGGTGGTAAACTCCTGAATTGTCCTTTTTAGAAGAACAACTATTTTCCAGGACGCGATTGCTCTAATCATATAAAGCGTCTTTTATTCGTGGTTTTGTAATTCAACTTGTTTAGCAGGTTGCCATTCTATCAGGGGTGAGGATTTGCGTCAATCAATCTGAGAGTATGCAAAGCTGTAGGTATTCCGTTTCGCCTCAACCTGGGTGTATAATGGCATTCGCTGCATACTAAAGCAATTGCGATTTTTTATACATAGTCATACAGATGGAGGTGCATCATGACAGAGTCAGCCCAGCAAGCCTTGAGCATATTGCGTGATGGAAGCCTGTTTCAATGATATGTCATCCCGCTCTTTGCTCTTGTCGTGTTAGTGTATGCCAATGAGATTGAAAAGAGAAACTGGAGCCTGGTGTTCGCTGGTTTGGCATTCTGGGGCATGGACTGGTTCAATGAGATTTGGAATGGGCTGGTCTTACATTTCACCCAATATGCCCCGGTTTGGGGTGCCCCAGGACAAACAGCCTACTTGATTTTGGCTGGCCTGAACATCGAGATTTGCTTTATGTTCGCTATTGCTGGCATCGGCTTCAGCAAGATGTTGCCTAAAGACAAGAAAATGAAGGTGCTGGGCATTCCCAACCGACTGCTTTTTGCTATCGTCGGCGCTGTATTTTGTGTCTTCGTTGAGTATCTGTTGAATGCCGTCGGTGCGCTTACCTGGGACTATTCATGGTGGAGCAGAGGTGCACCGTGGCTGATTTTCCTGGTAGGATACCTTTGCTTCTTCTTGGTTTCATTCTGGGTATTCGACATGGAGAGCGTCAAGAAGAAAGTCATTACGGTGGGTGTGATATTCGCCTTTGATATCAGTTGCCTGATTTTGTTTGTGGGCATTTTGAAGTGGATTTAATGCTGGGTTTTCGCTGTTAGGTGAGATGGAATGAAAATAATCTACCATCCTCGATATACTGAAGTTTATGCATCTGACCCTGCTGCCAGCGGTGGGAGAATGGAGGCGATTCTAAAGGAACTTGAGGGAAAATATGACTTCGTTGAACCTGATGTGGTCTCGGAAGATGACTTAAAGCGAGTCCACAGTCAGTACCACATTGAGTCAATCAGAAGAGATAGACATCTTTATGATATTGCCTGCCTGGCTGCCGGCGGAGCTATTAAAGCGGCTCAGATGGCTATGGAAGGTGAGGTCAGTTTTGGCCTGATTAGACCGCCGGGACACCATGCCAGCCGTGACCATTGCTGGGGTTTCTGCTTCTTTAACAATATCGCCGTGGCTTTAGCCAAGCTTCAGGAAGAAAACCTGATTGAAGGAGCTTTGATTTTGGATTTTGACCTGCATTTCGGAGACGGCACCAGCAATATTTTCGCTGGGAGCAGGATTAAATACTTCCAACCAGCAGCCCGGGGGCGAGAGGAGTTCGTGGAAGAGATAGTAAAAAAATTCCAGGAGGAAAAAGACTACTCCATTCTAGCAGTTTCGGCCGGGTTCGACCGTCATATCGAAGACTGGGGTGGACAGCTTACCACTGACGATTACCGAACGATCGGGAGATTGGTTAAAGAAGCTGCTGAAAAGAACTGCAAAGGAAGGAGATTTGCTGTTCTGGAAGGTGGCTATAACCACAGTGTCCTGGGTAAGAACGTTGTCGCCTTCCTGGAGGGGCTAGGTTAAAAAATCCCTGTGGGTAAAGTCCTCGGGAATTTATGGAAATGTGCCCACCAATAATAAATAAGAGTGTAAAAGATGGATATATAGGGGTATTTGATGTAAGCCAAGCACACTTACATCCTTACCCTGATTACGCAATCCGCTAAAAGATGCAAACCTTAAGAGATACGTTCTTGTCTTTGATTGGATGCTCAAGCTATAATGAATCTATGGCAACGAGAGTTGTAAGGTTAGGTGTGTGAATTATTTGGAATGTTTAAATGACCTTATCTCAAAACAGAGGATGTTATGGTTCGGCTGAGCGAAGAGGAAATTAAATTTATCACTCGCTGTCTTAAGGAAGGCAAACAACTTCCTGATAGCTATCGTCATATAATTCCATTTGAGACCAAGAAGGAATATGAGCTTACCTATGCCGATAAGGAGCGCGAAGAGGACATCCTCGCCGATACAATGGGTGTGCCATTACAACCGGTAAAGACCTTTGGCAATAACGGCGACGGCTGGACAAACAAGCTCATCTTCGGCGATAACCTTCAGGTGCTTAAGACTCTAATGAATGACCCTGAAGTGAAGGGGAGGGTTAGGCTCATTTATATTGACCCGCCTTTTGGCACCGGAGATGTTTATAATGCCAGAGGCGAAGCTCCAGCCTACTCAGCTAAACTGCAAGGAGCTAAATTTATAGAGTTCTTGAGGAAAAGGCTGGTGTTCTTAAGGGAAATTCTGGCTGCTGACGGCAGCATCTATGTCAGAACAGACTATCATTTTGGGCATTATCTTAAGGCGATAATGGATGAGGTTTTTGGGAAGAACAATTTTAGAAACGAAATCGTAGTGAGTAGAGGAAGAAACATAGCTGGCGCTCGAGAGAAAATGGAAGTAGATAATGACCTTATCTTATGGTATTCAAGGTCATCAAATTTTGTTTTCCGTGAGGTCAAGGTTAGGCGTCCAGTCTCGGAAATAAAGTGGACATCCTTCTTGATGGCTGGCGATAGACACCCGAGAGAGCGTGTATTTCTTGGTAAAACATTGTCACCACCCGCAGGACAGCATTTCGCTTTGATCCAGTCTACTGTGGATAGGCTACTTAGGGAATTTTATTTAAGACTAAGGTGCAGGAGTTGTGGCGCCCGATATTACCAAGCGAAATCAAATCATGGCCTATTTCGAAGAATGAAGCAGAAGGAGCATCGGTTCAAGTTTTACGACGTTACAACCGAAACCTATGTCCATGGTGTTGAGAATTTGGAGAATTGCTTAACGTGCAGAAATGGAAATTTCGTAGTGGAATACCTCGGTGCTTCTGAAAGGAAGATAAGCAATATTTGGCTAGACATTGAATCTTACTCACGTTCAACAGGCTTCCCCACTGAGAATTCTGAGGAGTTACTGGAACGCATAATTGAGCTATCTTCTAACAAAGCAGACGAAGGAGATATTGTCCTTGACGCCTTCGCTGGCTCTGGAACTACTGGAGCTGTAGCAGAGAAGCTTGGCAGAAGATGGATTATGATTGATTGTGGGAAGCTAGCTGTTTATACCATGCAAAAGCGCCTCCTTAATCTAAAGGAGGAGATTGGAAACAAGGGCAAGCCACTGAAGCCTAAGCCATTTACTCTATACAATGCTGGACTCTATGACTACCGGATGATTAAGAAACTCCCCTGGGAGGAATATCGTAGCTTTGTCCTGAAGCTGTTTCAGTGTCGGGATGAAAAGCACCGAATTGCTGGAGTAGAGCTGGATGGCTACTTGGGAGCAGATGATGTCCTCGTTTTTGATTACAAAAAGCATAAAGATGCCGTTCTAGACAGGGGCTTTATTGATGATCTCCACTCCATTTTGGGTGACAGAATAGGCAGAAGGTTTTTCGTCATCGCTCCGGCAGCAAGTGTTATGTTCCTAGAAGATTACATCGAGAAGGGAAACACAAGATATTTTGTATTGCGGATTCCCTATTCCATAATTGACGAGCTGCATCGTAAAGGCTTTACCCACATCAAGCAGCCTGTTAGCGAGATGGATGTCAATGACACTGTTGATGCTGTAGGCTTCGATTTCATTCAGATTCCAGAGGTTGACTGTGAGTACTATCTGGATAAACCCAGAGGACAGGCAAGTTTAGGACATAGTAGCAAGGATGCTGTAATCAAAATCACTAGATTTGAAAGCAACATCATCTCCAAAAAGCCACTCCATTTCCAAAACTTCGAGACTCTGTCTATGGTGATGGTGGACTACAACTACGATGGGGAGGTCTTCAACTTTGACGATGTTTTCTATGCCGAAGACCTAAAAAAACAAGGCTATGAAATACACTTTGACTCGTCTAAGCTTAATGGGCAGATGATGCTCATCTACATAGACATCTTCGGCAACGAGAAGCGAGAGGTTAAGATCCAAAAAGATTTTAATAGAAGGAAGCGCGAATCAATATAGGATGCTACACTTGGGGGTTAAATGATGAAACGTGAATCTGTCAGTTCAAGCAATATAAGTTCTATCGGCTATGATTCTGAGTCACGCACTTTGGAAATTGAGTTCCATAGTGGTGGTGTATACCAATACTTTGATGTCCCTCAATCTATATATGACGAACTGATGCACGCATCTTCTCACGGCTCTTACTTTCACCGCTATGTAAAGGATCGATACCGGTGGGCGAAAATTCGATGAGGTGGCAACCGTGATCGTCAAATCGGTGCGCGTACAAAACTTCCGTTCAATCCGAGATGAGACTCTACCTTGCAAGCTGTTGACAGTTCTCGTCGGGCCAAACGGTTCCGGGAAATCTTCGTTTCTACACGCCCTAGACGCATTCTATGAGGTGAGTGCTAAGTATACTGACGAGGACTTTTATGCACGGCAGACTTCACAACCCATCTCAATTACCATGACATTTACCAATTTGATTGAGGAAGAAAAGAAGCTCTTCCAGAAATATGTTGAGGGTGGGGAACTGGCTGTTAAGAAAATGATGGAATGGCCTCCGGGAAAAAGTAGTCAGAAATATCACGGAATGAGACTTCAAAACCCAGAATTCGATTCCTTCCGAAGAGCAACTGGAGGTAACCTCAGGGTGGAATATAATAAACTACGTGGCGGCTATCCTGAGTTGCCATCCTATACAAATCAGAACGAGGCCAACGAGGTGCTGAAGAATTGGGAAGAGTCGCATCCTGAGCAGTGTTCGCGACAACCTGATGAGGGACAGTTTTTTGGCTTCAAAGAGGTTGGTGAAGCCCATCTTGAGCGCTACACGCGTTTCCTTTTGATCCCGGCGGTGCGGGATGCTTCTGAAGACGCAGCCGAGGGTAGGGGCACAGTCATATCCAATATCATGGACTTGGTTGTGCGCAGCACTTTGGCACAACGACAAGATATGAGGGAGCTACAGGAAGATATGCAAAAACGGTATGACGAAATCATGGATCCCGAAAAGCTTGTTGAGCTACAAAGCCTTGAGCTCGATCTTAGCAAAACTCTCCAAATGTATGTTCCAGACGCAGCTGTCAGGTTAACTTGGCTAAAGGGAGATGGCATCGAGATTCCAATGCCAAGGGCTGATACCAAGCTTGTAGAGGATGAGTATCCTTCATCGGTAAGCCACGCTGGTCATGGTGTTCAACGGGCCTTTATTCTTACCATGCTGCAACACCTTGCTCATGCCCAAGCTCCGAGAACGGAGGGTGTAGCAGAAGCACAGAACATTGAAGGAAAACTGATGCTCAAGATGCCAAACCTTATTCTCGGTATTGAGGAACCAGAACTGTATCAGCATCCGAATCGACAGCGGCATCTATCCAAGATTCTACTGCAACTGGCGATGGGGAGCGTTAAGGGGGTAGCAGAGCAAACACAAATCATCTATAGCACACATTCCCCTTTGTTTGTGGATGTTGAAAAGCTTGATTGTGTGCGTGCACTTCGCAAAATGTCAAGAGCACAAGGTGAGCCGAAGCAGACAAAGGTATTTTATACTACTCGTGATGATGTAGCGAAAATCATTGAAAAGGCTGACGGCAAGCCTGAAGACACTTATACAGGTAAGACGTTGTCACCACGCCTTCAAACGCTTATGACCCCGTGGATGAATGAAGGATTCTTTGCTGATGTAGCTGTCTTAGTTGAAGGAGAAGAGGATCGGGCTATAATACTTGGGATTGCCAACGCTGCAGGGCATAATTTGGAGAGCCTGGGAATTTCAGTTATCCCATGCATGGGAAAAGGTAATCTTGATAAGGCGACTGCCATTTTTAGTAGCTTGCAGATCAAAGTATACACTATATGGGACAGCGACTGTGAGAAGAAAGATGCCAAAGCTGAAGATAATCATCGACTATTAAGACTCCATAACGAGCCTATTGAGGATTGGCCGGAGAAGGTAACAGGGAATTTCGCTTGCTTTAAGAAAAACATGACCTCGACGCTTTGTGACGAAATTGGTGAGGACTTCTATAATGACGCTCTTGGAGCATTGTGTGGGCAGCTAGGTTTAAAGAAGGATGATACTTGCAAGAATCCAACAGTTATTGAAGAGATTATTAAGGAAGCACAGAAGCAGAACAGGGTGAGCAAGACACTAAATAATATCATTACTCATATTATCGATCTTAGAAACGATTGACCGTCAAAGGAAGAATAAGAGCCTTTGTTTTCAGTGGTAAGGCATATAGTTCTAAATGTTGGCAAAATTAGATAGGAGGGCAAAATGAGAGAAGTCATTATATATCCAGGTGAGGATGTTTATTGGGTAGTGGAATGTCCAAGTTTGCCCGGCTGCATCAGCCAAGGGAAGACAAAAGAGGAAGCAATTAAAAATATCAAGGAAGCTATAAATTGCTACGTCCACGCCCTCGAAGAGGACAACCTTCCTGTACCCGAAGAGAGGTTCGAGGTATCAGTGGTAGTGGTATGAGCAAGCTTCCTGCCTTATCAGGTAAAGACTGCATAAAGGCTTTAGAAAAAGTGGGATTTCGTTTTAAGAGACAAGAAGGCAGTCATGTGACACTGAGGCGAGATGAACCATTTTGCCAGGTAGTTGTGCCTTTGCATAAGGAGCTAGACCGAGGAACACTGCGAGCGATTATTCGACAGGCAGGATTGTCAGTAGCCGAATTTAACAGGTTGCTGTGACTCTGCTAACCAAGCGGGATAAGATGATTACAGACAGGCAACTGGTCAAAAATCAGGATTTAGTGTTGAAGGTCTCGGCAAATATTGACCCAACAAAATTTGATATAAACAGATACGAGGATTTCCTTGATGCTCTCTGCGGAGATAGAGACTATCAGAAAGAAGCTATAAGAGAGGTTCTTCGTTATTTTCTCGGAGGACGGTATAACAACCTAACAGACTTGGCACAGGAAAATTACCGGCAAAACCCAATCCTACAACAAGTATATTCATCATTTGACGACTTCCACAAGCACCTGCAGCTCTCAGACAAGCTTTCCTGTTCTCTCGATTTGGCTACAGCCACTGGCAAGAGCTTTGTGATATATGGCATTGCCCGAATAATGCTGGCTGAAGGAGCGGTGGACCAGGTTCTTGTTCTTTGCCCCTCAAATACCATTGAAGCAGGGCTGACTGAGAAATTCAAAAGCTTGTCGGCCAATAGAACGTTAAAGGATTTACTGCCGGATTCGCCAGTAATCTCCAATCCACGAATTATCAACGCTTCTCAAACAATCCAAAGTGGAGATATTTGCATAGAGAATATACATGCTACATACGAGAGAACCAAGTCTGCTATTGAGGATAGCTTGGCTGGGAAAGGAGAGCGGGCACTGGTTGTGAATGATGAAGTACATCATATGGCTAATCCACCAGCTCGGGATTGGGCTTTGAAAAAGTGGAAGGAGTTTTTATTAGACCCTAAATACAACTTCAAGTATATCGTGGGTGATTCAGGAACCTGCTATGTGGGTAATGAGTATTTTACTGATGTTGTCTATCGCTTCTCCCTGCGAGAGTCTATTGAGAAAAGGTTTGTCAAAACGATTGACTATGTTGCTGAAGATGTCTCACACACCAAAGAGGAGAAATTCCAGAAGATTTACGACAATCAAATTCAAAATAAAGCCTTAAAGTATCGCCTGATAAAGCCTCTAACTATATTGGTTACTAAGGATATCGCTGCTTGTAAAAGGTTGACCGATGACTTAATAGATTTCCTGGCTGATAAGGAAAACATAAGCAAGGAAGCTGCAACCAGCAAAGTCTTGATTGTCACTTCAGCCAGCGAGCACAAGGGCAACATGCCAAAACTGAAAGATGTCGATGCCAAGAATAATCCTGTTGAGTGGATTACCTCAGTCAGCATGCTGTCGGAGGGCTGGGATGTGCAGAATGTGTGCCAGATTGTTCCCCACGAAGAGCGTGCTTTCAATTCAAAGCTTTTGATTGCACAGGTGTTGGGACGAGGCTTACGTATTCCATCGCAATATAAAGGCGAACAGCCAGTAGTTACAGTCTTCAATCATGATAAATGGTCAAGTAGCATCAGGCATCTGGTCAACGAAGTCCTCGAAATTGAAAAGAGGTTGTATAGTTATCCCATACCGAAAGATAAAGACTACAACTTTGTACTGCATAACATCAACTACGACAGAACGCCAAAAGTGGTGGAGACACCTCAGGTTAAGGAATATGTTTTTAGCAAAGGCTTCATTACTATCAGCACTCAAGATAGGGTAAGTGAAAGTCAGACTATTTATGAGCGAGCTGTGACCGAGGAGCAGAAGCCAAAGAAAACAGCTATTGAATATAAGATGTATCCTGCTGAAGAAGTGGCTCAGGATGTATTCAACAAGCTAAAGAGTTACGACTTGGAGTTGGGAACAAACTACAGCCAGAAGTACCCCTTTGATAAAATCCTAGCCATTGTGCGAAATTCGCTAGCAAGAAAGGGTGAAGAAGATGATTTAGTCAGTCAGGAAAATAAACAAAGGTTTCTCCAAGCATTTGGTGTAATACAAAGAAAGAGCGCCAAAAGCCTAAGATATGAAGTTGAGGCAGATATAGAGAACCTTTATTCTATCCACACAGATGACAAAGATATCAACAAAGGCAGCCTTGGCATAGGAGCTTTAAGGAGAGACAGCAGCATATTTTTTGATGATTATTCCCTCAAGGAAGAAAACGAAGAGAATAGAAAGCTGCTGATAGAACTACTGGAGGACGAAAACCGGTTGGTCCGCTCGTTGCAACAGGTGGAGAACGTCTTCAATTTCAAAACTCCGCTCAACATGGTTTTTGCCTCTTACAAACCCGAGAGGGACTTCATTAAGAGACTGGTCAGCGAAGAAAATGCCAAATATATAGACGCTTGGGTGAAATCTCCTGATATTGGATTTTATAGCATCAACTACTCGTGGCGAAAAGGCGAACACCCCAAGCAAGGAAGCTTTAACCCCGACTTCTTTATTAAAATAGGTCAAGATATTCTAGTCATTGAGATCAAAGCAGACGGAGATGTTTCCGACGAAAATAAAGCGAAGCTAAAGTATGCCAGAGAGCATTTTAATAGAGTTAATAGCTTACCAACAGGGCAACACTATTATTTCAAAATCCTTTCCCCGGAGAGCTATGACTTATTTTTCCAAAGGCTAAGAGATGGCAAGTATCAGGATTTTGTATCAGCGCTCGAGGCAGACCTAGATTAAGCAAGACTCTCCCCGTGTCATCTCAATCGTGGATTTGTTTCACTTAATTATAAGCGTACCTCTGAGAACATAACTGGTTGAACTTTTGTCGGATTGTTACTATCGGTGGCTCTTGTGTTTAGGGTGAAAAGTTCTCTAGTCTCTGTTTTTATATGTGGAGTGCTGGTTGTTGGTTTTGGAGAGCAGTTTGGCACATACCTAGGCTTATGGCGGGCATTTGGCGCAGAATGACCTGAACAGTGTGGTGCTCAAATAACGGTCTCCCCTGTCGGGCAAGATAACCACAATTGTGCCCGAGTTTAGACCCTTGGTTATATGTAAAGCCCCGGCTACTGCTGCGCCGCTAGACATGCCGACAAACAGCCCTTCTTTGACGGCAAGCAGCCTGGTTGTCTCGAATGCTTCTTCGTCTTCAATGACAACCTTTTCATCGAACGCCTGTGGGCGATAGATTTTAGGGACTATGGATTCGTTCATATTTTTCAGGCCCTGTATCGTGTGTCCTTCTGTAGGTTCGACTGCTACAATTCTTACGCCCGGTTTTTTCTCTTTCAGATATTTTCCAGCCCCCATTAGCGTTCCCGTCGTTCCCATTCCAGCGACGAACATATCAATCTCACCTTTAGTCTGGGAAAAGACCTCAGGGCCTGTTGTTTCATAGTGGGCCAGGACGTTACTGTCGTTATCGAACTGATTGGGCATGTAGCATTTCTCATGCTCTTCACTTGCGAGTTGTTGTGCTCTCCTGATAGCGCCATCTGTGCCTTCTTCTGCCGGGGTGAGTACAACTTCGGCACCGAGTGCGGCAAGAGTACGCTGTCTCTCTGTGCTGACGCATTCAGGCATAAATAGCTTGACGTGGTAGCCTTTGGCTGCTCCTATCATAGCCAGGGCTATTCCCATATTGCCTGAAGTCGGCTCAACTATTGTTTTCTCCGTGGTGAGTTTACCGGATTCCTCGGCCTTGCTTATCATATAGTAGGCAGGGCGGTCTTTTACCGAACCTCCGGGGTTGGCTCCTTCGAGCTTCCCCAAGATTCTTATCCGCGGGTTGCCATTCAGATTCTTCAATTCTACCAGTGGGGTATTCCCGATGGCAGCAAATATGCTGAATTTCTGATTTCTTATGGTTCTCATGATGTCCTTGAAAGGATTTGTGTACCAGAAGTAGTCTACGACAACTAGCTTTACAAATCAAGTATTGTGGTCGTAAGATATCGTATTGGGGCTTCTCTGTTATCTGTTGTCCTCGAAGGGAAAGGCTAAGATGAGGACTGTTGGATAGAAAAGGAACGCTCCGGTCACACTACTACTTCAAATTCTCCATTTAGAAGTATATCCTTGGAAGAACGCCCCACCATTATTTTGAAAGTGCCCGGTTCAACAATGAGCTGCATATTTTTGTCATAGAAGCCGAGCATCTCCACCGGCAACTCGAATTTAACGGTCTTGGTTTTGTCTGGGTCAAGGGCGATTCGCTTGAAACCCTTCAATTCTTTGATGGGCCTAGTGATACAGGCAACCACGTCGTTGATGTAGAGCTGGACTACCTCATCACCGGCTCTGCTTCCGGTATTCTTGATATCAACCTTTATTGAGACTTTGCCTTTTGGTGAGACTTGCTTCGGTTCTATCCTGAGGTTGGTGAATTCGAAGGTGGTATAGCTAAGGCCGTAGCCGAACTCGAATGCAGGTTTGATGCTACAGTCAACATAATCTCCCCAGAACTGTGACTTACCGCCGGACGGCTTGAGGCCGTAGTAAATTGGTATCTGTCCAACTTTTTTAGGGAAGGTTATGGGGAGCTTACCTCCCGGATTGTAGTCGCCAAAAAGGATATCGGCAACAGCATGGCCACCTTCTTCACCTGGCAGCCACGCTGCAATAATAGCTGGTATCTTTTTAGCTATCCACTCAAGGGCAAGCGGTCTTCCGTTTACGAGAATAACCACGGTGGGAGTGCCTGTTTCATAAATAGCCTTCACGAGGTCTTCCTGAACATCTGGAAGGCGAAGTTCAGCGCTATCTCTCATTTCCCCGCAGGTACATTCTGGAGTCAAACCTGATTTTCCTCCGACTACTACAACTGCCACGTCGGCTAACTGCGCAGCTTTTATGGCTTCATCGAAACCACTTCTGGAATCGTTGTTTGCTTCACAACCCATTGCATATAAGACTTTTGTATTGGAAGCAACTTTTGCCTTAATCCCTTCCAGTATGGTGACTACAGGAACAGTGATTTGGTCGGCCTCCACATCGGCAGCAGACAGAGGAGTGCCTATGGAGTTGGCCATGATTGCCGTTATCCCGATGTGGGCGGCGTAAGTGTAATCTCCCAGAAGGTTTCTAGAGCTATCTGCATTTGGCCCTATTACAGCGATAGTTTCAATATTCTTGTTCAGTGGCAGGATATTACCTTCATTTTTCAGAAGAATCAGCGATTTTCGTGCCGCTTCGAGCGCAAGTTTACGATGCTCTGGCATATCGAAAACCCGTGCTGTCTTTTCTGGTTTCACATATAGATTTTCAAAAAGTCCCAGCATAAACTTCAGCCGTAGTACTCTTGAAACAGCCCGGTCGACCAGTTCTTCTGAGACCACCCCCTTTACGATTTGTTCTTTCAATGGCTGAGCATAGCAGTCAGATTTAGGAAGCTCGACATCAATACCTGCTTCGAGAGCAAGCCTTGCTGCACCTGCCTTGTCAGCGGCTATCCTGTGGTAACTCTGCAAATTCTGAATAGCGAAGTAGTCTGAAACGACGATTCCCTCGAATCCCCATTCCCTACGCAGGATGTCTGTAAGAAGCTCTGCAGAGGCACCACAAGGAATGCCGTCAATTTCGTGATAGGCGTTCATGACGGATAGAGCCCCAGCCACTTCTATTGCCTCTTTAAACGGGAGCAAGAAGATTTCTCTGAGCATTCTTGGTGGTATAGGGGCTGGTGCCCAATTTAATCCGCCTTCTGGTGCTCCATAGCCGACGAAATGTTTCAATGTGGCGACAACACCTTCCCTTAAATCATCGCCTTGCAATCCTTTTACATACGCTGTTCCCATTTTGGCGACGAGGTAAGGGTCTTCTCCAAAGGTTTCTTCGACTCTTCCCCACCGCGGGTCTCGGGTGACATCTAAAACGGGACTAAGCCCTTGATGCACTCCAATGGCTCTCATTTGGGCTCTGAGCACTTGGGTAATCCTCTCGAGCAGCTCCGGTTCCCAGGTGCTGGCTATGCCGATTATCTGTGGGAAGATGGTTGCCTCTTTTGCCATAAAGCCGTTTAGACATTCTTCGTGGACTATTGCTGGTATTCCCAGCCTGGTGTTATCTACCAGGAACCTTTGAATATCATTTACCAACGCTGCGATTTCCGGGGGTGACAGGGTGGTACCCACCCCTGCTCGGGATATCTGTCCGATGCCATTTTTAATGAGCCTCCCCGCTCTTTTTAAGGAAAATCTTTTGTCCTCCATTATCTCGAAGCACCAGATGCCACCGAGCTGTGCCAGCTTTTCATCCAGGGTCATTGTGGAAATTAGGTTTTTAGTTCTAGCATCTATTGACTGTGAGGCATCTTTATAAATCTCCATTGCTCCGTCCTTGAATCTCTTGATATCCACATTGTATCTGCATTCAGCCCAATGTTACAAGGATAGCCGCAATTTTCATGGGAGTGTTTCTATTGTTATGGCGAAGTCCCGATGCAATCGGGAGAAGAATGACACCTAACGAAGGTCTCACAGTGACTGAGGGGAGTCGGTTGATATGCCCATCCTACCTGTGAGAATGTTTAGCAACATTGTAGCCTGTCGGGTAGGCGAAAGCATCTGCTCTCGCCTGGCGAAAGATTGGAGCGGATGCTCCAATCTACCCAGTGACACAAGTAGAGTTAATAAACACTCTTTACCTATTGAAATTGACTTTTCACTGCTGAAGTGCTATAGAAAGCAGTTGATTATTTTATATACTATTCTGGAGGTGTGACAAATGAGCATGATGACAGGTAAACAATATAGGGAAAGCCTCAGGCGGCTTAAGCCTGAAATTTACTACATGGGTGAGAAAATTGCGAGCTTGGTTGACCACCCTGCATTTGTGCCCCATGTGAATGCAGCAGCGCTAACCTATGAGATGGCACTGGCACCGGAATTCGAGGAGTTAGTGACGGCCACCTCACACCTCACAGGAGAAAAAATCAACCGCTTTACTCATGTACACCATAACCACGATGACCTGGTGAAGAAGGTCAAGATGCTGCGTGCCATCGGTCAGCAGACGGGCAGTTGTTTTCAAAGATGTGTTGGCCATGATGGTCTCAATGCTGTCTATTCAGTCACCTATGATATAGACCAAAAGATGGGGACCGACTATCACAAGAGGTTGGTTGATTTACTCAAAAAAGTGCAATCCCGAGACCTTATGATTTCTGGGGCTATGACCGACCCCAAAGGTGACCGTCGCCTTTCACCGAGTCAGCAGAAAGACCCTGACCTTTATGTGCACGTGGTGGAAAAGAGGAAGGATGGCATTGTAGTCAGCGGCGCCAAAGCTCATATTACGGGTGCCGTCAATTCCCATGGTCACCTGGTGATGCCCACGGCTGCCATGAAAAAAGAAGACGCTGACTACGCTGTCTGTTTTTATGTGCCAATTGATTCTCCGGGGGTAGTTCATATCTTTGGTCGGCAGACTAATGATACGCGCAAGTGCGATTGCTCTCTCGACCAGGGCAATGTGGAATACGGCATCGTTGGCGGTGAGGCACTGATTATCTTTGATAAGGCCTTCGTCCCCTGGGAGCATGTCTTTATGTGTGGGGAATATGAGTTCGCTTATGATTTGGTGGAAAGGTTTGCCACCGCCCACCGCCAGAATTACGGCGGTTGTAAGACTGGGCTGGCTGATGCGCTCATTGGTGCTAGCTATACACTAGCGCAAGTCCAGGGAACTGACCGAGCTTCACATATCAGGGATAAGCTGGTAGAGATGGTTCACCTGACGGAGACACTCTATTGTTGCTCAATAGCCTGTTCCTGTCAGGGTTTTGCCTTACCCGCTGGCTCATATATGGCTGACCCTCTTCTGGCTAATGTCACTAAGTTGAATGTTACCCGACATATTTATGAGATTGCCAGGCTAGCCCAGGATATTGCTGGTGGTATATTAGCGACCTCACCGGCGGAAATGGACTGGAAGGACGCACGGGTCGGTAAATATGTGGATAAGTATATGAAGGGTGTTGCTGATTTACCTGCCGAGACTAGAATTCGCTTGATACGGCTTATAGAGGCAATGACCTGTGGCACTGCCTTGGTAGAATCAATGCATGGCGCCGGTTCCCCTCAGGCGCAGAGGATTATGATTGAGCGGCGGGCTAACCTCGAGCGCAAGAAGCGGCTGGCGGAAAAGCTGGCTAAAATCGGCGAGCAGCCCCTCTTTGTTACCTAACAGAATTGTCACAGGATGAGCGTAAAATTAAAGTAGCACTGAAATATTGTGGCTCTTGTAATCCCTATGTGGATTCGGGGAGAATAGCTCGTCATCTGGCTAAGGTTGTTGAAGCGAGGGGGGATGCTGAACTTGTGTCCCTGTCTGAAGATGGCATTGGTGTGGTGGTTATTCTCTGCGGCTGCCCCCGTGCCTGTGGTAACAAGCCTGAGGTCAGAGATAGGGCTGAGCGAAGCTTGGTAGTAGCTGGTGAGTCTTTAGGTGGGAAGGCTGTTCAAGAAGTCTCTATTCCAGCGGCTGTGGAACAGGAACTCATCAGAATTCTGGATAGTTAATCCATAACCCCACTAAAGCCCACAAACCAAATGGCCCTAAAAGAGGCTGTTTATTTGCCATTGCCAGAGGCATGATTCTGGAGGCAAAGATTTTGCGTGGGGCTGATGTAGTTGAGGCTATGGTCTCTCATCTTGGATTGACAATCACAGCAAATCTCAAATCACACGCAACTCTCTCAGCTTGTTAATCTCTTCTTTGCTCATACCCAATAAGTTGGTCAAAATCTCTTCTGTGTGCTCTCCTAGTTCGGGGGAGGCTCGTTCCACCCGGCACTTAGACCTGGAGAATTTGAAAGGTGTATTTGCGACCTTGAATTTACCTGCACTTGGATGGTTCACTTTAACAAACATATCTCTAATAGCCACCTGTGGGTCTGCGGCTACCTGTGGGATGGTATTGACCGGTCCGCAGGGTATACCTACTTGTTCGAATTCATTAACCCACTCCTGAGTGGACTTATCTTTCAGTGCCTGTGTTAGGATTGGCTCCAGCACTTCATAATGCTGGGTGCGCAGCCAGCCATCGGCGAAACGAGGGTCATCTATTATGTCGACACGGTTAATAACAGCGCAGAAGAGAGGCCATTGGTCGTTTAGCCCACCACTGACGGCTACTGCGATGTAGCCGTCTTTAGTTGGAAAAGCCTGGAATGGTGTATAGATGGGGTGTCTTGTGCCGAGAGCGCGTGGTATTTCGCCGGTATTTAGATATCTGACGAAGGCGTTCTCTTGGACAGTTATCTGGCAGTCCAGCATGCTGATGTCTATCATCTGTCCTTGCCCGCTTATATGGCGTTCTTGCAGAGCGGCAAGGGTGGCAATGCATAAAAACAGACCGGCAGCAATATCGCCGTAAGACGCGCCTGGTCTGATTGGTGGACCTCCCGGCTCGCCGGTAATGCTCATAATTCCGCCCATGGCTTGGATGATAACGTCAAAAGCAGGCTTTTGGGCATAAGGCCCGTATTGACCAAAGCCTGAACCAGCAACATAAATTATTCTGGGATTATGCTCCTTTACCGTCTCATAAGAAAGGCCCAGTTTCTCCATCGTTCCGGGCACGAAGCATGCTACCAGCACATCGGCGACCTCGGTAAGTCTTAATAATACTTTTGTTCCTTCCTCGGTGGTTAGGTCTAACGTGATGCTCTTCTTATCGCGATTGAGGCTGAGAAAGTAGGTGCTCACTCCATTTACCACAGGGCCATTTCCTCTAGCGATATCGCCTATTCCTGGCCGCTCAACTTTAATCACCTCTGCGCCCAGATTGCTGAGCAGCATGGTGGCGAAAGGCCCGAACAGTACCTGCGACAAATCAAGGATTCTAATCCCCGCCAACGGTCCTGCCATGTTTCACCTCCATCGTTTCGGCTTCGATTACTGCTGCCAAGAAGTGTATCGCAGGTCTATTACGGTTATCAAGCCAGACTTTAGGCTGTGTTCATTTTTATTTCGGGCTTGAAGAGCAATCTATAACGTGGCCTATAAACTCATTCTACGTAGCGTGGAGAATTATCGGAGAGGTCCGAGCATTAAGTTCGGTCGCCCGCATTGGAAGGATACCGAACTCTTGCTTGAGAAAAAATAACTGATACCTGATTTGCAGCGCTTGCTCACGGAGCAAGTTGTACGATAGACAGGACTCTTTGCCTAGCGTTTTACCTTCCTACTTCCTATATAAAGTCCCATCTGCAATTACGTAATCCTTCATCAAATTGGTTTCGTTTTCTATGAAGGATTGCATCCAAGCAAGCGACTTGAGGGCGTCTTCTTTGGGATTTAACCCTTGTCCATGTGCATAATCATTCCGTAAGTCTGCCATTTTCTCGCATAGACTGAGGGTATCTGGTAAAAGAGCTTTATTCTTTTGCAGCATGTTTCTTACTTGCCACAACTTGTGTTTCCGCGTGGCTCCGTAGGGAGCGGCCTTGTCCCGCTGGAACCTCTCAAACGAGATACCACACATTGCGACGCAAGCATAGAAGTGCCCATCGACAAACACATCCCTAGCCTCCCTGATTAGTCTGCAGTAGGGGCCGTCCTCCATTAGTAGAGGCGGCAGTTGTGAGAGTCTCTCTAATCTTTCGTGAGCGGGTTCGCCCAGTGTGCTCAAGGACAGCTCCGTGACTTGCTCCTGTGAGCCCTTTGAAAATTCTTCTCTCAGCTGGCGCTTGGCTGCATTGGGTCTAAAGTCAGCATAGGCGGGTTGCGTTTGTCCGCTGACATTAACTAGTGCCTCGCCGCATTCCTGTATCCACCCATAATGACCCTCAGGCAAGTTGGCTTGGGTAATACCAAGAACCTGGGATAAATCCGTGCCATTGTACGGGCATATTGTATAGGGCTTAGCACCAGGAACCTGACAAACTATGCTGTATCGTGTAAGAATTGATCACCTCCAGTCCATTTTAACGTAAGCTAAACTCAATTAGCAAAAAGCACAGCCTTTTGAGCTGGGCTAGTTCGAATCCATTGGTAGCCCAAATTGGATTTGAACCAACGACATTCGGATTATGAGTCCGATGAGCTACCACTGGTGCACGTCACTTGCTGTGAATTGCTAATGAAGTTGTGAAGTGTTGCCAGATTCTCTTACTATGAAGGTAATGGGGTGGTGAATTCGGTTTCAGCGTCATCCTTCTGGTGGATGGCTGCCTGGGCAGCTACCAGTTTAGCTATGGGCACTCTGAACGGGCTGCAGCTCACGTAGTCAACATTTATTGCATTGAAGAACTGAATTGATCTTGGTTCTCCAGCTTGCTCTCCGCAGACTCCAACCTCAATGTCTTTCCGTGCTCGCCGTGCCCAGAATATCG